>ERZ1292625.2326-Hain-H41-01um-R1-2326-length-17960-cov-15_pt1 | contig 17960 bp, 4 predicted proteins | sample MGYA00564400_ERZ1292625 | MGnify/ENA primary metagenome ERZ1292625 (study PRJEB36523, sample SAMEA6512639) | groundwater metagenome | collected 2019-01-08 | study: AquaDiva: Metagenomics assemblies of 32 groundwater samples
AGGTGACTGTTCCTGAACCTGTTCCTACTTTTGCTGTGGTGATGGTGAAGGTGGTTGGAGTAACAACGACAGCTGTGAAGTTAGCTGTAACTGTCGCTGCTGATGTAAGTGTACACGCCCCTGTACCTGAGCAAGCACCAGACCATCCGGTAAATGTTGAACCTGAAGCAGCAACTGCCGTAACTGTAACAGTAGATCCAGTATTAGCAGTACATGTTGAAGGGCTGCATGATACTGTTCCTGAGCCTGTACCTGACTTTGCTGTTGTTACTGTGAATGTAGTTGGGGTCGGTGGATTTGTAACAGTAGATAGCTTGAGGAAATTCTCAACAGACCATCCACCAACTCCTGAATCATAGTTAATCTTCCACCACCATAAGTTTCCAGCATATGAAGGTCCACCAACAACAGTACCGATAACTCCTGAAGGTTGAGTACCGAGAACTGTTCCCTCTGGAACCTGGCGTACATTTACGGTATTGGCATTATATGTTTGGACTCGTACCCCCACGCTGAAAGCTGTAGAAGCAGGAATGCATGTCGTACCTGAAAGTACTGTACCAGCTGCACAGCCGACTGGTGCTGACGCAACAGTCAACGAGACGTTATTTGATGTTGTCACTGCTCCATCATCATCCGTAGCCTTAGCTGTTAAAGAGTACGTACCCGCAGCAATATTACTCCATGAATAAGAATATGGGGAAGATGCATCTGAGCCAATCAAAGAGGACCCACTATAGAAATCAACTTTTGAAATAGTTCCATCAGAATCAGAAGCGGAAGCTGAAAGAGTTATAGAAGCAGGGGCCGTTGCTGAAGATGGAGCAGTGAGAGAAACTGTTGGCGACACATTCGGAGGTGCTAAAGTCTTAAACGTCTGATTTGCTGAGCTTGCAGAATTCCCTGCTGCATCCTTTGACGTTACTCGGTAGTTATAAACAGTGTTCGGTATAAGACCTGACAATCCCTGTGAGTGCGATGTGACTTTGCCTGCGTCAAGAAAAGTATTGCTTCCATATGATGTAGAAACGCCGTATTCAACATAGCTGTCAGAAGCTTCATTTGTCATCCATGTAATCGTAGACTCTGTCTGCTGAATGTTCGATGCATTTACATTTGAAATAGATGGCGCTGTCGTGTCAGCAACAACTCCTGTATACGAATAAATTTTCGAAATGTCTGAAGCTGAAAGAGCCTTGTTATAAATCCTAAAATCATCAACCTGACCGTTACCAAAAATTGACCCGAAATTTCCATAATGACCGATATGGACCTGGTCAAAAAAATCTCCAGGAGATGGGACAGTATCTGTCGCAACTAAAGATCCATCAAGGTAAACTTTCACCTGATTTGAACTTGTATAAGTCAATGCTGCGTGATGCCAATTGCCATCATTCACAGAAATACCAGTCTGTCCGCCTGTGTCTGAGTATTCGCTGTACTGCCAATTAAATTTGCCATCTGAAGAAACACTTAAAGTAGGTGCTCTTTGATTACCCGATCCACCATAACTTCCTGTCAAAGTTCCTCCGTACGATTTAAACCAGAGAGAAACAGTTCCGCCAGAGATCGGGTACACCTGCTTGTTTATTGAAACATAGTTCGAACCTCCGAAAGAGGCTGAGCCGTTACCAATCTTGCCGGCGCTAAAACTAGAATTCCCTGTCCATGATCCGTTGTTATTATTGCCTGATACATCACTTAGAGATGAATCATCAAATGGAAGATGCGCAATAAGTCCCGTAGGAAGTGCACTTGATACCTGCGCAACCTGGTCTGTCACTATGCTCTGGGTTACCTGCTCTTGATCAAGAGACAGTGTTCCGATATAAACCCCAGAAAGCACAATAATACCAACAAGCAAGGAACCTAGTAATTTAGGATTCATTTAAAATAAATTATATTATTAATAGACTGCTACAGCCCTATTTTACCATGAATAAATACCGGCCTATTTTTAAAAGGGGAAAACTAAAACCCCCATTTCTGGGGGTTTTAGGCCATTTTATAGATATTGAGTGATGAAATTACTGTCCGAAGTAGTTCGTACCCCGATCAAGTCCATCACTTGCATTTCCCTTTCCAAGTGACCCTACTGCGAGCTGCCATCCTGCCCATGTTGTAGGTACTGATCCTCCTACGAATGTTGGAGTTCCAACGATAGCATTTGTCCCAATAGCCTGCCCTGTTGTTCCTCCAAGGTTATAGCTCGCGCTGCATCCAGGGCAAAGCTTCGGATTCTCACTGTTAATAACGATATTGTTTCGGAAATTCATGCCTGTAGAATTGACTGAATACGCTCCCCAGTTTGGATCACCCTGATTATAGAAGGTGTTGTGGTCAATCAGGTAATTGTTTGCTGGTGTTCCATAGCTCCAGTTATGCCTTGAATTTGTAACAAGGTTGTTTGTGAACTTTACCGGGGCTGTTCCCCAGTCATGGTGTTGTAGAGTCACCTCAACATTATCGAACCAATTTCCATTGACTACAATATTTGCATTCGAGACTGAATCAACAATTTGGATACTATCGCAATGTGGATCCCTGACTGGATCGCTACCGCACGGTGCTTGTAAGATATCCCTAAAGATATTTCCTGGGCCAATAATAATGTTATTGACTGATCCCGCTGTCTGAATTCCATCTCCTCCTGTCTTTGAACCTGATGGCAAGTTTGCTCCTGGCTGTCCTTGTATGAGGTTCTTTGTGATTGTAACTCCATTGACTGAAGTAAGTGTAATCTTTCCTTCGCCGCCTGTTGCGCGAGTCATGATCATCGTATTTCCATCAATCAAGATATTCTTGTTTGAAGAATCACAACCGAATCCATTGTCATTTACGCTGATTCCTCCTGTATCCTGAACCCACGTGTTGCCAACAATCTGAATATTTGTGCTGCATCGGCTGATTGAAGCATTACTCAATGTCATGCTTTCAAGGCGGATGTAATCAGAATTTGAGAAGTTAGGACTCATCTGGGCACCAACACCTGAAGCTGATTTAACTGTAACCCTACCTGTCTTGGCAATATCAGTAAAGTTAACTACTCCATAATTTCCTGAATTCAAACAAATCGTTGAACCAGCTACGGCGCTTGAAACGGCGGATGCAACATTGGCTCCTGTGCTAAGTGTTTGAGTACAGGTTGTGCTAACTGATCCACTGAATTCATGCGCTCCAATATCCCAGACTCCGTCTGCTCCGCGTATTGCTCCTGTAACATCAACATTGTAAGGTGCTGCAAGCGTTGTTCCGGCTCCTAGAGAAGTCTTGAGTCGAAGATCTCCAGCTGTTGAGTTTACGAACGGATCAGTCGTAGGATTCACGATATTGTTCTGTTGCGTCACTGCTGAGCCAAACCAGATTCCAGGAGTGTTGTACCAGACGTTGTTGTACACAAGGTTATTTGAACCTGTCATGAATGCGACTCCATTGCTGTATCCACTTCGCTTATTTGCAATGCTGTTATTGTAAACCTTTGAATTCGTAAAGTTTGAACGAGTTGCCTCGCTGAATCCGAGAATACCGTCTCCTATGTCAGCATTCCAAATCGTATTTCCATAGAACTGGAAATTGTTGACCGTTCCACCTCCGCCAAGTGCTACAATTGCAGTTCCTGAAGATGATCGGAACTTGTTGAACCTGACGATACTATCGCTACAGTTTCCATCATAGTAACAAGAGATAGGTTCACCATGATTAAGTGAGGTAGATTCGTTCGCGTCAAATGCCGTATATTCAACAAGCATTGATCGATTGTTCTGAGCCCAAATCGGAACGTTTCCGTACTGGAAGAATGACCTTGAAACTTCGATACCTGTTGAGATTCCTCCTGTATTCGTATATTGAACGATATCCAATCCATACCATCGAGGAGAAACTGTGTTTGAAAGTCCTTGTGATGCTTGAAGATAAGTATTTCGGATTTTTACGTTTGATACTGCTCTTGCGTTATCAGGATCCCCAACTCGAATCTGCTGTGCGGCTCCGTAAACCCGGAAACCGTAGCTTGATCCACTGAACCAATCACTTTCATTTCGAGTGACTCCATCAAGAATCCAGTAATCTGTAGCGAAATGCATAGTTCCATTGAACGAAGCCTGACCTGTTCCATCGCTCTTAATCGTAATATATGTCGAACCACTTACTGGAGTTGTAAATTTCTTAGCTGTATATGTTCCCGGGGCAAGAACATAGATATTACCTCGAACAAATGTGAGGGATCCCCATGTTGAAGGAGTTACATTAACAGTAGTCCCCCCTGTCGCTGGAATAAGATTAAATGTAGCCGTGACCGTTCCAGCTGAAGTTACAGTACATGAGCCTGTCCCAGAACATGCTCCAGACCATCCTACAAATGTTGAGCCTGCTGAAGGAGCTGCTGTAACAGTTACAGTTGAACCGGTATTTGCTGCACATGATGTGGGATTACATGTGACTGTTCCTGAACCTGTTCCTGCTTTTGCTGTCGTGACAGTGAAAGTAGTGGGAGCCGTATATTTGACCAAATAGTTCTCAACTGACCATCCATCGACTCCTGTATCATAATTGATATTCCACCAGTAATATCCGTCAGCTGAAGTTCCTCCTCCAGTAACTGTTCCGAGGGCTCCAAGAGCCTGTGATCCAAGAAGCGTTGCTGAAGCGGAAGCCGCTGAGCGAACATTAAGAATATCAGTCGTCGCTACCCTTTCATTTGCAGAGAATTTAGTTGAAGGAGGATTAGTTACTGTTCCAGTGAATTCATAAGCACCTGCATCGAACGCTGATCCTTGAGGACGAACTGTTCCAACAAGGTCAACTGCATATTCTGATCCGAGAGTTGCACCTGCATTTATCGCACCACTACTTGAATTCAATCTGAAATCACGAGCCTGCCAGTTAACGAAAGGATCTGTAGGGGCAATGATATTATTTGAACCAGTTGTGTTGCTGCTTGAGTTTGCTAGATAACGAAGGTTGTTTGATGCAATGTTACCTGTGCTTCCTGTATGGATGAAATTAAAGCCTGAAGAATATCCTTTCTGGTTGATTATTGTGTTTGAATATATAAGATTATTCGCGGCTGCACTTGCAGTACTGCTATCTGACCAGTCAGCGACAGCGCCATTTCCAGTACCACCTCCAGCGTATGTCGGAGTCCAGAACATGACATTGTTGTAAACCTTCCAGCCACTTCCAGAAATCATTATGACACCTGTTCCCTCTATGTCCTCCCAGACGTTATTGCGAATAGTGTTGTTCGATCCAAATCCATATACTCCTTCAGCGTGAGCAGCTGATGATGACTCGTTACGAGCAATGTAGCTATTTTCAACAACGGAATTTGAAAGTGATGCCCATTGGAACGACATATTTCCTGTATCGTGGAGATAAATATTCGATACTATCCAGTTCGTATGGGTTCCAGAAAGATAAAATCCTTTATTCGAAGGCCATGTCGTATCCGCTGCAGTACCTGCATCTCGACCAGTTCCCTCAATTTCCATCCGCTTGATGGTTATATAGTTCGCTGAACCGTCACTTGAAATAATTGTTCCTCCTGATTTGATATAGAAGCCATAATCCCGGTCTGCAAGATTTGCTGATCCACTACCCTTCTGCCCATCAACAACATAATAGTCAGTGCTGAAGGTTAGTGCGCCAAGTTCAGCTCGGCCATCTCCATAAGTCGAGACCCATCCTGTATTAGTTCCGTGGTCTGTCGCTGTTGCCTTCTTTACTGTAATTAATTGTGTTCCGCTAACTGCATCATCAAAGGTATATGATCCATATGTTCCATCTGCGATGTAATAGGTGTATCCTCTCGTGAGAGTTGAGGGAAGTGCTGGGAGTGCATTCGTCCAATCAGTACCATTTCCAGTTGCACCAGAACGGATATATACTGTCGTTCCTCCCGTCACTGGAATCAAAGTAAATGTTGCTGTAACGCTTGCAGAAGAAGCAATTGTACATGTTCCTGTTCCTGTACAAGCTCCTGACCATCCTGTAAAAGTTGAGCCTGCTGTTGGAGTAGCTGTAATAGTTACTGATCCTGTCGTTGATGAACATGATGTTGGGTTGCAGGTTGTTGTTCCTGCTCCTGTGCCTGCCTTGGTAACGGTTGCGGTGACGGTGGTGCCTGTAGGCAAAGTAACTGAATTATAAAGAGCGCTAATCTCAGTCGCAGTAAGAGCGGAATTGTATACTCTCACTTCGTCAATCTTTCCATTGAAGAATTCTGATGATCCGTTCCATGAACCGATGAGAAGATTTGAAGCGGAGTTTGTGAATGTTCCTGTTCCAGAAGCCCTAAGTACTCCGTCAACGTAGATACTGTTCGTGTTAGTACTTCCATTGAAAGTCTGGACAACATGCTTCCATGTTCCAGCTGTAAGAGGAGCGTTGACAGTGTTTGTCCATGTAGAGCCGTTTCCGACGTTTGCATAGACTGTTCCGTTTTGCACTTCAAGTCCGAATGAGTTCTGCTTCATGACGAGAGATCCCCAACCTGACTGGCTTGCTGACATGTTGACCCATGTACTGATGGTAAATGATGAGACAGAGACTGTTCCAGCGTTTAAGTATGCACTTGTTCCATTAAATTGGAGTCCGTTCCCTGCTACTCCAGTCGTCCATGTAGGACTGCCGATAAGGGTCGCTGTCTTATTGTTTCCTGAAGAATCAGTGGCTGTTGTTCCTGATGTCTGATTAAATGCCCAGTATGAGAGAAGATTTGATGTCTGTGGAATATTTACTGTCACAGTTACAGGAGAAGCTGAAGTTGTTCCCCCAGCACCTGTACATGAAAGACCATAAGTTGCCGTGCCAGTCGGTGCAATTGTCTGTGCGCCAGAAATACCCTTTGATCCTGCAAACATTCCTCCAGTAGCTGTACATGCTGTCGCATTGGTTGAAACCCAGTTAAGTGTGACTGACTGGCCAGACGTAATTGTTGATGCTGATGCTGAAAAAGTAACCGTTGGTGCGGGCGGAACTGCAACTGTTACAGTAATAGGTGCTGCAGAAACTGTCCCTCCAGTACCGGTACATGAAAGTGCATAAGTAGTAGTTACTGTAGGAGCAACTGCCTGAGATCCTGATAGTCCCTTTTGTCCTGTGAATGTTCCTCCGGTAGCTGTACATGCCGTCGCGTTCGTAGAAGACCAAGTAAGAATAACGCTTTGTCCGGAAATAATTGATGATACTGATGCAGACAGAGTCGCTGTCGGTGAGGGTGAAAGAGTTTTTATAGATCGTGCTGTAGATTTGGCAGAAACATTGCCTGCAGCATCAACAGCAGCTACTGCATATGAATAAGAAGTACCGGGAGTGAGACCAGAATCTAAGTAACTATTTGAAGAACCAGAAGGAATCTCCGTAGAATTCCTATAAACCCTATAACCAGTCACAGCAATATTATCAGTTGAAGCTGTCCAAGAAAGATTGACTCCAGTCTGGCTAATGTTTGATGCCTGAAGATTCGTAGGTGCTGATGGTGGTATGGTGTCGGCTGTCGATACAGTTGTAAATGTTCCATTTGATGACCTTGTGACATTTCCAGCTGCATCTTTTGAGGTTACCCTATAATTATAAAATGTATTAGCCTGAAGCCCTGCAACAATCTGAGTGTGAGAAGTAACCATATTAGCACCCGTATCCTTCAAAGTGGATGTATTACTATATGATGTTGTAACTCCAAACTCGACAAAAGTATCTGAAAGTTCATTCGTGTCCCACGTCAAAGTAACGCGATCGGTTAAAATATTTGAAACCTTTAGATTGGATATAGTAGGACCTGCAGTATCAGCCACTGCTCCGTTATAAGCATAGAGTGTGGAAACCTCTGAAGCAGAGAGTGCTCGGTTGTAAATTCGAACATCATCTACTGCACCCATGAAAGGCTCAGCAAAAGCTGTATCCCACGCTCCAATGAGGAAAGGAGCTGATCCAATCGAGAGAGTGGCGCTTCCTGAAGAAACAAGTTTTCCGTTTATATAAAGTCTGTTTGTCTTTCCATCATATGTCTGCGTTACGAGCTGCCATGAATCCAAAGAAAGATTACCCTCGAGATAACCCCCTCCCGTGCTGCCGTTAGCCCATGCAGAGCCATTACCTATTCCAGCATAGACCTTACTTCCCTGTGTTTCCAAACCGTACGTGAACTGCTTCATCACAACAGAGCCGTAATTTGGGTTATTTGTTGGCTTGATCCATGCACTAATGGTTATCTTGGAAGGAGAAACGTTTCCGACGCCGACATAGTCAGAACCGTTAAAATTAAGAGCGCTTCCTATTTTTCCTGTTGTCCATGAAGGATTCCCAAGCGTATCAGAACCACCACCTACAGAGGCAGAGATGGTCGATCCCGAACCTTCATCAAATTTCCAATGACTAATAAGTCCGCTTGAAGGCGCGCTCACTTGAGCAAGCTGGCTATCTACGATATTGTCAGTAATTTGCTTTTGATCGAGCGATAGTGCTCCTATATATACTCCGGTGAGAACGATAATACCGACAAGCAAGGAACCTAATAGTTTTGGATTCATTTTAATTAATTTTACAGGCTAAATAAGCTTATTTGATAAATAGAAAACGGCTATTAAAAGAACTCCCCTAATTTTAACATGTACATATAAGAAAAATCACTAAAAAATGGGGAGAACTCCAACGAAAAAACCCCAGAAAATCTGGGGTTTTGAAGAAACTCGAGCTATGAATTTAGAATTCGTAGGCTCCAACATCCCAGACTCCGTCTGCGCCGCGAGTTTTTCCCGTCGGATCAACCTCAAACTTTGTTGCAGGACCGAGCACTGTCGTTACGTTTGGAACGGAAACTCCAGCGATTCCTGCGCTAAGTCGATAATCATTCGCTGATACGAATGGGCTCGTTGAGTAGTACAAGTTATTACTTGCCTGTGCTGGAAGATATCCTACTCCCGCACCTGCTACGTTGTAGACAAGGTTGTTTCGAGCAACGCTATCTGCTGACCAGTAAACTGACGTATCACCTCGAGTGAATGCAGCGTATGCATTTGCAACTGTGTTGTTGTAGACATAGAACGGACCGTGCGTGACTGTACCAGAATATGATCTGAGCTCAAGGAATCGGTGTGAGCTTCCATTCTTTCCACCAATTCCATCATGAAAGACGTTTCCATAAACATACCAATTCTTGCTTGTGCTTCCCCATGGATAGAGACCTTCAACCTGCCAGTTATAGACATCGTTGTTTCTGAATATGATACCGTCGCTACCATTCACAATCATCATGTTTCCATGCCATTGTGCAGAGTTTGCAGCACCGTTGTCATAAATCTTGTTGTTTTCGATAGTGATTTTTCGAGCGCCCGCAAACCAGAACTCGTTTGCATGTCCTCGGACTCGGCTATTTTTGATCGTAATATTATCTGCTCCAGGGTTTGGAGAGTATCCGTAACCGATTTTAACACCGCTCGTATCTCCTGCATGGTTTACAAGTGGATTGCTTATTGAGCTTCCATCTGGTCGTGCTACAGCGTTAGGACCTACAAGGTCAACACTGTTAAGTGTAATATAATTTCCTCCTGTAGCATTATATGATGATGGCAAACCGCCCGCAGTTGTATCTGTCAAAACGAATCTCAACCCCATATCAACTCGGCCATCGATTAATACATATGAGACTGGCGTGCTCAAGGCGTCAGAACCAGTAAAGGTTGCTCGAGCATCCAGTGAAGAACTCCATCCAGCGGCTGATGTCGGAATTGCATCACTCGAAAGGACGCGCTTAATATTGATTGGACTTGCTGCAGTTCCACTCTTTCCTACAAGCAATGATCCGTATGAGCCTCCTGCTACCCAAATAGTGTCTCCAGGCTGGATACTGCTCCAAACGATATTGCCTGTGTTCTTCCATGCGTTTGACCATGATGATCCGTTGCCAGAAGTTCCAACCGAAGCGTTTAGATACCAGTTATTTCCTGTACCTGTAACTGGAATTACATTAAACGTTGCAGTGACTGTTCCTGCTGCAGTAAGGGCACATGAGTTTACGGTACATGATCCTGCTGATGGAGGCGAAACTGTAACACTCGCGAGTGTCGAACCGGATGCTGCTGTTGCGGAAACAAGAACGGTTGATCCTGCAGCAGTACTACAAGAAGATGGATCACATGATACTGTTCCAGAACCAGTTCCGAGCTTCGCTGTGGCTACAGTAAAGATATTTGGCGTAGTAACGATACCGCTAAACTCGTAAGCCCCGAAATCTGCAGTTCCAGTTCGAGTCCTTCCTGTGATATCAACTGGTGAGATGAGTGAACCAGTTCCCTTGTCGATAACTGTGCTGCCTGATGTCAGTGCAAATGCATCATCAGATGTGAACGGCTTGCCGTCAGCTCCATACATTGCCTGAATACTTGTTGGATTGCTGTTCACGAATCCTCCAGTAACAGATCCTGCAATATTGTTTGCTGTCGTAGGTGCAATTGCTGGAGCTGTTGTTGTAATACCTAAGCTGCTTGCATATGTGGTGTTTCTAAGTGTGTTGTTGTAAACCTTGAATTCATTTACGCCACTGTTCTGTGAACCAAATGCAATGAATCGTGCTGTATTGTGAACCACGTTGTTGAATGCAATAACCTTCTTGAGAGGAGTAGCTGAACCTCCGTATCCAATCTGAAGCAAGAACTCATCTCCTTGAGGCTGATCACTCGCGTGTCCAGGAGTATTGAAGAATATATTGTTTGAAAGTGTAAGTCCCCATCCTCCAGTTCCAGTCCATGGATTTGATACGTCTCTATGTGATGTATCGCTTCGGTTTGGTTTGTTGTTGTCTCGGAAAACGTTGTGATCAAATACCACATCTCCTCCTCCGACTGAAGCTGATATGTTCAACTGGTCTTCATAGCTTGACTGGTAGAAGTCAGAGTAAGAAACAGTCGTGACTCCGGTTGCTGGTGGAATGACTCCGAGTGAAGCATAACCGCTTCCGTAATTACCGTTAAAGAATCCATTCTTCAATGTGACATTTGAACCTGACAAGAGAACAGTTACAGCCCCTCCGTTCATAGCGACTGTAGCACCTGAGCTGAAGTTAAATCCGTGCCATCCCTTTCCATCAATGATGACATTGCTTCCTGAAATAACTGATCCGCTTGCAAACGTAACCATATCAGCACTTGCTACAAGCTCATTTGGTGCCAATTCAAGAGATCGGCGGATTGTAATAGGTGCTACTGCAGTTCCTGAGCTTGTAACTGTAAGTTTTGGATAACTTCCTGGTGCTACATAGTAAGTAGCGCCTGCTACTAGAGATGTAGGGATTCCTGCGTATGCATTATCTGGACTTGTTCCATTCTTAGCACCAGAGCCAGAAGGAGATACATAGAACGTTGTTCCACTTACAATCGGAATAATATTAAAGGTAGCTGTAACTGACGCAGATGAAGTAATGGTACATGATCCTGTTCCAGAACATGCTCCAGACCAACCTGCGAAGGTTGAGCCTGATGTTGCGGAAGCTGTAAGAGTTACAGAACCTGTTGCTGATGAACATGATGAAGGATTACATGTCACTGTTCCTGAACCTGTTCCTACCTTTACAACTGTTGCTGTAACTGTAGTTGGAGCTGTGTACTTTACAAGGTAGTTCTCCACTGACCATCCATCAACTCCTGTATCGTAGTTCACGTTCCACCAGTAGTAGCCGTCAGCTGATGTTCCACCTCCAACAACTGTTCCAAGGTTTCCAAGAGCTTGGGTTCCGAGAGATGTAGCTCCAGTTGATCCTGAACTTCGTACCGAAAGAATGTCTGTCGTTGCTACCCTGTCTCCTGCAATGAATTTGGTTGAATTTGGTATTGGAGCTGCTGTTACGGAAGCTAATGCTGAGTTTGATGTCGTCATAGCTCCTGCATTGTCATATGCTCGGGCTGTAAGTGTATATGTTCCAACAACACTCTGAACGAATGATGCTGTGTATGGAGAAGATGTGTCTGTAGAAAGAAGTGTAGATCCATTGTAGAACTCCACCTTCGAGACTGTTCCATCAGAGTCAGATGCTGAAGCTGAAAGAGAGAATGTTCCTGGAGTTACAGCTGAGGATGGAGATGAGATCAATGTGACGGTTGGGGGAACGTTGACTGGGGGCTGGGTTGTTCCAGAATATTCATAGGCTCCAATATCCCAAACGCCATCGGCGCCTCGAGTCTTACCATCAGGATCGATTTGGAAGTTTGTAACTGGTCCAAGGACTGTCGTTACGTTCGGTGCAGTAACTCCTGAAGTTGAAAGAGCTGCATTGAGACGATAATTGGAAGCTGAAACGAATGGACTTGGGCTCGCGATGTAAAGGTTATTACTTGCCTGTGCTGGAAGATATCCTACTCCCGCACCTGCTACGTTGTAGACAAGGTTGTTTCGAGCAACGCTATCTGCTGACCAGTAAACTGACGTATCACCTCGAGTGAATGCAGCGTATGCATTTGCAACTGTGTTGTTGTAGACATAGAACGGACCGTGCGTGACTGTACCAGAATATGATCTGAGCTCAAGGAATCGGTGTGAGCTTCCATTCTTTCCACCAATTCCATCATGAAAGACGTTTCCATAAACATACCAATTCTTGCTTGTGCTTCCCCATGGATAGAGACCTTCAACCTGCCAGTTATAGACATCGTTGTTTCTGAATATGATACCGTCGCTACCATTCACAATCATCATGTTTCCATGCCATTGTGCAGAGTTTGCAGCACCGTTGTCATAAATCTTGTTGTTTTCGATAGTGATTTTTCGAGCGCCCGCAAACCAGAACTCGTTTGCATGTCCTCGGACTCGGCTATTTTTGATCGTAATATTATCTGCTCCAGGGTTTGGAGAGTATCCGTAACCGATTTTAACACCGCTCGTATCTCCTGCATGGTTTACAAGTGGATTGCTTATTGAGCTTCCATCTGGTCGTGCTACAGCGTTAGGACCTACAAGGTCAACACTGTTAAGTGTAATATAATTTCCTCCTGTAGCATTATATGATGATGGCAAACCGCCCGCAGTTGTATCTGTCAAAACGAATCTCAACCCCATATCAACTCGGCCATCGATTAATACATATGAGACTGGCGTGCTCAAGGCGTCAGAACCAGTAAAGGTTGCTCGAGCATCCAGTGAAGAACTCCATCCAGCGGCTGATGTCGGAATTGCATCACTCGAAAGGACGCGCTTAATATTGATTGGACTTGCTGCAGTTCCACTCTTTCCTACAAGCAATGATCCGTATGAGCCTCCTGCTACCCAAATAGTGTCTCCAGGCTGGATACTGCTCCAAACGATATTGCCTGTGTTCTTCCATGCGTTTGACCATGATGTTCCATTTCCTGATGTTGAAACATTTGCATTGAGGTACCAATTACCCCCATTTCCTGTTACTGGCACAACATTGAATGTTGCCGTTACTGTTCCTGCTGAAGTGAGAGCGCATGAGTTAACAGTACATGAGCCTGCTGATGTCGGAGATACTGTCACGCCTGCGAGCGTTGATCCTGAAGCAGCTGTTGCAGAAACAAGAACTGTAGTTCCTTGTGTAGCACTACAAGATGAAGGGTCACAAGATACTGTTCCTGAACCAGTTCCAAGCTTTGCAGTTGCTACAGTAAAGGTTGTCGGTGGAGTGACAATTGATGTAAATGTCGCTGTGACTGTACCCGCTGAAGTTCGAGAACATGATCCTGTTCCCGTACATCCTCCAGACCATCCTGTAAATGTCGATCCTGTAGCTGGGGTTGCAGTCAAAGTAACTGAAGACCCGATATTAGCTGTACACGTTGAAGGATTACATGCAACTGTTCCTGAGCCGTTACCTGCTTTTGCTGTCATCACTGTGAAAGTCGTAGCTGCTGAATATAATTTCAAATTGTCTCCTCCTGAATATCCATCGACTCCGCTGTCATAATTTATATTCCACCAGCTAAATGTTCCGCTTGAATCAAGCATTCCTCCGCCGACTATCGTGCCGATAGCGTTTGTTGGCTGAGAGCCAAGAAGAGTTGCTGCTGAGATAACCGGACTTGAACGTACGTTCGTTGAATTCAAAGTCTGCACTCGATCGCCTGCCTTGAAAGCTGTTGAGACTGGCGCGAGTTCTACTCCATCCTCACCAACATAACCATCTGCACCAGTAATAAAGTTTAGATTCCACCAGAAAAACTTATCTACAGAATTCTGTACACCTCCACCCACGACTGTTGCGTATGAACCTACTGCCTGCGTTCCAAGAAGAGTTCCTGTCAAAGCTCCCGTTGCGCGAACATTAGCTGCAACTTTTGCACGTACGATATCTCCTGCCTTGAATGAATCTGACCTGACCTCAGGTGCTGGATTAACAGTAATATATACAACAGCATCCTTTGAGCCTCCTGTTCCTGTACATGCAATACTATATGTTGTGTTCGACTGAAGAGTGAATGCCTTAGATCCTGAAAGAGGTTGTGTTCCTGTGAATCCACCTCCAACACCGGAACATGAAGTTGCGTTAGTAGAAGACCATGTGAGTGTTGTAGACTGTCCAGCAAAAATAGTTGTTGGTGCAGCTGAAAGCGTGACTGCTGGAGCTGGAGCAAGCGTTGTTACGGATTTCGCTGTAGACTGTGCAGATTTATTTCCTGCAGCATCTACCGCGAGAACTGTATATGAGTATGTGGTATTTGTGGTAAGTCCAGAATCAGAATCTGAAGTACCAGCCACAGAATCAATTTTTACGCCATTCCTGTAAATATCGTAACTGGTAACACCAACGTTATCGGTAGATGCTGTCCATGAAAGATTGACTCCTGTCTGTGTAACACTAGAAGCCTGAAGATTTGACGGAACTGATGGAACTGACGTGTCTGCCACTGAAGCAGTTGTGAATGTGTAATTACTTGAAGTCGTAAGATTTCCTGCAGCATCTCGAGATTTTACTCGATAGTTATAGATGGTATTTGGCTGGACACCAACAACTATCTGCCTATGGGATGTAACCATACTTGCACCTGTATCCTTCAAAGACGAGCTGTTACCGTAACCTGTTGAAAGACCGAATTCAAGTTGAGTATCTGAAAGCTCATTTGTGTCCCATGTTATGGTAACTTCATTCGTCTGAATATCTGAAACTGATACATTAGAAATCACAGGACCAACTGTGTCTGAAGGCGTCGTTACACCTGTATATGCATAAAGCGAAGAAACTTCTGAAGCAGAAAGTGCTTTATTGTAAATTCTAAAATCATCAACTGTGTTATTTCCGAAGCTTGAGCCGAAGTTTCCATAGTGGCCTATATGCACCTGATCAAAGAATTCTTCAGGATTTGAAGCTGCTGTTGTATTTACGACACGGGAACCATCGAGATATATACGAACAGTTCCTGAACTTGTGTATGTCATTGCGACATGGTGCCAATTGCTATCTATAGAAATACCCGTATCAACTCCTGTCGAGCCTCCGTATTCCCATCTCAATGTTCCAGTAGTAGGGGAGACACTCAAAGTTGGAGCTCGTTGATTTTGAATACCACCATAACTTCCTGTGAGATTACCTCCTGTACCCTTTTTGAACCAAAAAGCGACCGTTCCGGCCGAAATAGAATATACCTGATCATCAATTACAACATAATTTGACCCACCAAATGTGGCTGCACCGTTTCCAATCTTTCCAGCTGAGAAGCTTGAAGATCCCACCCATGATCCATTATTTCCCTTGCCTGAGACATCACTCGCAGATGAATCATCGAACGGAAGGTGTGCGATGAGTCCTGAAGGAAGAACAGCGGATACCTGTGCTTGCTGACTATCAAGGATAGTCTCAGCAACTTGCTGCTGATCGAGTGACAATGTGCCGATATAAACTCCAGTAAGGACGATAATACCGACAAGCAAGGAACCTAATAGTTTGGGATTCATTTTATAAAATTTTTAATTTAATAAACTAATTAATAAGTAGAAAACGGCTATATTAAAAGAACTCCCTTAAGTTTATCATGCATATACTGGCAATGTCACACAAAATGGGGATAAATGACTCTATAGAAAATAAAAATAGTCTCGAAGATTTTATCCTCAAGACTATTTTCATCCTCCGAGAGCATTACTGCTGTGGAGCAGGTGCTGCTGGGGCAGGATTCTCTGCTGGTGGCTTGTGTGCCATAGTGCATTATGCTCAGGTTGATTAGCTCCTGTGCGGGGTTAATTGTAATCCCCTTTCAAGCCGACTCAGTTTTCAGTCATCAAGTTGACACTGCGTCAAAAGCTTGGGTGAGAAGATGAGGAATGATGGTACTCCTACGGTATGGTGTAATAATGGTCAATATTAGAAAACATTTTGATATTTTTGGCAAAGCTTTTTGGAGTTTTCAGTCTAATGCAGTAGAATGGAGACCTATGAAAAAACCTGTGATGCTTATCGTACTCGACGGCTGGGGCCACCGTGAAGATATAAAGGACAATGCTATACGACAGTCGAAAACCCCTTATTTCAACGCACTTTGGGAGAAATATCCTCATTCCCTGTTGAAAGCTTCCGGAAATGCTGTAGGTTTACCTGAAGGTCAGATGGGAAATAGCGAAGTCGGACATACCACGATAGGCGCTGGGAAGCCTGTAGATACCGACCTCGTTCGCATCGATAAAGCCATCGCTGAAGGAGCACTCCATACGAACCCTGCTTTCGTTGCTCTCTTTGATCACATAAAGAAGAATGATTCTACCCTCCACGTACAGGGATTGGTGAGTATTGGCGGTGTTCACAGCCACCAGAACCATCTTTTTGCCTTCCTCCGTGAAGCAAAAGCTCAAGGGATGAAAAAAGTTGCTATTCACGTCTTCACTGATGGACGAGACACACCCCCACAGAGTGCTTCGAAGTATATGAAGGAGCTCGAGGCCCTTCTTGAAGAACTTGGACCTGAATTCTTCATTGCAACCATCTCTGGACGATACTATGCCATGGATCGTGACAATAACTGGGACCGACTCGCAAAAGCTGAGCAGGCCATGTTTGATTGCAAAGGAAATGTCTGCGAAATCAAGCCTTCAGCCTACCTCGAAGAGCAGTACAAGCTTGGAAAGACCGACGAGCTCCTCGAACCGACTGTCTGCGCAACGCTTGAAGGCAAAGGCTGTGCTCTTGAAAAGAATGACGGTGTCTTTTTCTTCAATTTCCGTGCTGATCGAGCACGAATGCTCACCCAGAAACTCATCGAGAAGCAAAAAGCTGACAATATCTATGTCGTTACCCTTACCGAATACTGTATCGACTATACCTGCCACGTTGCCTTCCCTCCTTCAAATATCGAGGTGACTCTCGGTGAAGAAGTGTCTCGGACTGGACTTAAGCAAAGCCATATCGCTGAAACTGAAAAATTCGCCCATGCCACCTATTTCCTCAATGGTGGACGTGAGAAGCCGTACGATGGCGAAGTTGATATCATGCTTCCAAGCCGAAAGGACGTGAAAACGCATGACGAAGCGCCTGAAATGCGTGCAGAAGGCATTGCGGACAAGGCAATCGAGGAAATCGAAAAAGGAATCGACTTTATTTTCATCAACTTCGCCAACCCTGACATGGTCGGACATACAGCGAATGTTCCAGCTATCATAAAAGCGGTTGAAACAGTAGATACCCAGCTCAACCGAGTCATCACAGCCCTTGAAAAGAAGGGCGGAGTAGCTTTCATTACTGCTGACCATGGAAATGCAGAATTGAACGTTGATCCAATCGAGGGCACGAAGCATACTGCGCATACGATATATCCTGTACCAGCGATTCTTACTGATACTTCACACACCCTCAGAGACGGAGGATTAGCTGACATTGCACCCACAATTCTTGCCCTCTTTGGCATTGAAACTCCAGCAAAAATGACTGGAAAGAAGCTTATTTAGAAAAAAACGCGCCACCTTGCAGTGACGCGCCTTTGAAAGAGAACTTAACCGAATTATTTAAGGCTGCGCAATCGACCATACAGTCA
>ERZ1292625.2328-Hain-H41-01um-R1-2328-length-17942-cov-7_pt1 | contig 17942 bp, 17 predicted proteins | sample MGYA00564400_ERZ1292625 | MGnify/ENA primary metagenome ERZ1292625 (study PRJEB36523, sample SAMEA6512639) | groundwater metagenome | collected 2019-01-08 | study: AquaDiva: Metagenomics assemblies of 32 groundwater samples
GGGAAGTTAAAGATGCATATTTACGCGCATTTAATCGTATTGGCTTAAATGATGTAAAAGTTGTTGAAGCCTCTGGTGGAGTTTTTACTTCGGGGCACACCCACGAATTTCAGTTAGTTAGCCCAGTAGGCGAAGACAATATTTATTTTTGCAATAAATGTGATTGGGCTCAAAACAAAGAAATTTATACGCATAAAATTGGCGAAGCCTGTCCAAAATGCAGTGGCCAAGTAGAAGAAGCGAGTTCCATTGAAATTGGAAATATATTTAGGTTTGGTACGGTGTATTCGGAAAAGATGAAAATAAACTTTAAAGATTCTGATGGTAAAGATAAACCACCATATTTAGGCAGTTACGGTATTGGTATGAGCCGTTTGGTTGGAGTATTAGCCGAAGTGTTTAATGATGAAGCTGGAATGAAATGGCCAAAAAGCGTGGCGCCATTTTTAATTCATCTTGTATCTTTGGGTGGTGCCAAAGCTGAAGCCGAAAAATTATACGAATCTTTAATTAAAAAATCAGTAGATGTTTTATGGGATGATCGTGAAGAATCAGCCGGAGTAAAGTTATCCGACGCTGATTTGATTGGTATGCCATATAGAATAATAATTAGCGATAAAACTTTGGCCAAAGAAAGTGTAGAAATAAAAGAAAGAAGTGGTGATAAAGTAGAAATGGTTAAGTTAAATGATTTAGATTCATGGTTGAGTGATAAATAATTTTCAAACTTTTTCAAGGAGGCATTATTCCTCACAGGCGATATGGAGCCTCTCTATTTATATTAAAACAATTCTCCATAATGCTGTTCGGAATAATGCCTCCTGGTATCTTATTAGGATTTGATAATTAAATCATTGAAAATTGTAAATTGAGAATTTAAAATATTTCGGGATATGTATTTACTGAATAAATTTTTTGGTCATTTTGCTAAAGATATAGGTGTTGATCTGGGAACAGTCAACACCCTTGTTTATGTTAGGGATAGGGGCATTGTAATTAACGAACCTTCCTTGGTTGCAGTTAATAAAAAAACAGGACAAGTTTTAGCCATCGGCCGAGAAGCTAAAAAAATGTTGGGGCGAACGCCTGGGCATATTGTTACTATTAAACCTTTAGCTAACGGTGTGATTTCAGATTTTGAGGTTACAGAACAAATGCTTAAGCATTTTTTCCAAAAGATCCACGGTGATTCTTTTTATGTAGTACCTAGGCCTCGGGTAGTTATTGGAATTCCGTCGGGTGTAACTGAAGTAGAAAAAAGGGCTGTGGAAGAGGCGGCGCGTAATGCTGGTGCTCGTGAGGTTATGTTGGTAGAAGAGCCTGTGGCGGCGGCCTTAGGCGCTCGGTTGCCTGTACAGGAGGCGCTCGGCAATATGATTGTAGATATTGGTGGTGGTACCACAGAGGTGGCTGTTATATCTTTGGGCGGTTTGGTAGCCGGAAGAAGTTTAAGGGTGGCAGGCGAAAAATTAAACGAGGATATTATTCAGTTAGCTCGCGATGAACATAATTTACTTTTAGGGCCTCGTTCAGCTGAGGAAGTTAAAATAGCGGTGGGCAGTGTTATTGATTTAAGTGAAAAATTGGAAACTGTTATGCGTGGTCGTGATTTAATAACCGGTTTACCTAAAGAAGTTATTATAACTTCTAAAGATGTTAAAAGGGCTATATCAAGATCAGTTAAAACTATTGTGGATATGGTTCGTGAAATTGTAGAAAAAACTCCGCCCGAACTTTTAGGCGATATTATGAAACGAGGTATAGTTTTAGCTGGTGGCGGAAGTTTGCTTCGTGGTATAGATGAATTAATAAATAAAGAAACTGGAATTGCGGTAAAGGTGGCCGATGATCCATTAACTGCGGTGGCGCGAGGCACGGGTATAATTTTGGAAGATACAGAAAAATATAAAGAACTTTTAGCTTCTAGAGAATACGTAACCGTACCAAAAGATTAACTATGTCTAGTTGGCGGAAAATTATTTTTGTTTTTTTAATAGCTATTACCCTATTTTTTTTGGATAAGGCTAATTTTTTTAATTTTTCGATAAATTTAATAAATCGTTTTGGGGTGAGCCCCATTGTTAGATCTGTTTTTTATTTGGGCGAAGAAAGTGGTTTTCTTTTTAAAAATATTTTCGGCGTAAGAAATTTAATAAAAGAAAATATTTTTTTAAAAAATGAGAAAGATTTTTTTAGGGGAGAGTATTTTAAAATATTGGAATTAAAACAAGAAAATGATTTTTTGCGAAAAGCTCTAAGTTTAAATCAAAAAGAATTTAAGAAGATTATTTTTGCAGATACTTTATCTTTAGATCCTTTCCAAGCTGGAGATTCTTTACTAATAAATAAAGGTGCTAAAGATGGAGTTAGAGTGGGTAATACCATTATTCTTTCAGGAAATATTTTAGTAGGTAGGGTGAAAGAGGTTGCGAGTAAAGAAAGTCGTGTGGCTTTAATAACCTCAGCCCAAAGTAAGGTTACGGTAGTTTCCGAAGATGGGGGCGCTAAAGGTGTAATAACTGGGTCTGCTAGTGGAGCACTTAATTTAGATTTAGTCTTAAAAGAAGCAGAATTAAGAAGTGGCCAAGTTCTTTTAAGTTCTGGCTTGGATGGTTTTTTTGAAAGAGGTTTTTTGGTGGGTGAAGTTAGTAAAGTAACTAGCAATGATTCTGCGCCGTTTAAAAAAGCTTTAGTGCGGCCGTTTTTTAACATTAAAGATTTAAAACAAGTTTTTGTTATTATTTCTGAATAGTTGCTTATTTATATTTTTTCCTGTTAATATTTCTAAATAATAAAAATTTAAAATGGAACCACAAGAAACAAATAATACATCTCAACCCACACCTCGGTCTTTGAAGAGTTCGCTATCTATTCCTATATCCATTGTAGTGGCTGGGCTTTTAATAGCTGGTGCTGTTTGGTTCAGGGGCACGGGCAATATTGATACCACAGCACAGATTGGAGCAAAACCTGTAAAAGTTGAATTAGGTAACTTGCCGATTTTGGGTGATGAAAAAGCAAAAATTACCATAATAGAATTTGCCGATTATCAGTGTCCGTTTTGTGAAGCCTTTTTCTCTCAAGTTGAACCAATATTGCGAGATCAATATATAAAAAATGGTCAGGTAAAAATACAATGGCGGGATTTTGCTTTTTTGGGTCCAGAATCTTTTTGGGCAGCTGAAGCGGCTAGATGTGCTAATGATCAGGGAAAGTTTTGGCAATATCATGATTTATTACTTAATAGACAAAAAGGCGAAAACGAAGGGGCTTTTAGTAAAGAAAATTTAAAAAAGTTTGCGAGCGAGCTTGGTCTAAACACACAAGAATTTGATGCTTGTTTAGATACCGGCAAGTATACACAAATTGTTAAAGATGATACAGATTATGGCCGTTCTGTGGGTGTTACCGGCACGCCAGGCACATTTATAAATGGCGAACAAGTTATAGGTGTAAATAGAGCTGATCCATTTACACAATTTAAGACGGTTATAGATAAATATTTAAAATAGTTTAATGAAAAAAAAGTTTATAATTTTAGCTGTTTTATTTTTACTGGCCTTCGGTGTTTTTTGGTTTATTAAAACACCAAGTGAAAAACCAGGCGAGGCTGTGCCTATTCAACCTAACGAAGTTATAAAACCAGGCGATCCTTTGCCAGGAATTTATCTTACTAATCCGCCTGTTTCTGGTTGGCATTATGCCGATAAAACCAGTTGGGGTGTTCACGATGAAGAACTGCCAGATCAGATTCTAATTGCTAACTTAGTTGATGGTGGTGTTTGGATTTCTTATCATCCCGATCTTCCACCAGAAATTATTGATAGTTTAAAAAAGATAGTTTCGGAATATAAAACGGGTGTGGTTTTAACACCAAGAACAAATAACGATAAGCTAATTTCTTTAGCAGCTTGGGGTAGGTTAGATAAATTTGATTATTACGACGAAGCTAGGATTTTAAAGTTTATAAAAGCGTATAGATAATATTGCTCTTTAAAAAAGGAGGCAGGCCATGTCCCTTCAGCTGCATATAAGAACAGTAACTTATATACAACAAGATTATTGTGGCTCTATCTCTATTTCTTTTCCAGAAATGAGGATAGCAAGAAGGAAATTTGGATTTTTCTTCACAACACTAGGAAAAGGAATTTCCAAAGGTAAGGTTTCAAAAAATTGTAGATCGTTTATTGATTTCGATATAAATGGAGTCAATATCAATTTTCTTTGTAGTATCGATTATGGTTTGAGGACAGAATTACTTTGCGGAATTTTTTTAAATGCGATCAGGCTTGGTGTAGGCAGTATTGTTAGTTTTGTAAAACAAAGTAACGAAGAAATCTACCTACCTATAGAAAAAGAGATTGTATGGGTCGTAGATGATAATGAGAGTGTTCACGGTGTGGTTTGCCTTGCTTGTGGTATAGAAAAAACTTTAAAAATAAAATAAAAATCCCGCCGGCGTTTTTGCCTAAGCGGGATTTGTTTTTTAGTCGATTGAGGGAGGATTCGAACCTCTCAACCTCTTTCTTTTAATGAGACGGTTTAGTTGTCCCAAAAAAGAGAGCGCTCTGCTCGTACGAGTTAAGTCTCCCTTTGAGCTATCAATCGACAATATTTTGGAGGGCGTGAGTGGATTTCCTGACACCACCTTCAGTCGGATCTCTCCAACTGTCCAGAGGAGGCCTTTCAGCCGCACGCCCCAATTAAATTTGGTGCCGGGGAGCCGGGTTCGAACCGACAACCATCTGATCCACAGTCAGGCGCTCTAACCAATTGAGCTACCCCCGACACTTATCTTGTTAAGAACAGTAAAGCCAGTCTAAATCATAGCCTGTTTTGTGTCAAATACCTTCTTAGTTAAAAAAGGACCGCCCTTTTTATAAGTGCTTTAAGAGGTTATAATTATTAAATGGAGCGTAAATTCACTTTTTCTGTAGGAGAATATTATCATGTCTATAATCGAGGTGTGGATAAGAGGACCATTTTTGAATCAACAGACGAATACAGGCGTTTTTTGACGCTTCTCTATCTTTGTAATAGCACTCAATCTGTAAATATTAGTGAACTTGAAAAAAGGCGGTCCTTTTATGAAATGTGGGGTACAGATACTGGCGATGATATTACTGCTCTAGGCGCGCATGTGTCTATGCCAAATCATTTTCATTTACTTGCAAAAGAAACTGTGGAGGGCGGACTTTCTAAGTTTATAGGTAAAGTTTCTACTGGTTATTCTATGTATTTTAACAAAAAACATAATCGTAGTGGTTCTTTATTTCAAGGAAGATTTCAAGCGAAACATATCCAAAATGATGAATATTTGAAATATATTTTTGCTTACACACATCTTAATCCTATTAAATTAATTGAACCTAACTGGAAAGAGAGTGGTATTAAAAATAAGTTAGTAGCACAAGATTTTTTAAGTAGGTATAGTTATTCAAGTTATTTTGATTACATAGGCATTCAAAGATTAGAGCAAAAAATTCTCAATAAAAAAGCCTTTCCAAATTATTTTAACAAAGTAAAGGATTTTAACGACTTTATTCTGGATTGGCTTTCTTATAGAGATGATAAGGAATTTTAGGGTCAAAAAGGACCGCCCTTTTGTAATGGGACTGCTGTTGCTCGGCTTTTTTGTATGTTATTATTTTCTAGTAATAGACTAAACCTAATGTCAGCTGAAAAAGAAAAAGAGGATAATAGGAATCCTAAAAAATCTCAAGTAAAAAAGCCAAAAAAAGAAACTTCGTGGCTTCATTTGGAATCGGGCGTTAAAAGAAGTGTGGTAGGTGTTCTGCTTTTGGCTGTGGCTATGGTAACAACTTTAGCTTTTTTTGGCTTGTCTGGTTCTTTTTCGGAGGCCATTACAAGTGGTGCTGATTATTTATTTGGTTCGGGTAGTTTCTTTGTGCCACTTACAATGTTTTTAATGTCGTTTTTTATTTTAACTTCCGACAAGAAAAAAATTCTGGGATCCACCATAATCGGCGGTAGCGCTCTAATTTTAAGTTTTTTAGGTATGATGGAAATTTTTTCTCAAAATAGTGCTGGAGGCAAAGTGGGCTACTATTTTAGTTGGCCGTTTATGCAAATGTTTGGTTTTTGGGGTTCGTTAATATTTTTTGTAGCTTTTTTCTTTTCAGCTATGCTTATAGTTTTCCGCTTGCCACTTAAAGATCAAATAAAAGAAAAGGTTACTTTTAAAGCTGACGAGAATGGCGAAATGATTTCCGAAAAGAAATTAGTTTTGGAAAAAGGTTTGGTAACTAAAATTGCAACTTTAACTGGTAAAGCTAAATTACCTCAAGTCGCCAAAAAAGCAGAAGCGCCAAAACCTGCGGGAGACACTGTTACAATAAATTCTCCGCAAAGTGCAACCGCGTCAAACGCGGCTAAAACCGAAGAAGCTTCAAAAAAGAAACAAGATATGGCGAGTGGTTTTAGTGTTTTGCCTTTATCGGTTAATTATAAATTTCCTCCGCTAGATTTATTAGAAGATGAGGGTTCAATGCCTGTTACCGGCGATATTAAAGGCAATGCTATAATTATTCAAAAAACTTTAGAGAACTTTAATATTCCAGTGGAAATGTCGGAGGTTAATATTGGTCCTGCTGTAACTCAATTTACTTTAAAACCAGCTATGGGTGTTAAGTTGGCTAGTATATTGGCGTTACAAAAAGATTTATCTTTGGCTTTAGGCGGAGAATCTTTAAGAATAGAAGCGCCTATTCCTGGAAAATCTTTGGTGGGGATAGAAATACCAAATCAAAAATCTATGGTGGTGCGTTTAAAAGCTTTGCTTCAGGGTTTTGATTCTTCGGAACATAAAAACTTTTTAAATATTGGTTTAGGCAAAGATGTTTCGGGTCGGTCTACTTGGTCGGCCTTAACAAAGATGCCACACTTGCTTATTGCGGGTGCTACTGGTTCCGGAAAAAGCGTGGCTATAAATTCTTTAATAGTTAATTTGCTTTATCAACATTCACCAGAAATTTTGCGTTTTATAATGATTGATCCAAAAAGAGTTGAATTAACTTTATACAATGGCATTCCACATCTTTTAACACCAGTTATTGTGGAACCAAAAAAAGCAGTATCCGCTTTAAAATGGGCTACTTCGGAAATGGAAAGAAGATATACTGTTTTATCGGAAAAAAAGGTACGAGATATTGGAAGTTATAATTCTCAAGTTGATGCTAAAAAAGGCGACGATCTTATGCCTTATTTAGTTATAATTATAGATGAGCTGGCTGATTTAATGTCTACCTATGGGCGCGAAATAGAGGCTACAGTTGTGCGTTTGGCGCAGATGGCGCGCGCGGTGGGCATCCATTTAGTTTTAGCGACACAACGACCTTCGGTAGAGGTTATTACTGGTTTAATTAAGGCAAACATAACCACGCGTATAGCTTTTGCGGTGGCTTCGCAAATAGATTCACGAACAATCATAGATTCCGCTGGTGCCGAAAAACTTTTGGGTATGGGTGATATGCTTTTTGTAACTTCGGATTCGCCCAAGCCAAAGCGTATTCAAGGCACTTTTGTTTCGGAGCGTGAAGTTAAAAAAGTTGTAGGGTTTATAAAATCTAATTTACCCGAAGACGCTCCAGACGCTAACCCCGATGAAGCTCTTGGTTTGGAAAAAGCTGTTTCCGATCATAAGCCAATACTTGCAGGTGTGGATTTTAGTAATATGGATTCTAACGGAGAAGACGAAGATGAGCTTTTACCTCAAGCTAAGGAAGCTATTATGCAGGCTGGTAAGGCTTCGGCTTCACTACTTCAAAGACGCCTAAGAGTCGGCTACGCTCGTGCCGCAAGGTTACTGGACATACTAGAGGCTCAAGGTATGATTGGGCCAGGTGAAGGTGCTAAGCCAAGGGAGGTGTTAATAAAATCTGAAACATCTGTAGAAGATCAACAACTAGATTCCGAATTTGAGAAATCAAGCGAAATAATTTAATTTCTATTGAAGTGGAACTTCGATAGAAAGAGGTAATCAAAATAGATCAACCGTTCTCAAACTCTGATTGAAGTCGAACTTCAATCAGAGTTTACGTTTAAACCACCTAACATGGGTGGTTTTGTCTTGCTTACAAAATATTGTGATGTTAATCTTATGTTGAATATTTTTATATACTACTGTGCCAATTGCTCAAACTAAAGACAATCTTAAACTTAGCGATTATTTAACCGAGCGAAGGAAATTTTTAAAAATTTCTTTTGGTGATTTGGTTACAAAAACAGGAATTCCGGCCAAGCACTTAAAAAAAATTGAAAAAGGCGAATGGTGTGATTTGCCCTCGGGAGTTTATGTAAAGGGTTTTTTAAAAAAATATGCTGAGGTAGTTGGTTTAGATGAAAAAGAATTAGCTTTGCGTTACGAGAATGAGTGGAATCAAATCTGTAAAATCGAGCTGCTAAAATTAAAAAATAAAACACTAAACCGCATAAATTTTTTAAAACAATTTTCTTTTAGGTGGATTATTTTGGGAACTATTGGTGTATTTGTGCTACTTTATATTGGTTGGCAGTTTAAGGTTATTTTAGAAAAACCAGATTTGAGTTTGAACTATCCCATTGAAAGCGATATTATTGTGGATAACCCCAAGTTAGAATTTAAAGGTAAGGTTTCACAAGATTCCGCTTTAACAATAAATAATGAAATAATATTTGCAGGAGAAGATGGTTCATTTACTAAAGAAGTAGAATTACTTAATGGTGTTAATACTTTCGAAATAAAAGCAGTGAGTCGTTTTGGCAAGGAGAATAAAGTAGTAAGGCGTATAAATTATAATCCATAGTAGCTTCATTAGCTGTCAGCTTCTTTAGCTTAGTTAGAAAATACTAAAAAGCTAGTGAAGCTAAAAGCTAAAAGCTAAATTTAGATGGCTAAAAAAAATTTAACTCAAGAAGAAAATGTTTCAGTAAAATCATCAAGTAAAGGTTTACAAGAAACTGTAAAAGAAATTAGAGAACGTTTTGGCGAGGGTTCAATAATGGCTTTAGGTGATGCACCTAAAGTAGATGTGGAAGCAATTCCGACAGGTTCTATTTCTTTAGACTTAGCTTTGGGTGTGGGTGGAATACCAAAAGGCAGAATAGTAGAAATTTATGGGCCGGAAAGTTCTGGTAAAACAACTTTAACGTTGCATATAGTAGCCGAAGCTCAAAAGCGCGGAAATTTAACAGCTTTTATTGATGCTGAACATGCGCTTGATCCAGATTATGCTAAAAAAATTGGTGTTAATACAGATGATCTTTTAATTTCTCAACCCGATAATGGCGAACAAGCTTTAGATATTGTTGAGGCTTTGGTAAAGTCGGGCAGGGTTGGTGTGGTGGTGGTAGATTCCGTAGCTGCTTTAACTCCACAGGCAGAAATTGATGGTGAAATGGGCGATATGCAAATGGGCTTGCAAGCTAGGCTGATGTCTAAAGCGCTTCGCAAACTTACAAACATTGCTGCTAAAAGTGGTACTACTGTTATATTTACAAATCAAATAAGAATGAAACTTGGTGTTATGTTTGGCAATCCTGAAACCACGCCGGGTGGCAATGCTTTAAAGTTTTTTTCTTCTATAAGAATGGATATTCGCCGTATCGCGCAGTTGAAAAGCAAAGAAGAAATTGTGGGTAATCGGGTTCGCGTAAAAGTGGTAAAAAATAAAGTAGCGGCGCCGTTTAGACAAGCCGAATTTGATTTGATGTACAACCAAGGTATTGCCTCTTTAGCCGATATTTTGCATACAGGTGTGCGCTTAGGTGTGTTAGATAAATCGGGTTCGTGGTATCAATATGCTGGGCAAAAAATAGGGCAGGGCACGGAAGCTTCGGTAGCTTACTTAAAAGAAAATAGTAAGACATCTTTAGAAATAGTAGAGGGAATAAAAAAGAAGTTTATAGAAACTCAAACAATCTAAAAGAAAAAAGCTCTCTGATCTAAGTCGGAGAGCTTTTTTGACTATTACCTTCTTTTATTTTAGAATGCAGAAATTGTTAATAAGGTTGGTTCTTTAATAAAAGGAGGCTGATATGTCTCGTAAAAGCGATTTGCCTCATCAGGATGATGGCTGGATTGACGTTACGGCTATGTATTTTTTAGATATAGAGGAATATAAGCTTCTTTCTGTAGAAGAAGAAGTTAAGTTATCTAAACGTGCCAGAGAAGGCGATAGAGAAGCTGTAAATTTATTAGTCAAGGCTAATCTAAGGTTTGTAATCAAGGTAGCAAAGGAATATGAAAATCCTGTAGTTCCGTTAATTGAACTAATCCAAGCTGGTAATACTGGTCTCATTACTGCGGCAGAAAGATTTGATGGATCAAAAGGTTGGAAATTTATTTCCTATGCTGTTTGGTGGATAAGACAGGCCATGTTGCAACATTTAGCGGAACATTCTCGTACAGTAAGAATACCGCTTAACAGAAATGCAGATTTGATAGAAGTATCAAGAGTATTTAGAGAACTTACGTGGGCGTTAGGCCGTGAACCCAGTATTCATGATGTTGCATCAGCTCTTGGATTGGATTACGAAGAAACCAAAGAGTTAGAGTTTTTAGTGGAATCTGGTGGTAAGGCGGTTTCTCTGGATAAACCCCTAGAAAATAGTGAATCCAAAGGAACTAGGCTAGATTTTCTTGAAGATAATGCAGATACGCCAGATAGTTTAGATTTTGAAATGGAAGATTTTCTACCTGAAGTAAAGGCAACATTAACTGAAAGGGAATATCAAGTTATAAAAATGTATTTTGGCCTTGAAGGTGTTAAACAGATGAATCTAGAACAAATTGGCAGAGTGATAAAATTAACCCGTGAAAGAGTTAGGCAAATAAGAAACGAAGCATTAGACAAGCTTCGCAAAAAACTTTCGGTCGCAAAATATGCGTCCTAAACAAAATCCCCCCGATTATGTCGGAGGGGATTTTTTATTTCTTGCTTATCTTACGTGTTGTGTAAATGGTAGTAAACCAGCAATGCGAGCTCGCTTTATGGCGTTAGCTACTTTACGTTGATGTTTAGAACAATTGCCTGTTCGGGTTTTAGAAGCAATTTTATATTGATGGGTTAAAAAGCTTTTAAGCCCAGCTGCTTCTTTAAAATCGACAACATCAATATCGTTTGTGCAAAAAAAACACTGTTTTTTTTCTACCTTGGTTTTTTTAGTATGTGGTTTATATGCCATGTTTTTCTATGAGCGAAGCGAATAGCTAAAAACACGTGTCCGCCGTAGCCTTGCTTGGTTCTTTATCGTTACTTGATAAATGTGGGCGAAGGCGGACCATGTCTTTAATTTGTAATCTACACAATTTTAGAATGGTATATCCGAAATGTCAACTTCTTCTGTGTCTTGTTCTATTATTGGTATATTTTCTTCCTTTTGATTTTGGGCTGGCGGTTTATTAGCTATGGGAGGATTATTTGGCCTGTTAGCCGTAAAATTTGCTCCACTAGTTTCTCCGCTTGTTTTTGGTCCCAATTGAATGCCTTCGGCTACAATTTCTGTTCTATATTTTTTTGTGCCGTCCGCGGCATCCCAACTTTTGTTTTGAATTCTGCCCTCAACCAAAACCATTTTGCCTTTGTTTAAATATTTAGCGCAGGTGTCGGCCATTTTACCAAAGACAACAACATTATGAAACTGTGTGTCTTGCTGTTTTTGCCCGTTCTTATCGTTCCAAATTCTATTAGTGGCTACAGCAAAATTAACCACGTTCTGGCCGGAGGGTAAAGCTCGTACTTCTGGGTCTCGGGTTAAATTACCGAGAACAAATATTTTGTTAAGATTCATGCAGATGTTGTCTATGAGTTCTGCGAGTAGCCACAACATTTAGCATCCGCCCTGGGCGGATAACTATTTGTTACCAATCGCTTTGCTCTTGGACAAATACTTACTTTAATAATTCTTCTAATTTTTTATCAACCTCTTCTACATTCATTTCTACCACTTCCGGCTTTTGCTCAATCACTGGAATAGTTTCAAAAACAAGAGCTGGTCTTTTTTCTGTTCTTTCCGATCTATATTGACGTGGTTCAAAAACAGGTAATGATTTTGTTTTCTTTAACATCTTTTCGGTTTTAGATAAAAGCATATATCGTAAAACATTTTCACCGTGTCTTAACTGCGATTCAACTTCTTTAGGAAAAATACTTTCTTCTTCGCCAGAAAGTTCCAGATCTATAGTATGGGCTTGAATAAAATGTTTTATAAGGTAAGGCAAGTATTCGTTTAACTTTGTTTTAGAAGATGTGATTCCAAAACCATCCTTTGTTAAAGAATCTGTTAGTTCGGTAGTAAACTTATTAAGCCCGTCTTCGTTTAAAGTTGGTTTTAAAACGATATATAATTCGTATAGTTTCATTGACGAGAGTTTATCAGATTTTTATAGCAAAAACAAGGGTTTAGTCCAGCCAGCTGAGCTGGCTTGACAAGAGTTGTGATATGGACTATTATGTAGAAGTAATTGTTCTTAATGTAATTGGGCGGCGACGGCCTATGACGGTCGCGATTCAAGGGTTTTCAACTATGGAGGTTTTGTCATGAGTGCGACAACCAAGAAGCTTGTCCAGCAGGTAGAAGCCGCGTCCGAACGCAGGCACGCTGCTGGTAATATGCGTATGCGGGTGGTCGGGAAGGAAGAGATTGTCATCATCAAGGACGAGGAGCTTAACACGTACGGCATCCTCCGTCCCGGAGAAGAAGTTTTCTCCTTTCTCTACAACATGGCCAAAACCGCTGGTATGGTCCTCGCACCTGGTGAGACCTTCGCCTACACGGCCGTCAACGGCAAGCAGGAGCTCCAGTGCTGGATCACCTGCTACATGGATGTCAACGGCTACGCCAGGTACGCCAAGGACGACGCCGATCAGAAAGCACGCCGGGAAAGGATCCATGGCGAGGGCATGGAAGTGGCTGGGCTCAAGAAGCACGGCCTCGACGACGAGGACATCAAGAAGTTGAGGTTGTCCTCTAGGGTCGGCCTGATGCTCCCCGCAGTGGAGTGGCTCGAAAGCGCCCTCCGGATGCAGGGTGGTGGCGAGGTCATCCGGAACCTGCTCACCTGCCTGTTCAAGGGCGGTGGGAAGTTTCCCGAAGAGGATTTCCGGAGCGTTCTGGATCACGTCGGCTTCGAGGCGCCGGAAGAAACCGGCCGGGACTTCACCTCCGTGTGTTACGGAGTGAAAACCCTGCTGGTGGACATCGGCTTCGGCAAGCCGACTGGTGTTCCCGTCTCCCCTGAAAAGACCGGAGAGGTCGTAGATCCCGCCGAAGGCGGGGCCGAGCTCGAAATCGAGATCGACGGTCATCCTGTCGGTAATGGCGACGACCACTTCACCACAGAAGCGGTGGAAGAGTTGGTCAACGCCTAGAAGGCTCAGTCCTGAACATAAACAGAAGTACCCTGAAGGGTTCCCAAAAAACGGGAGCCCTTTTTTTATTTGTCCAATAAAACCAGAAGGTCATTCCTTCTGGGAAAATTTCCGAAGAATCGCCCCTTAGAAGGATGCTACCCCTTCCTAATTCCTAATTCCTGATACATAATTCCAGTATTATGGTTTCCCAAGTTGAAGACATAAAAAATCGCTTGGATATTGCCGAAGTTATTCAGGGCTATTTAAAATTGCAAAAAGCTGGGGCTAATTGGAAAGGTTCATGCCCGTTTCATCACGAAAAAACTCCTTCGTTTGTGGTTACGCCAGCTAGGCAGATTTGGCATTGTTTTGGTTGTGGCGAAGGCGGCGATGTTTTTTCGTTTGTTCAAAAAATGGAAGGTTTAGAATTTTACGATGTTTTAAAAATGCTGGCCGAAAAGGCGGGGGTTAAACTAATAAGGCAAGAGCAAGATGTGCAGTTGGGTTCGCAAAGAAAAAGAATTTACGAAATTTGCGAACTTGCTACAAAGTTTTTTGAACGCCAGTTATTATCTCGCCCAGGTTTAATAGCTGTAGAATATTTAAAAGAAAGAGGTGTAGTAAAAGAATCTATAACTAATTTTAGAATTGGTTGGGCACCAGATACTTGGCAATCTTTACATAATTTTTTAAGTGGCGAAGGCTATAGCGATGAAGAAATAGATAAATCGGGTTTAGCCGTTAAAAGCGAAACAACAGGCGAATATCACGATAGGTTTAGGCACCGCATAATGTTTCCTATTGCCGACAGTCAGAGTCAAATTATTGGTTTTACTGGAAGAATTTTTGAAAAAGTAAAAGGTAAAACTGTACACGAAGATGCGGGAAAATATATAAACACTCCCAACACTGTTTTATACGATAAATCTTTAGCTCTTTATGGTTTAGATAAATCTAGAACATATATTAGAAATGAGGGTTGTATTTTGTTGGAAGGCACAATGGATGTGATTATGTCGTGTCAGGCTGGTGTAAAAAATGTAGTGGCCACTTGTGGTACAGCTTTTGGTGGAGGGCACGCCCGAATTATTAAAAGATATACCGATAAGTTAATGTTGGCATTTGATGCCGATGAAGCGGGAGACAGTGCTTTAAAAAAAGGTGTGAATATGGCTATTGCTTCGGGTTTAAATGTTTCTGTAATTTCTATTCCTTCGGGTAAAGATACAGCCGATACCGTAAAAGAAAACCCAAAACTTTGGAGCGAATCGGTTTTAAAACCTGTGCCATATTTGGCGCATATTATAAATAGATCGTTAAAAGATTTTTCGGGCACATTGGAATCTAAGAAAATTGTTTTAGCCAGTGTTTTGCCATTTATAAAAAGCATTGTTTCACCACTAGATAAAGATTATTGGTTGGAAGAACTTTCTCATAAGGCTGGTATAACCAAAGATGTTTTAAATTCGGAATTAAGACAGTTGCCAGCACAAGATTCTGGTCAAACAGTTCAAGCTCCATCGGTACTTTCTGGCGGTATTGCTTTATCTCCAAAAGATTTACCGGGTTTACGTCAAGAAGAATATCTGCTATCTTTGTTAATAAGATACCCAGACTTAAAAAGCCATATTGGCAATGAGGAGTTAGAATTATTCTCCCAGCCAAATTTATTTTTACTGGCCCAAAGTCTGTTGGCAAATAACGATACCAAAATTTCGGACTTGGCTGGTTTGCGCTTAATTACTATGAGCGAACTATTAGCCGATTTTAACATTGATCCGGAAGCCGAATTTGCCAGTACTCTGCAGAATTTAAAAAAACAAAGTTTGCAATCCAAGCTTAAAGTTATTCAAGCCGATATAAAAAAAGCTGAAGCCGATGGCGACAGCCAGGCTTTGAATCTTTTGCTTAAGGAGTTTGGCGAACTTACTCAAAAATTATTAAAGCTATAAAAGAAAATATCGTTCTGAGTAGCATTATGGAGAAGACTTAAATCAGTTGACGATGAATCTTGCTTAGGCAAGATTCATATGTCGTCTGCGAAGAACGATATTTTCTTGGAAATGTTTCTATGTCTAAAAAAAAGATAAAAAAAATAAAGAAGTCTAAATCAAAAAAAGTTTCTAAAAAAACTTCAAAGCTTAAAAAACATAAAGTTATTCATAGAGCTAAAGTGCCAGTTGTTACCGAAGAAAAATTAGCTGATTTAGTGAGGCGTGGCAAAAGCCGAGGTTTTATTACGGAATCGGAAATTATTCAAACTTTTCCAAATATAGAACAAGATATTTCTGGTTTGGAACATTTGTATAGCCATTTAGAATCTATAAATATAAAAATAATCAGTGCGCAAGAAAGATTAAAACTAGCGGAGCCTGGTAAAGAAAAAACAAAAAAATCTGATTCTCATATGGGTTTGGGGCCACTGTTTGATTCGGTTCAAATTTATTTGCGAGAAATTGGCAAAGTGCCGCTTTTGCGCGGTCCAGAGGAAGTTGAACTTGCTAAAAGAATAGAAAAAGGTGACCAAGAAGCTAGGCAAAAATTAACTCAAGCCAATTTGCGTTTGGTGGTTTCTATTGCTAAAAAATATGTTGGTAGAAGTTCTCATTTAACTTTGCTCGATTTAATTCAAGAGGGAAATATTGGTTTAACTAAAGCGGTAGAAAAATTTGATTATACTAAAGGTTATAAATTTTCTACCTATGCCACATGGTGGATTCGCCAAGCGGTAACCAGAGCTTTAGCCGACCAAGCTCGTACTATTCGTATTCCGGTGCATATGGTGGAAACAATTTCTAAATACACGCAGGTTAAACGAAGACTGCTTCAAGATTTAGGTCGCGAACCTTTAGCCGAAGAAATTGCTCAAGAAATGGATATGGATGTGGTTAAGGTGCGTCATATTCAAAAAATTACGCAAGAAGCGGTATCGTTGGAATCTCCAGTAGGTGATAGCGACGAAGATAGTACTTTAGGCGAACTTATAGAAGACGAAAAAACTTTGTTGCCTTCGCAGGTGGCGGCGCAACAATTATTGCGCGATCAAATTAAAATGATAATAGACGATCTTTCCCCCCGCGAACAAAAAATATTGCAGATGCGTTTTGGTTTGGAAGATGGCGCCACACACACTTTGGAAGAAGTAGGTAAAGAGTTTGGCGTAACTCGCGAACGTATCCGCCAAATTGAAGCCAAAGCTTTAGACAAAATACGCGGTCACGAAAGGATTCATAAGTTGAGAGAGTATTAATTTTTGTATAAAAAAATCCCCATAGCTTTTTTGCCGTGGGGATGGCGGTTCATGCTTCAAGTTTTTCTACACATCTATCAATCTCTGTCCTAAGGCGTAGCAGAGCTTTTTTTACTGTTCTTTGGCTCTTGTTATCCATTCTCATAACCATATTTTCTACTAGTCTTTTGATGGTGCTAGTTAAATAGTAAATCTTTAACTGCGCTTTTTTGCTCGTCATGATTTTTCTGGGTTTAATTTTTCTTATTTTCTCTCCTTTTCCATCATGTCTTACCAAGGCCGCTAATTCTTGGACATTGAGGGCATGATCAACTGTGATCTTAGCAAACCTTTCCTGTTCCTCAGGCGTTTTTAAGCGCTCTATTATTTCGATGGTACTGATGCCAATAGCTTGCTTATAAGTTCTTGGACGTCCCGAGGAAGCTTTAAAAGTTTTATGCGGTTACGGACTCTACTTTCTTCACGCTTGAGACTTTGGGCAACTTCTTTGAGGGTCATTCCATACTGACTGATAAGTTTAAGTATTGCTCTTGCTTCTTCGAAAGGAGTTAGATCTTCTCGATGTATATTTTCAGATAGGGCTAGAATGATTTTTGTTTTATCATCTAACTCTTCTTCTATAACCATAGCAGGAATTGTTTCTTTACCGGCTCTTTGACTTGCCTTTATTCTTCTTGAACCGATTATAAGTTCGTATCTATCATTCTTTGTTTTTACTACGAGTATCGGTTCTAACACTTCAATTTCAGAAATAGATTCACCCAGACTTTCGAGACTTTCTATTTCGTATAGCTCTCGTATACAGGCAACTCCATCTGTTATGATATCTGTTATTCTTATTTCAATGACATTACTTTTTTTTACCTTTGCGACCGTCGCGCTCATGGATATCCCTCCTCATTTTTAGGCCAAATTCTCTGGCTTGTTTGTCTATGGTTTCTAGTTGCGTTAGCGATAGGGTTTTTAACCATGCTAGGTATGTCCACCTAATTGATTCTTTTTGATAAGACATACCTGCTGCATCTACAGCTTGGCCCCAACTGCCAAAATACCGTTTTCCTGCGCTTACTAAGCTTCTCCTCAATGTCTGTATATTTTTTGAATTTAATCTCACACCTCTTTGCTTTAACGTTTTTATTTCAGCGATTATTGATTCTGGGGTCCATTTTTTATTACCACGACGTTTAACTAGTTCATAGTCTAAACCACAAGATTCTATTGTTGCTTTCCAACTACCAAAAAACTCTACACCCGCTCTGAACAAATCTTCCATGCCGTTAATCACTAAGTGTTGTCCGTGCAGGGGTACATTAGCTTTCAGTAGGTTGTATATTTGATGC
>ERZ1292625.1040-Hain-H41-01um-R1-1040-length-36498-cov-41_pt1 | contig 17917 bp, 28 predicted proteins | sample MGYA00564400_ERZ1292625 | MGnify/ENA primary metagenome ERZ1292625 (study PRJEB36523, sample SAMEA6512639) | groundwater metagenome | collected 2019-01-08 | study: AquaDiva: Metagenomics assemblies of 32 groundwater samples
ATTCTTTAGTCACTTGCGACAACCGCTTTAGACGGTTGTCGGGAACAGGGACCACCCCAATATTTGGTTCAATCGTTGCGAACGGAAAGTTCGCCACATAAGCCTGTTGCTTCTTGAGCAGTGCATTAAAAAGTGTGGACTTACCCACATTCGGAAGACCAACGATTCCAACAGAAAGTGACATAGAAGTATTTTAACACTAATTCTTTAAATCTTTCTTTAGAGCATTGAACTCTTTCTTTGAAACAACTCCGGTGAGATCGGCCTTTAAGCCATTGATATCATCCCTTAACCATGAAACCTCCCTTTTTAGATCCTCTTTTGTAGCCATTTCATCTCTTACTTTACGCAAGTCCTCTTTGGTAGCAAATATTTTCTTTTGTTCCTCTAGCATATTATCCATACCTTGAAGTAACGTATCAACAGCTTCACCAAGGATTTTATTTGTCACTAATGCTTCTGGATCATTTTTTGCCATTAAATTCATAATATTGTATCCAATTTCTTCGGTCAATAGTGATTTTAATGGGTTTAAAGCTTCTTTTTGAGCGCCGCTTTTGCATCCTCAACTTTATCGCTTGCGTCAGAAGTTATATTCCCCACCTTATCTTTTATATCCGAGTATGCCTGTTGACCCGCGTCTTTGATTTCTTCAAATTTCTTCCCAATTTTTTTACGATTCTTGGGATCGGATAAGGCAACCGCGCCTGCACCAATTGCTGCTCCAACAGCTGCTCCTACAAGTCCTGCTGTAACCGGACTAACTTTTTTATTTGCCATTTTTATCACCTCCTTTTTTTACAAACATATTTATTAGAAACTGTATTCCATTTTTAATATAGTTTTTGAGATCCTCCGCATCTTTTGCAATGTCGTCTACTTTGGTGAGAATTGAAGTCAACTCTTTGAGAGTTATTGATAAATTGTAAGCTGCGTAAGAAAGAAACCCTACTAAAATTAAAAATCCGATTCCCAATGAGTAAAAAAGAAAATCCTGTGGTGCCATGCTTCAAGTATACACTACACCTCCACAATTCTATCCAAAAGCCCTTCGTCCCAAAGTACCATTTTTTCCTCCGGGAAAAGGAAGGCTTTTGTGAGAGATAGCTCCTTAATAAATTCAGACGTATGGGAAACAACAATCATTGTGCCTTTATATTCCTTCAAAGATTCAAGAATTATTCTTTGACTCATAACGTCTAAGTATGTTGTTGGTTCGTCCAGAATTAGTAAATTTGTGTCTTTTCCCGTTAGAACCGCAATCGCCAACCTTGTTTTCTCGCCTCCCGATAAGCTACCCACACGTTGAAATGCTTTGTCACCCGATAACATATATCTGCCCAAGAAAGCTCTGGCAAATCCGCTCTCCTTTTTTGACTCATCTGTAAACGTTTCAATAACACTTTTATTAAAGTCAAAAGTTTCGAACTCCTGTGAGTAGTATCCAACTTCAAGGTCATCATTTTTAACAACTTCCCCGGAGTCCTGTTTAATCATTCCCATCAAAATTTTGATGAAAGTGCTTTTCCCTGTTCCATTGGCACCGATGAGCGCAATCCTTTCTCCTCTGATAATTGTAAAGTTCACATCCTTCAAAACCGTCAATGAGTCATAACTTTTGGTAACACCAATCACACGGATCGGAAGTTCTCCGACTCTTTTGGGGTCCGGAAGCTTGATAGTAACTTTTCTGACTTCCGGCGGAAGTTGTGGGAGATTTTCTCTTTCTCTTTCCATCTGTCTACGTATAATGGATTTTGTGGCTACGGCTCTTGAGGTATTGTATCTTTCTTCTGTTCTTTTTAAATGACGGGACTTAATTTCCAATTCTTTTCTCAAATTCTCTTCCTTTTGTTTTTTGAGTCTTAAATAATCAGAATATGTCCCCTTGTATTCGGTAATTTTCCCGTCATATGGGGTAACCGCAAGAATTTTGTCTATATTATTATCCATTAGTTCTAAATCATGCGAGATTACAATAACGGTACCTTTGTATTCTGACAAAAACCGCATTACCCAGGCCTTCCCCGCTTTATCCATAAAGTTTGTTGGTTCGTCTAAAAGGAGAACCTCTGGTTTCATAAGAAGAGCGCGTGCCAAAGCCAATTTAGTCTTCTGTCCCCCACTTAAGATTTTTGGGTCTTGATCTAAAGAGACCGTTAGTTCAATTCCCGAAAAAATCTTATTAATTTCAAAATCCTGAAACAAATTTTGCGGATCTGCATAATTTTTAACTGAAGTCGAGTCTTCCATTGTTGGATCATTTTTGACCTCTTGTGGGACCAAAACTACAGATCCCAATAGTTCAACTTTGCCCGTATAATCGGTCTCTTTTCCGGTGATAATTGAAAGAAGTGTAGATTTTCCCGCACCATTTGGCCCAACGAGACCCACCTTTTGGTTATCTCCCACGACAAAATTAACCTTTTCATACAAAGGTTTTTCGCCATACGCAAATGCAAGATCTTTTACTCGGATCATGTGTGAAGCTATTCTACCACGGTCTTTTTGTTCAGAAGATATCCAAGTACAAAAACAGTAATCATGATTAGTTGACAAGCAATGCATACAGGACAAATTACGCGAAGCAGAAACAGTTCAATATAGGCAATATAAAGGCAAAACAAAAGTCCAAATGTAGCCATTCCCCAAACTAGTTTTGCGTTTTTCTTGAAAGCCCCAAAAAGAATAAGTAGGTAGCCAACAAAACCTATTAAAGGAGTTGGAATTCCAAGAGTTTTTGCAACAGGCCCGCTTATTACTGCGTCGCAGTTAACGGTTGCATTTATATTGCATGGCTGAAACGAGGGCTTAAAAAACTGCTGCCAGAGAAGATATGTTGCAAGAAGCAAACCGATCACAGCCAATATTTTTACCCAGTCAAAATATTTTTCCCTCATACATTTATATTACCACAAGTTTACCTGTCATTCCTTGAGCTTTATGGCCGGGAAGCGAACAGTAATATTCAAAAGTCCCTACCTTATCTGCTACAAATTCAATTGTATCAGTCTTCCCCGGCCCGATTACATCCGTCCTAAGATTATAGCCGTCAATAACTAAATCGTGTCTGCTATCAGTATCTTTGAAAATAATTTTTACAGCATCTCCTTTATTGACCGTGATTGTTGACGGGTTATATGCATAACTTGATCCGTCAACTGTGAATGTTTTTACAGTTGAATTGATAATCGGCGCTTGTTCCGATTGTTTGTTGGCGCCAAAAATAAAATATGCCCCAACCGTGATCAGTACCAAAACAATTATGCCGATAGTCCAACCCTTTGAAGAAGTTGTTGTGCTGTGGTCTTCCATTTATGAAAACCAGTATAACATACTATGCTGAAACAGCTTTTTGCTCTACTTTTGTTACTCTTTTTTCCAGTTTATCGAATTCCTCAATAGTTGGAGTGTCGTCTTCTAACCTTGCGGTTTGTAAACCAATTTTATCGATTCTCAACGTTAATCTTTTCTCCACTCCGACCAGATCTTCGCGAACTTTATCAACTTTCTTATCGACCTTTCGAATCTCACCCAAAAGCTCAGACTTCATCAAACTCTGGCCGTTAATTACCGTCTGAAGCATCTTTTGAGTCTTGTCCATAAATTTAGTATATACCCGCCGTTTTTGTATTCAAGATATCAATATACTATACACACCTTGTAAGGGTCACCCTTTAAAGGGTCATATTCCGATGCATTAATGCATGATAAATGTAGTTAAATATAAAGAATGAGTCGTGTAAAAATATGTTGTAAACTTGTTTAATGTTATCGAAACGACTTTCCTACATACTCTTAACTTTGTTTTTTACCTTTGACGCTGTTCTTTCCTATTTTGCCGTAACACGAATGGGAGGTCATGAAGCAAATTTAGTAATCGCACCGTATGTTGAAAAATATCCGCCTCTATATTTCCTTAGCATTCCTGTACTGGTTATTGGCCTCTTTGCTATTATGTGGTTGATAAGAAAACTCTTACCAAAAATCTCGGATCGAGTGGTTTTAACCAGCTTTGTAATTTACTGGGCCTTCGGAAACTCTTCATTAAATTTGGCTTTTTTAATTGGCCTACGGCATACGGCATTTAACAACTGGTCAACTATGTCAGTCGTGGGAATATTTTTAGGACTTATTTATCTAATCATATCTTTATACAAACCTCGAAATATATAAGTGCAGATTTTGGAGAAGAAGTCTTTTTACTCCAAATTTCTCAAAGGTCAAATTTCCTTTAGAAGTTCGGGGAATTCTTCTGTCATCATATCTCCTATTGTAAAGTGACCGTGATTTTTTAGCTCAATTATTTTCCCACCCAATGCTTCGTGGAAAATTTCTAGACTTTTTTTGCCATCAGACTCCTCATTATCGGAAGTAAACAGCACAATAGTTCCAACTCTATCCTTTATCGTTCTATCAATCGGGTATTTATAAAACTCTCTCCTGTATTTCTCATCCTCATCAGCAATTTTCCACGGAGCAACCAATATAAGCTTCTTAACCGCCTGTTTTGTGTCACCCAGCCAATGAACAAGGAATGCAGAGCCGCAACTATGACCAATTAGAATTGTATCCTCATCGACTTTATATTTCTCAAACGCTTTCCTAAACTTTTTATAGTCGGGTAACCAGGGCTCTGGCATGGGCGGAGTTTCTGTTTCTATTCCTCTTTTCACCAACTCTTTTTTAACCCAAGGCATCCAATGCTTGGCATAGGTTTTTTCCCTTTCTTCACTATCATCTAAGGGGCAACCGTGAACAATAATACAGTTCATACTAAGCGATTATAGCACATTCCAAATTTCTCAAACGTCAAATTTTATTTTTTACCAATCCTTTCTCTGAAGAGTTGAGCCAAAACCTCCCTGTAGTTAAATGCTATATCTAGTCTATCAAGATCTTCTTCACCCGCAAAAACAACATCAATTACTTCATCTTTTTTCAGTTTAATCTCACCGCTAACGCCGCCGACAAAAAAGTAAACGTGCCAAGTTTGCTCTGGAATTGTTTTATTATCTGATGTTTCAATCCAAAGAATTGGATCAATAAATTTTAAACCAACTTCCTCCTCGACTTCTCTGATAATCGACTGCTCAATGGTTTCTCCTTGATCCGGTTTTCCACCAATAAGAGCATATTGATTAAAACCAACTCCTCGACCACGTCTTCCCAATAGAACTTTATTGTTTTCATCAACAATTATTGCTCGAGCTGCAATATACTTATGATTTTCGATTGACATTTGCGCAATTCTAGCACAAATCCTACTCCAAATTTCTCAAAGGTCAAATGGATTAACTAACTGTATCCACAGCCTCTTTCTTTTTTCCACCGAAAATCAAGAGTTGATTTTAATCCTATTCTAATGGAGAATTCTAATGTGACTAAATATAAAGAATATTACGACCGCATGACTAGCGAAAACAAAGCCGTTTTTGATGACTTTGCCAAACTTCATGCAAACTACGGAATGGACAATGACAAATTTCAGGAACAATTTAACTCCGAAGGAGCAAATATTTTGAAGTTGGTTCACGAGTGGGAAAACAAACTATGCAGTCACTCAGAAAAATCTGGGTACAGCAGTTATTCCGGAGGTCTTGCCGAAAAATTTCAGACCGAGGTCAGGTCCCACTTCCCTTTAATTGATCATATCGGAATAATCGTCAAAAAGTTTAGTCTCAAACAAATTAAATTATAACGCTAAAAGTATTGATGCAATTATTACAATAATACCCACTCCTGCCCCCAAATAAGTCGGCCAACCGGTTCCTGTTGCCGGAATAGGTACAGGAGTTGATGCGGCCTTCGCAGTAGCGTTAGCGGTGGTGGTAGCGGTAGCGGTGGCAGAGGCAGTTGGGGAAGCTGTTGCGGTTGCGGTTGATGTTGGTGACGGTGTTGGGGATTGTACAACTAATGGTTCAATTGTTTCCGTCGGAGCGGCAGTTGGGGAAGCTGTTGCGGTTGATGTTGGTGACGGTGATGGTGATAAAACTGCACAAAGAGCCGTGTTTGTTGTCCAAGCGGCACCCGATGAAGGACAACAATACTCCACCCCGCCGCAAGATTCAACCCTTTTGTCCTGATTACATAAACTCTCGGCAGGAGAATTGTCTGACTCCGACGGGGTGCAGTTTCTCAAAAGCGTTGGCTGACCGGAAGCCGGGCATGCTTCAGCCGCGGGACACTTGGAAGCGGCGGCCCTTTCTCGAACATCCTGGTTTTGTTTAACTAAAATTACTCCCAAGAATATTGCGCCTGCCAAAAATACAAAAACTAAAAGAATAATTATTATGCTTTTTGGACTTGTTTTTTTAGACTTTGAAGGAGTTATGATTTCAAAAGCTGAGGATGCTCCCAGTGTTGGCGGATTTTTTTCTGGCATACATCATCATATAACAAATTTTATAAGGAACTCAAGGGAAAGTTACAATGAAGTGTCGTTGACAGTATAACCCATTTTTTCAATTTGCTTTCTGATTTTATCCGCTTCCTCAAAATTCTTTTCTTTCCTTAATTTTTCTCGTTTTTCCATTAGTTTTTTAACTTCCTGTGATACTTGTGATACCTTTTCTACTTGTGCTACTTTTAGCCCAAGTCCCAACACCTCATCAAAACTTATTGCTAAATCATATTTATCGCCGCTTGGAATATTACTTTTTAACATTTCCCAAAGAACAGACAATGCCTTTGAAGTATTAAGATCATCATTAACAGCGGTCATAAAATCATTTCTAAAACTCTCGACCTTGTCGTTTTTTTCTTCAGAAAGAACTGTTCGATCTCCTTCTGTTTTAAGTGAAGAGACTTGTTTTTTTAACTTATCAAAAGCATTTTGTGAAGATTGCAAACTTTCCCAAGTGAAATTTATTGGGTCGCGGTAGTGGCCTCCCAAATATAAATAACGAAGTGCAATCGGATCGAATCCTTTTTTTTCTATATCTGCGACGGTATAGAAATTCTCAAAACTTTTGCTCATTTTTTTTCCATCCACCATAAGGAACGCCGTATGAAGCCAATATTTTACAAATGGGGACTTTCCACTTGCCCCCTCGCTTTGGGCAATTTCATTGGGATGATGGATGCTTATGTGGTCCTCCCCACCCGTGTGGATATCAAATTGTTCTCCCAAGTATTTTGTAGCCATAGCCGAACACTCTATGTGCCAACCGGGAAAGCCATCTCCCCACGGACTTTCCCAATGCATTGCGTGACCGGCGAATCTTCCAACTCGTTTGAACCATAATGCAAAATCCTGAGGGTTTCTTTTGTTTTCGTCGGTTTTAACTTCCGCACGTACCCCAACTCTTTTATCACTTAGTTTTTGACCAAAGGATTCACCATATTTTGGAAATTTGGCAACATCAAAATAAACCGCCTCAGGAGTGTCATAAGCCATACCATTATCAAATAGCTTTTGAACCATCTCGATTTGTTCTTTTATGTGATCCGTGGCTTTGCAAATTGCATCCGGACGGATAATATTAAGCTTGTCCATTGAGTCATAAAAATTCTTTGTGAAGAACTCAGCAACTTCCCAAACAGTTTTGCCTTGTTTTGTTGCTCCTTTTTCCAATTTATCTTCCCCTTCATCTGCATCCGACACCAAATGGCCAACATCTGTTACGTTTTGAACGTGATTAACCTTGAACCCGTTTACAGTTAAAACGCGCTTCAAGATATCATCCGTCACATATTTTCTTCCATGACCAATGTGGGCATAATCATAGACAGTCATTCCACAGGTATACATACCAACATTGGGAGGATCAATCGGCTCAAACTTTTCCTTTTTTCGCGAGAGAGTGTTTGTAAAAAATAAGTCCATTACGCCTATTGTACCAGATTATCCTGAAGGAGGAACCGGCTTTTCGACTCTGGTTTGTTCTTTTTGAGCTGCTTGTTTTTGTCCCATTCTTCTTCCTTTTTTTGCTGGTCCAAAAAGTTCAAATTTAGCATTCGAATTTTTAGCATTTTGCATTTGCATTTGCATTTTTACTGCTTCAATTTGAGCTTTTAAAACATCGCGCTGTTCAAAAGAAAGCTCGGCAAAATCCTCGATCGGGATTTCTTCTCCCTCTGAAATTCTTTTTTGCAAGTCCTTGAAAAGATCTTGTTTTTGGATATCTGATATTTCGTAATTAAGTGCCTCGACCATTCTTGTTGACTTCAATTTGTCATTAAGCATGTTTGCCTTGTTAATCTCTTTTTGCTGATCTTCAGTTTGAGGTTTGTGTTGTTCTTCTTTTGGAGTTAGTTTTTCACCGGTTATTTGTTCTCGTGAAGTTTTAAGAATCTCCAGTGGCTCCCTTGCCATTTGTTTGGCAATTTGCTGTGCTAGATTTTTTGCAGATTTTGTGGTGTCTTGGGCAAGTCCTGTTTTCATATTTTATTGACAGGGGGGACCCCTGTCAGCCGCACACTGTCTATAGCTCTCTTCTTCCTTCGAGGGCCTGAGTTAATGTTACATCATCTGCATACTCCAAATCCGCTCCAGTTGAAATTCCCATACCCAACCTTGTGACTCGAATCTGGAATTTTGAATCATGAGTTTTAAGTTGTTTATTTATGTACATTGATGTAGCTTCCCCCTCCATTGTAGGATTAGTGGATATAATTAATTCCCTGATTCCCGATTCCTGATTCCTGATTCGATCGAGCAGTGGCTCGATATAAACCTCGTCCGGTCCAATGTTCTCTAGTGGGTTAATTGCACCGTGAAGAACATGATATACACCTTTAAACTTCCCGGATCTTTCAAAAGCTACTAAGTCCAACGGTTGCTCAACAACCATAATGGTAGAGTGGTCACGAGCAGGGTCATCGCATATTGGGCATGGGTCAGTTTCACTAACATTTTTACAAACCGAGCAAAGAACAGTGTCTTTTTTAATTCGCGAGACGGACTCTGAAAAATCATCAAGTTGGGTTTGCGGAACATGAAGTAAATAATACGTAAGCCGCTGGGCCGATTTTGGCCCAATGCCAGGGAGTTTACTGAATGATTCAATTAATGATTGTATTGGCTTTGCTATCTTCACGAAGTTATTTTAACCCACCTAGAAGCCCACTTAAACCCCCACCCATTTCCATCATTTTTTTGGCAGACTCTTTTTGGACTTTTTTCATGGCTTCGTTAATAAGATCGGTAAGCTCCGTCATGTCTTCCCCATCTTTTTTGATGTAGCGGATTTTTTGATCCCCGGTAACTGAAACTGTCCAGCCGCGCTTCTCCAAAGTTTCAATGATTTTTTCAAGTTCCTTTTGAAGCTCGTTGGCCTTTTTTCTCATTTCATTGAGCTGACCCAATTGTTTAAATTTGTCAAACATGTTTTAATTGCCAAAAATTTCTTCCGCAACTTTGATTATATCCCGATCCTCTCCTTCAGTCAAAACCGGCTTTTTCTCTCCTTCTTCAATAATTTTTTTGACTGGGGGCTCTGTTAGCGTACAAACTATTCTTGTTGGAGAATTTAATATCCCAGCTACCACGTCCTCAAGTACTTTTCGATGGGTTGAATCCTCCAATCTTTCTTTGTGAAATTTATAGTAAACCCCAAGTGTTAAGGTTTTACCGTCATAGTCAATTGGTTTAGCGGCTCGGAGAAGCGCCTCGATTGAGGCATTAATGGGCCTGACAGATGAAAGAATAGTTTTCCAAATATCGTCGTTTACTCCCTCCAACGAACTCGGACGATCGATATTGGGATTTGGAGCGTCTGTGTGAATCTGGGGACTGGAATCAGGAATCGTGGGTTTCTCTTCCTGATTCTTGATTCCTGATTCTTGATTCCTGTTGTTACCACAGTACTTAACTACAGCGATTTCAAGTGGCAGGACTTCAATTGGAGAGTCGGAAATATTCCTTTCTGCATCCATAAAAAGCTCAATCAAAACTATCAAATCATTTTCTGATAACTTGGGAAAACTTTCTTCCCCGATAGCCGACTTGGCCAAAAGTTCTAAATGAAGTTTGGAAAGGAGCGCCGTCAAAAAGTTTTCAGCGGAAACCCCACTCACAACAAATTCCTCAACTTTTTTAAGAAGTTTTTCTCTTTGCTTTTGTTGCAAGAGCACAAAAAATTCGTCTAGGTCAAAAAGTTTTTTACTAAGCAAAACTTCTTCCAAAGACTCTTTTGTAAGTTTAATTCCTTCTCCAATTGATTGTTCCAAGACTTTAATAGCATCCCTGAACGCCCCGTTTGCAAAATCTGCAATAACGGAAAGCGCATCTTCAGCAATTTTAATTTTCTCCCCCTCAACAACTCTTTTTAGGGATCTCACGATCTCTGTACTTGTTGCTTTTTTGAAGGCAATATTAGTTGTTCTGGAACGGATTGTGTCAATTAATTTTTCCGGATTTGTTGTTGCCAGAATAAAAATAACGTGAGCCGGAGGTTCTTCCAAGAGTTTGAGGATGGCATTTGAAGCCTCAGTTGTTAACATGTGTGCTTCGTCAATTATGTAAATTTTCTTTTTTCCTGAAGCGGGTGCAAGCTTCACCGCATCCCTTAAAGATCTTACGTCGTCAATTCCACGATGGCTTGCAGCATCAAGTTCTGTAACATCAATATTTGAACCATTTGTAATGGATTTGCATTGCTGGCACTCTTCGCATGGTTTAACGAGTCCTGGCCCGCGAAGCTTTTGCGAAGTGGACTCACAATTTATTATCTTGGCCAAAATTCTTGCAGCAGAGGTTTTTCCGGTTCCTTTTGGCCCAGCAAAAAGAAATGCATGCGGGATTTTGCCCGACTTTACGATACTTTTTAGAGACTTGCTGACACTCGTTAAATCAAGTTCATCTAAATTCTTTGGACGGTACTTTAAATAAAAAGTCATTCTGCGTGGTGTATTCCCATCAAATGTTCTGCTCCATGTTCAATAAGCTCATAAACTTTATCCACAACTAAAACATTATCGATCACCGCTTCTTTTACTGCAACAGGGTAACAAACAATTATCTCTCCCAAATAAATTACACCGTCAGGAGGGTAGACAAAATCCCCTTTTGCCTCATTTGGAGTGAAAGATAAAACATTATGGAGTTTTTTATCTTTTAAATATTTATTGCCAACCTCCATCATCTTCTTTTCACCTGTAATTGCAACCGAAACGCTGGCATCCGAAACAATTCCGCTCTTAATAAAAAAATCCGCCAGTTTTTTTTTGATTGCTGACGAATTAACCGGATAACTTCCCTGTTTTGTAATGTTTACTTTAATCATGATGAGGCCCACTACCCACTACTTAATCTATTTTTCACTAGTTCTGCAATTTTCCCGCCATCCGCACTGGGCGCTTTTCCTTTAACCACACCTATTACTTTCCCCAGATCTGCCATTGTTTTTGCCCCAGTTGAGCTGATTGCCTCATCTACCAATTTTTCAATTTCCTCATCACCCATTTCCGGAGGTAAAAATTCTTGAAGGATGACTAGTTCCGCCTGCTCACTTGCTGCACGGTCTTCGGACCCTGCTTTTTTATATGATTCGATTGAATCACGTCTTTGTTTTGCCTGTTTTCTAATTACGTTAAGCTCTTCTTCTTCTGTGAGGTCATGCTGTTTCTCTATTTTTTCATAATTAAATGCGGACGAAAGCATGCGCAGTGTCGACAAACGCACTGAATCGTGCGCTTTCATCGCCTCACCAATCATTTTCTGTATATTTTGTGAAATCATATTTCTCGCTCTACCTCAACTCCTCCCAGAAAATGAACGTGCATGTGTTTGACCTCAGCCGCATCCCCTGCATTGTGAACCAACCTAAATCCGCTCAAACTATGGCTTATTGCAAGATTTTTTGCAACTTCTCCAATCTCTGCCCAAATTCCTTCGGAATCATCAGTTATATCGGTAATGTGTTTTTTGGGAACAATCAAAAGATGAAGCCTGGTTTTTGGATTCGCATCGGCAAACACAACAATTCTCTCCATATCAACCTCCTTATCGGTTTGGATTTCCCCTTTTACAATTTTACAAAATACACAATCATTCATATTAAATATTAATTTTTTTGATTACCTCATCAAATCCCAAAAGTTCCGGCTTGTCTGTATTTCTCGCTTTGTACTCAATTTTGTCGCCTGTTTTTTTGGAAACTACAAGTCTTACAGGAATCCCGATTAAATCCGCGTCTGCAAACTTTTGGCCTGCAGGAACATCGCGGTCATCCCATAAAACATCGATTCCGGCATTTTTTAAATCGTTGTATATTTTTTCTCCATCCCCACCTGGAAGTTCAACAAGATGAACGTCAAATGGGGCAACTGATTTTGGCCAAATGATTCCCTTATCGTCATGGAACTTTTCAACAATAACACCCATTGTTCTTGTTATTCCAATTCCATAGCACCCCATGATTGGATAGACCTTTTCACCTTTTTCATTATCGATGATAAGTCCAAACGCCCTTGTATATTTTTGTCCCAAATCAAATACGTTTCCAACTTCAGATGCTTTTGCAACTTTTAGATTTCCCTTTTTACATGCCGGACACTCTCCCCCATTTTTATATTTATCAATATCGTCAGTGTTAACACAAAAATCACATTTATCGCAATAAAGAATATTTGCTTCCCCCGCGTCACTTAAAACTTCAAATTCATAAGATATTTTCTCAGAAAAACCGCCACCCGAGGCCTCAGTAACTTTTGCGGTTAATCCCATTCTATCAAAAGCTTTTAAATATGCTTCCTTTGCAATTTTGTAATACTTTTCGAAGTCCGCTTGGTCTATATGAAATGAATATAAATCTTTCATCAAAAATTCTCTTCCCCTTAAAATGCCCGACTTACTTCTAAGCTCGTCTCTAAATTTCCAGTTGATATGATAGATGGATATTGGCAAATCGCGGTATGAATGTATAAACTCTTTTGCAAGTGGAGTTACTGTTTCTTCGTTGCTTTGAGCAAGCGCATAGTCTTTTTTTGTTCTACTCTTAATCTTAAATAAAACATCAATGTTATCCCAACCGCCGGTTTGTTTCCAAAGTAAAGCAGGGTGCATTATGGGCATTAGAACTTCGTGAGCGCCGGTTGCATCCATTTCTTCTCTTACAATTTGGGAAATTTTATTTAAAACTTTTAGCCCTAGTGGAAGATATGTGTAAACTCCCGCCATCAGTTGACGGACAAAACCACCGCGAACTAGAAGTTGATGGTTAATTGTTTCCGCATCTTTTGGGGCATCCTTAAGTGTTTTTGTAAAAAACTGGGATTGGCGCATGCCCCATTGTATCATTTAGTCAGGGTTTGAAGAAATCCCGAAATTGATCCTGCTGAAATTAATTTTCTGACATCAGAAAAAGTTATTAAAACAATTAAAATCAAAAGAAAAATCATCCCGGCAGAATGAACCATCGACTCTATTTTTGGCAAAACTTTTCTGCCGATTACTCCTTCAATTGCAATAAAAAGAAGTCTTCCCCCGTCAAGCGCCGGAAATGGCAGAATATTAAGAATTGCCAAGTTGACCGACAAAATTCCTATAAAATTAATGAGGGAAAGCGTTCCAAACTTAGCGGCCTGTGTGCTCACCGCGAAAATTCCAACGGGCCCCGCAACATCTTTAGGTGTTTGACCATGAAAGAGCCCGCCAATCATTCCGGAAAATCCGGAAATAACGGTTTGCCCCCAAAACACGGCCTCTTTAAATCCATAATAAATTCCATAAAAAGGGCGCTGCCAAATTGGAGCAAAGTAGATTTCAGTTGTTGTGATGGTTACCCCCAGTGGTCCTTCCCCGGCAGGAGGGTTTTCTCTTGGGGTAATTGTAAGTTTTATTTCGTTTGTTTCCCTTTCAACTACAAGTGCAACTTTTTGGCCTCTCTTGGTGTCCACATAGCTAATAAACTCTTCTACTTTAATAAATTCTTTTTTGTCAGCGCTTTTTATAAAGTCACCAACAATGAGGCCTGCGGCTTGCGCAGGAGTCCCCGCGGTAACATCCACAACTTTTACTTTTCCCAACTCCCTTGGAATTCCTTGAAAAGAATATACAATCGCAAAAGAAACCACTGCCAAAATAAAATTCATAATAACACCGGCAACAATTACAGCTATCCTTACCCTTTTACTTTTATTGAGGAAGGCTTTTCTGGGATACATTATTCCACCTTCGTCCTGTTCCCCATGAAGCCTGACAAATCCTCCAAAAGGCAAAGCGTTAATTGAATAAAGAGTCTCGCCTATTTTGCGTCCTATTACCCGTGGAGGAAGTCCAAACCCAAATTCTTCAACCAACACACCGTTTTTCCTTGCAACCCAAAAATGTCCAAACTCATGGACGATTACAAGTATGGAAAGAACTAGAAGAAAAATTAAAATCGAAACAAGCATGAAGAAAGTATATCAGATTTGTAGTAGTTCGGCCTTTTTCTTTTCTCCAGCTTCTTCAATTTTTTTGACGAAGCTATCTGTAAGTTCCTGAAGTTTTTTTTCTTGTGCAAAATGTTCGTCTTCTGTAATTTCTTTTGCCTCAAATTGTTTTTTAATTTCATGCATAACGTCCGCCCTGATTTGCCTGATTGTTACTCTCCCTGCTTCCAATTTGATCGAGAGGAGTTTTACATATTTTTCCCGGTCTTCGGTAGTCATTGGAGGCATAACAATTCTAATTATTTCACCGTCCACATTTGGGTTCATTCCAAGATTACTTTCCAAAATTCCTTTTTTAATATCCCCGATAATGCTTTTATCCCATGGAGAAATTACAAGCATGGATGGATCGGGTGCAGTAATAGAAGCCAACTCCATAACTCGCAAATGTTGAGTTCCTCCGTATGCTGGAACAACAATGTTTTCAACCAAAGATGGGGTGGCACGACCGGTTCTAATACTACTTATATCGGAAACCAATGAATCAACAGAAGTCTGCATTTTTGAAGTTACAGATGTTTCGTCCATTATTACTTACCTAATTCTACACGAAAAACTCGTCCCAAGCGAATGTTTTCGCCAGTTTTGGCAATTACTTCCTTTATTAATTCTGAGATTTTTTTACTTGGATCTTTTATGAATTCCTGATCTTCGATCTTTTCCTCACCCATTGATGCGACCTGAAGTGCAATATTTTTGCCTAATTCTTCGAACAAATCGTTTTTGGCAACAAAGTCTGTTTCGCAAAGCAATTCAACAACGCTTACAACTTTACCGGTGTGGTGAGAATATGTGAAGACTTTTCCCTCTCCCGTATTCCTTCCTTCTCTTTTTGCAACTTTTTCAAAACCCTCTTTCTTCAATACCTCCAAAGCTTTATTTTCATTCCCATCAAGCTCTTCCAAAACTTTCTTGACCCTCATTACACCAGCCCCTGTTTCTTCTCTTATCTTTCTTAAAGTCTCGATAGAGATTTTTTTCATTTTGATTTTTTCTTACCTTCTCCCGGTTAGATAGCTGCCTTGCAGCATCTAACGGGATCCCGTGAGATGCGCTTCGCTATCTCACTGGGACTTCTTCAATTTAGCTTTACCTTCTAGAATAACACTCTTCACCAGTTCTAACACATATTCTATAGCACGGCTCGCATCATCGTTCATTGGGATTGGGTAATCAACCTGATCAGGATCTGCATTACTGTCAACTATTCCAACTATTTTAACACCTTTTGCGGCGGCCTCTCTTACTGCTCCAAATTCTTTTTTGGTATCAACTATAAATAGAACATCCGGAACCTTTGTAATTCCCTTTAGGCCTCCAAAGAATCTCTCAAGCCTTGTGATCTCCCTATCAATTAGAAGTCTTTCCTTTTTGGTGAATTTATTGTATCCGCCTTCCGCCATTTTTTCCTTCATGTCTTCAAGCTTTTTGAGCGACTTTTTCATCTGCTCAAAATTGGAAACAATTCCACCAAGCCAGCGCTCGGAAACAAACGGCATTCCGGTATCATGCCCCAGTTCTCCAATTTTTTCCTTAATTTGCTTTTTGGTACCCAAGAAGAGAATGGTTTTGCCTTCTGATGCTTCTTTTTTGAGGAACTCTAGGGCCTCCTCCAAAAGGGGTTTTGTCTTGGTCAAGTCAAAAAGATGGACACCGTTTTCTTCCCCATACAAATATTGCCCCATTTTTGGGTTCCAACGCCTTGCTTGATGCCCAAAATGAGCACCTGAGTCCAATAAATCTTCGAGTGAAACTGTTGACTTAGCCATTAGATATTAGTAACTAGAAATTAGTTTGTTCCCTTAGTCCGCCATCAACCAGAAGTAAATCAGGGAACCTGACTGATGTGTGTCTTACTCAACTTTTGAATTATAACAGGCGATGATTAAGTTCTCAAGTAGGCAAGCAATCGTGACTGGTCCAACTCCTCCAGGCACTGGAGTTACAAAACTGGCTTTGGAATTTAAATCGAGATCACAATCACCTTTTGGACTCCCAACATCTATTACTATTGCATCATCTTTAATCATATCTTCAGTTATAAGTTTTGACTGCCCAGTAGCTGAAATCAAAATGTCACCTTGTAAGGTTTCTCCTTTCAAGGTATATGTGTTTACGCCACATTCGACTACCTTATAGCTCTTTTTCTTTAATTCTTTACAAACTGGGCTTCCAACCATTCCAGAGGCTCCAACAACCACTGCCTGCAAACTTTTACTCAAATCCAGTCCTCCGTTAGCAAAATCGATAATATCCATAACTGCCTTTGCAGTTGGGTGAACGAACGGACTATCGTCCCGCAAACCGTCAACGTCTTTCCGCGGGTCGATAGAATTTAAAATTTTTGATTTATAATTTTTAATTGAGGCGGGAAGTGGCATTTGGACCATAATCCCATGAATTTCAGGGTCATTGTTATACCAATTAATTGCCTCCAAAACTTTCTCAAAAGTTGTATTTTGATTCAAAAGAACTACCGTCATTTCTCCACCCATCCTCTCAACTGCCCTTTTCTTTAAATTCGTATAAAGAACACTATCCGGATCCTCACCAACAAGAATCGAGACCAAGTGGGGAATAATTCCTTTTTCCTGAAGCTCTATCATTTTAGGAATAAGTGCTTTCACTTTTTTCTCCGCAAACTCCCGCCCATCAAAAATCACCGTTTTGGACATATTGAAGCTATTTTAACACGAATTATGCCTAAATACTTATTTTACTATTCCTCTCCTCTGTAAAATATCAACAACCTCCGTATGTATATCGTCAATTGAACGAAGCTGACCATCATGAATGCACTCAACCACTTCAAAATTGTCACGATGATCAGTCAACCACTGGTGTTGCTTTATGGCTTCCTCAAGAAACTTCAAGTTTCGTTCATGAATATCGCCTCGGCCTTTGCCTTTCATATATGGCTTTTCATCTTTTTTGTAAGTTAATTCCTGTCCAATTTTTGCTGGTACATGAAGAAAAATCACCAAATCCTCTTTTGGCACACCCAAAACTTTGTATTCCAACTCTTCCTCCCATTTTATAAAATTTTCTCTTTCGGATTCGGGAAGCTTGGCAGACATGAAAGCCAAACTCGAAGAAACATATCTATTACAAACCACCATAATTCCATTTTCCCTCCACCCATTTATCTCGTCCCGACGTGTAAACCTATCAACCGCATACGGATAGGAGGTTAATTTTGGATGAACCTCATTTACATCTCCAAATACTCCAGCAAGATATTCTCCGACTACCTTACCGTTAAATTCTTCGTACTGAGGGAAATCTAAAAAAGCAATTTGAAACCCTTGGGTTTTGAGATAGTTGACTAGTCTCTTAGATTGAATTTCTTTACCCGAGCTGTCACCTCCATCAATAACAACCATTTTACCTCTTTCAGTAGTCATACATTTGCAAAATATCCCAATATTCCAAAACTTGCAAGGAGAAAATTAGAGATTATCCAAAAGATTCATATCTTGAATTTTATCAACAAGTTCTTCGATTTCTCTTTTATTTTTTAAACCCATTCCTTTTGCAG
>ERZ1292625.57-Hain-H41-01um-R1-57-length-188889-cov-25_pt1 | contig 17908 bp, 17 predicted proteins | sample MGYA00564400_ERZ1292625 | MGnify/ENA primary metagenome ERZ1292625 (study PRJEB36523, sample SAMEA6512639) | groundwater metagenome | collected 2019-01-08 | study: AquaDiva: Metagenomics assemblies of 32 groundwater samples
ACGGCTCCAAATGACATCCCCGCCTACATGGAAGCTGCAAAAAAGGCACTCAGGAGCAAAACTCAGACGGATAGAATAAATGGCAGGGAAGACCTTAGGTATAACCCTGTTGCCATAGATGAGGACTATTTCATAGTTAAAAGGGGTGATAACGCAGGAACCAAGATAGAAACCCTGGCGGGCGGCCAACACGTGTCCGCCACAGAGGACGTTGAGTACCTTCAGAAAAAGCTTTTCGCAGCCCTAAAGATACCCAGAGCCTACCTGGGCTACGAGGAAAGCGTGGGGTCGAAGGCAACACTTGCCCAGCTTGACGTTAGATTCTCACGGTCAATAAACATCCTTCAAAAAATAGTAATAGCTGAGATGAACAAGTTGGCCATGATTCACCTGTATGCCAAGGGGTTCGACGGGGAAGACCTTGTTAATTTTGAGCTGTTTTTGTCAAATCCAAGCTCGGTTGCAGTTCAGCAAAAGCTTGCCCTGTGGAATGATAGAATAGATATTGCCTCTAAGTTCAAGGAGTCAACAATTGTGGCAGAGGAGTGGATCCAGCAAGAAATTCTTGGATTCACCCCAGAGGAAATAGCGAAACAAAAAACGCAAAGAAAAGAAGATGTTCTTTTTTCCAAGGAACTAGAAGAAATAGCTGTGTCTAGTGAGAACCAAGAAAGACAGGCGGTGGTAGACCCATTTGACCCATCAAACTATCAGGTACCGGGAGCAGATGTCGAGAAAAGACCAAGTGACGCCCAGACGGACCCTGCCCAAAGAAGCGGCGGAGTAACGGACTCAGAACTCATTAAGGGAATCTCTAGGTTTGACCAGGACGGGGAACTAATAAAAATAGAAACCCCGCCAGGTCGGTCCCCAATCCAGCCAACCCCCTTTGCCACCAGAAGACGCAGAAATGAAAAAAGACGTGTTGGAATGGGTGGTGCTGATAACCTTGGAACCCCAAATTTCAAAAACATGCTAGACTATTCTGGTCGTCACCAGTATAACACGGACCACTATGACATGGATTTCTTTGGGCGGAAAAACGAAAACGTTGACATGGCCGCTGACCTTGCCAACCCGCCTGAGATAAGCAGGGAAATGAAAGCGATTTTCTCCAGGCTTGATGAGGTGTTCGGTAGGACAAAGAATGTAGTCCTAATAGAGGATCTTGAGGATAAACTAGAAAAAGCCCTAGGAAATCCTAGGGTCCTAACCGAGGGCGGTGGTGACTCAGACAGTCTTTTGATAGAGGACGAGGATTTTTCCCTAGAGGAACCTATTTTGCTGACAGAGGAAAACATAACAAAGGAGGACTCGACAAAAATAGACGAGTCCCTGGACAAAGCTCTTGGGGGTTTGTCGGCTGAGACCCAGCAGAACTCGGTCCTGGAAGAGAAGATAGAACTGGAAATGGTGTCAGATGCTCTTTTTAAGGGTATTTTGACCGAACAAAAGAAAGAAGACAAGTAAATCTAAGTTTTAATAGGCTATTTATAGCTGTTCGGCTCCTTAGAAAATCTTTGGGCACTTGAGGAAATAAATGCTATATCACAACAAAAAGAGAAACGTAGGTCTTTTAAGTGAATTTTTTGCAAAGTACATGGCGAGTGCCCTGGTTGAGCAAAAGTTCGACAACATACAAAAAGCCTCCTCTCTTCACAAAAAGTATTTTCTCAACCCATCTTGTGAAATTGCGAAGGAGTGGAAGGTTTATAGGGCGCTTTATGAGACAACCTTGTCCTCCAGGGAGTCGGCAAGAACCCTGATGGAAAGATCCAGGACGTTTTGCGAGACCCTTAGCTCACAGCTTTTGGAACAAGAAAAAACCAAACTAATCCATGAAATCAATAATGTCCTAGGGGATAAGGATTTTTTTAAAAGGCAAGTGTCAGACTACAAGCTACAGGCCAGTATTCAGGTGCTGATTAATGGCTGGAAAGAAAAAACTCTGACAGAGTCCTTGGGTGAGACTGCCTCTGTTGAGGATATTGTTCTTGAACACCTAACCAGAAATGCCGCCGCCACAAAAAACCTGCTGGAAGAGAGTAAACAGTACCTGGAGATGGACTCCGGTCAGATGACCAACGAAATTGACTCCCTTGTGGTCAATATCATGTCAGAAAAGTTTAATGGCAAATTTAGAGAGGACCTAGAGGAGGAGCAAAGAAAACTTATTTCACAATATGTGTTCTCTGAAGTAAATCAATCCACAAAAGAATCTCTAACGGCTGAACTCAACGCCATCAAGGAAAATGTCCTAGGACTAATAAACTACTCCCTTGAGAACAAAAAAATAGGAAAAGAAGACCTAACTGAGCACCTGTCAAAGAAGTTTGTTGGCATAAAGAACCTACTTTTAAACGAATATAGGGACACCTCTAGTCCAAATGATAATTCCATTATCTTTTACATGACCTTGGTCAAACTTAAAAAGGAAATCACAAATGACTGAAGACAAAAAACTATATCTCCTCAGAGAGTTTGCTGAGTTTAACTACGCCAAGGAAACAGATGACTCTGGCGCTCCAAAAAAATCCTCCTATGGAAACATGATGGTCAAGGGAATTCTGCAAAGATTTGACACGCTTAATCAAAATGGAAGAATATACCCTAAGTCTATCCTAATGCCGGAAATAGAAAACTACACGAAACTGGTCAAGGAAAGACGCGCCACCGGGGAGCTAGACCACGATGACAGTGCTGTTGTTAACCTGAAAAATGTCTCCCATGTGGTTACCGACATTTGGGTGGAAGGGGATGACGTGTGGGGTCGGGTTGAAATTCTTGAGGCAATGGACCAAGGAAGACAGTTAAAGGCTCTTTTTGACAACGGAATTAAGGTTGGTATTTCTTCCAGGGCTGTCGGGTCTGTCAAGCAGCAGGGTAATGCCAATGTGGTTCAAAACGACCTACAGCTTATTTGTTGGGACTTCGTCTCTGAGCCCTCCACCAACGGAGCCTTTATGATGAGAGAGGCAAGAGAGCTTAACAGGGCCGACCTTGAGAAGATTTTCAATAAAACCGACAACATAGATCGAACCTGCAACCATCTTCTCACCCTTGGCGAGAGCTTCAAGAAAAATAAGTAAAAGGGCCAAACCGCTGTGAAAATAACAAAATTACAATTTAAAAGCCTTATGAAAGAGTGCCTCACGGAACTCATAAATGAAGGCGCTTTTGATAAAAAGCTTGAAAAAATTGCAGAGGCAAAACTTAAGTCCGGGGCTTTGGTGGAGTCAAACAGGAAGATTGTGTCTGAAATTAAGTCCACGTCAGAAAAACACCCCCCGTCCAAACAAGAGATTCCTCAAAATATAAATCCACGTCTTTATGAGGCCGTTAAACTTGCCACCTCTGCCCAGCCAGCAGGGAGGAAAAGTCTGTTTGAGGAAATCATGCTGGACACAGCAATGACCACCCTCCAGAATCAAATAGCAAACGGAGACGGCTTTGGAGCCACCGGGGGCTTATACCAAAATATTCCAATATCCTCAGAGGTTGTGGCTAGCGACACAGCCCAGCTTGAGGCGCTTTCCGGGGGCAATATGTCCAGGTGGGCAACCGCTGCCTTCGGCGGAAATAAAAAATAATGTAAATTTAACTTTCCAAAGTATTTATCCTAGAGGAATAAAGTATGCCAACCCACAAACAAATAAAAGTAGAGTCTCCTGTAAGAACCTTTGGTCTCGGGTCCTCTTCCACGGCCGACCTAAAGGCCATTTACCCAGGTTCCCCTGTTAATGACGGGTCCCTAAATGACGTCATTGTGGAGGAGTTTTTCCAAACCCTGAACCAGGCTCCTGTTATTTCTGACGGTGGCCACACCTTTGGCACGGTCAACCGTGACTATCAGGATTCGCCAAACATGGCAGATGTTGAGGTTGGCGGCGGAGGCAAGCCCGGGTCGCCCTTTGGTCCAAACATTGCTGTTGCCCCGGTTGACCCACATAACCCAGCAGGTATTCCTGAGGCCGGTGTAGAGGCAACCGAAAACGCAAGAGGAGGAGGTGGTGCCTTCGTTGGCAATGGCCTTGAGAGCCCCCACAGGACCTCTGCCAAAATCGGAGCTAGAAGAATTGGCGATTTAATTTTCGGCAGATCCACGAGAGAACCATAATTCTAAACGTACTTACCCTTACAGGTATTTGAGGCATATTAATGAGCGAACTTTATAAAGAAGCTATTGTTGAGGCTAAAAAGCTTAAGGAAATAGCAGAAATTGATGCCAAAAATAAAATAATTGAGGCAGTTACTCCTTTTATTAAAAAAATAATTGCCTCCGAGGCTTCGGAGTCAAATAAGTTTTTGTTTGGAGAAGAGGACCTGAGCACAGACCCTATGGCCGATCCTATGACCGACCCTGTGGGTGGTGCCCCGCCTGCGCCTCCTGCCCCAACAGAAACAATGCCCCCGGCACTAGACGCTGCCCCGCCAGGGCAACTGCCACCATCACCGCCAGCATCCCCAGATATGACCACCGGCACCCCACCAGGGCTTCCACCGGTTGGTGGAGATGCCCCAAACATGGCTCCAATTTCTCCCGCAAGTGGGCTTATTGGTATGCCAATGCCGGATGATGAAGGAAAAATTACAGTTGACTTTCAACAATTATTTACACTAGGAACAGGCGGTGACGCCTTGTCTTCTGGTATTGGAGGAGGAAATATAAATGTTACAGGAAATGAAATCTCAGGTGAAAAAAATGGCTCTCTTGGTGGTGAAGGTTTGCCAGGCTCCAGTGAAATGGCTCCTATTGCAACTGGTCTCCCTGGAGCTGAGGTTGCTGGGCAAAGTCTGACCCAGACACCTGTAAACCCAGAAGAAATGTTGCCAGAGCCACCGATTGCCGGCGAGTCAAGAATTTTTAAGTTCCAAAATGACGTAAGAGTGGTGGCTGAAAAAATAGACTATATCTATTTTAGAGGCAATGTTCCTCTTCTCGTTAAGGAATCGTTAAAATCTAAACTATTTAACCTGTGTGAAAATCTTGATGAAATGGTAAATGATGAAATTCTTTCATCAAAAAAAGCAAGATTGGCAGAAAATAAATTAGAATTTTTGTTTATGAAATTGAATGAAGCCGAACAAGGTAATAGTTACAAAGAGATTAAAGGAGCATCGATGACAACTCTCAGAGAATTTGCGGCAAAGCTTTTTGAAGAGGACGCACTTGGTCCCGCAACTGCCGACAAAGCAACTGCTCACGCAGAAAAAGTTTCGGGTGTTCAGCCTGGTGTTGATCTTTTCAAGGAAGGCGAAAAGCCATCCAAGGACTCTGACAAGGGAGACGAGGATGTGGCGGCTATGACCGAGGCTCTCCTCGGGGAAGATGCCCCAGCCTCCTCCGCATTTGGGGACGGTAAGGCAGAGGGTGATGCTGAAAACAAGTCACCAAAGGTTCATAACCCAGCAGCCCTAGTAAAAGAAAAGGGTGCCGGAATTGTTGAGTCGGCCCCAGCCTCTACCTCTTTCGGGGATGGAGAAAAGTCAAAGGGCGCAGAAAACGTTTCCCCGAAGGTCCACCAAGGCAAAGCCCTTGCTGATGAACCTGGGGCAAATGCTATTCTTGAGTTTGACGAGAAAGAACTCCGTGAGGCAATTGCCAAACTCCGCAAGGAAAATCTTTCCAAAAAGCTTTCCGCTGTAAAAAGCGAGGCTGCTCTAAAGGGAACAGACAAGGACGGACACCTAAAGCCCCCATCGGTACCAGAGGGTGACCAAGGCTCTACCAAGCCAGAGGGTGGAAAAGACCCGTCCCAGGCCAAACTCAAGGAGTGTGACTCGGGGATGGAAATGGAAAACACCATGTCCGACGACAATGCACTTGATGTCCTAGGCATGGGTGGCGCTGGGTCTGAGGGTTCTGCCGCTGATGACGTGGAACTTACTTTCCAAATTGATGTTGATGACCTTGAGGCTCTTCTAAATGGAGCAGTGGAGTCAAGTTTTGTCGCGGAGCCCTCGTCCTCGGCCGTATCAACAGATGACGATGACTCAGAAATCGAAGTTGTTGACGACGACACAGCAGACTCCTCCTCCGGGGATCTAAATGGCGAAATGCTCATGGACACAGAGGAAGAAGAGGAAAAGATGCCAATGGAGGCCAAGAAGCCTTCCAGAAAAGCCCCTCTTAGGGAACAGACTGTGCTTGCCAAGGCGGCCACAACCGTTAAGACGCTTAAAAACCAGCTTGTCGAGTCTCAGCTTCTAACAGCAAAAGCTCTTTATGTGTCAAAGTTTGCAGTCCGTGATGACCTTACCAAAAAACAAAAGCAAAAAATTGCAGAATATTTTGACAAGGCAAAAACTGTCACCGAGGCAAAGGAAACCTACGTTAAAATTAAAAAGATTCTCTCAGAAAACGCTCCATCTTCCAGCAAATTGTCAGGTTCTGCCTCCTCGGCAACCTCGTCAGGAAGTGCGAAACTAAATGAGTCCACAGGCTCAAATGCCTCTGGAGACCAAATAGAAACGCAACGTTGGCAGCTTTTGGCAGGAATTAAGTCGAAGAAGTAATACTTAGAAATAACAAGTCCACAAGGAATAAAAAATTATGTCTCTCAAATCATTCTCACTATCTCAACTAGCAGAAGGCGTTTCAAGAAAGTCGCTTGGCTCCGACATGCCTCGCATAAATGACAAGTGGGGCAAGACAGGTCTCCTGGAGGGTCTCAAGGGAAACACCCGTGATTCCATGGCAAGGCTGCTTGAAAACCAAGCTGCAGAACTCCTCAAGGAAAGCAATGCGCTTTCTACCGGTGGAGCAAACCTTGTGTCCTCGGGACAGGTTGCCGGGTTCACCAACGTGGCATTCCCAATTGTCCGTAGGGTTTTCGCTGGCCTTATTGCCAACGAGGTTGTCTCCGTACAGCCAATGAGCCTGCCATCCGGCCTGTTGTTCTATCTTGATTACATGTATGGGTCGAACGTTGGTGGTGACGCAGGGGTAAACCTTTCCACATCCTCAGCAAACGAGACCTACACAAAGGCTGACTCGGTTTATAACAACCCAGTTGGTGCAAGAATCCGCTCTGGGTCATTTGCAACCGGAGGCCAACATGACCTTGTTGGTTCTGGTTTCTCCAAGGTCCACAAGCAGTCCCTAAATATCGACACCCTGACCGACTCAGTCGGGTACTGGGCATCGGGCTCTATTTGGACGACCGGCACAGGCGCAACAGTTGGTACCTCGGCTCAGTTTACCGGGTACAATGCCAGATTTTCTTTGTTTGATAGCAAAATCGAGACAGACCTTGCAGACAACAGACTAGACTTCTGTTTCCTCCACGTGTCAGCCTCTGAAATTACCTCCAAGATTGGTGGGGCTGACCTTAGCTCGCTAGAGCAAATTGCCGTAACCGGTTTCGGTGGTGCAGCTAACTCCGCCACAGCCTGGGGCGAGCTTTACCAGGGTGGAACAGGCGTTCTAAATCTCCGTAAGCTAAACAAGCGCGGCAGTTTCGACCCAGTTACCGGTCTTTTCACACCTGACCCAATCGGTGGCTCCCACGTGCAGATGGTTATCCGTATTGCAAACGGCGGAACGGCTCCTCAGCCAAACTCGACCGCAGCCACAAAGGTAACAGCTTCCGCAGCTATTTCCGATGCTCTGTCGGTTAACTCGGATGGCTCTACTCTCACAATCCCATCTTTCGAAACTGATTTCGCGATTAACCCACCTTCGCCAGTTATCCCTGAAATCGACATCAAGATCGAGTCGGTTGCCGTAACAGCTACCACCCGGAAGTTGAGAGCACGTTGGTCACCAGAAATGGCACAGGACCTTACTGCCTTCTACAATATCGACGTTGAGGTTGAGCTTACAAATATCTTGTCTGAGGTTATCACACTAGATATCGACAGAGAAATCCTCAATGACCTTCTAACACAAGCTGGTGCAGCTAACCTCTTCTGGTCAAGAGCCCCAGGTAAGATTGTTAACAAGGCAACAGGGGCAGAGGCTCTACAGACCTCGGCTCTGTCACCAGGACCAATGATTTATGCGAACGCACAAGATTGGTACCAGACTCTGCTTGAGACAATCACAGATGCAGCAAACCAAATCTCTAAGAAAACCCTTAGAGGCTCGGCTAACTTCATCGTGACCTCGCCAGACATTTGCACAATCCTTGAGCACTTGAGCACCTACAAGAGCTCGTTCAAGATTGACACAGACGGTCAGGTTTCTGACAGCATGACAATCGGCGCTGAGTCGGTTGGAAGCCTAAATGGCAGATACACCGTGTACAAGGATCCATATTTCCCAAGCAACCGTATCCTAATCGGTCTCAAGGGTAATACCTTCCTGGAGTCTGGATATATCTACGCACCATACGTTCCTCTTATCCTTACCCCAGTGATTTACGCACAGGAGGACTTTGCTCCTCGTAAGGGAATAATGACCCGCTACGGAAAGAAATTAGTTAGAGCTGATTTCTACGCGACGGTGACAGTCCTAGACATGAATCTTATCTGAGTTAAGTAGTTTCTAAGGCTTTTCTAAATAAAGTAGAATGAGAAGGGTGTTGTGACGAAGGTCACAACACCTTTTTCTTTTGTTTATTTGTACACTTTGAGAAAGAAACCGTATCATGACGTTAGGTGTCAAGAGACTATCTAAAATCTGGTCTGACTAACAAAAAAGGAATCTACAGGATTTCTAATATTGTTAGCAAGAAATACTATATTGGAAGTTCTACAAACTTATCCAAAAGATGGTGGGAACACAGAAAGTTTTTGAGGCTTGGAATTCACTCCAACTCTCACCTACAATCCTCTTGGAAAAAATATGGAGAGGATGCTTTTATTTTTGAGGTGGTTGAGATTCTGGGGCAAACAAAAACTGACCAGGAAATACTTGAAGTTGAGCAGAAATATCTTGACCAATATTGTGGGAAACCAGAGTGCTATAATCAGAACAAGTTTGCCAGCAAACCAGACTCTAACAAAAATAAAAAACCCATTCTCCAGGTTTCTGTAGAAACGGGAGATATTATACGACGGTGGGACAGTGCAGTTGATGCTGGACTAGGTCTTGACCTAGCGCCAGGAACCATCTATAGTGCCTGTAAGGGCAAGCTTATATCCTCTGGCGGATTTAGGTGGAAATGGGCAGATGATAAATTGGCTGCAAAATACCCTGTTAAGACGGGGCATCACGGGGGACACAACAAAAAAAGAGTTTGCCTTGTGGACCCAAAAACTGGGCAGGTCCTAGAGACTTATTCTAGTCTTCAACAGGCGGGGGAAGTTTTTGGCGTCACCTACAACAATATAAGCACAGTTTGTTCTGGCAGAAAGACCGCCATTAAAGGAAAAGTTTTTAAATATGAGACCGACATGAACGAAAAATCAACATATGAATATTTTTGTAAAGTTTGCGGCTCTCCGGCCACATCCCCAAAAGGACTGGCCACCCACATTCAGTTTGCTCATAAAATTTCAGCAGAACAATATACCGTAAAACATATACTTGGGGAAAACCTTCCCGGGTGTAAATCTCCCGGGTGTACCAATAGGCCAAGATATGTTGCTTTTTCCTTTAGGGAATTTTGTAAAGACCACAAAAGGCTAGCAGAGTCCGAGGCTGGGAAAAGAGGAGGAAGGCCGAAAAAGCTTGCTCTTGCGGAAAACCCGGGGCAAATAAAAATTTCTAATGCCTTCAGCCCATTTCTGTATGGCTCCCCTAAGGACATTTTAAGGACGAACTCAGGTTTTGAACTCTCCAGCAAAAATATATTGCCCCTTTCTGCCGAGGAAAGAAAGAAATTTGTTGAGCCAATTTTCCAGTGGTTTAGAACTGGTGGTTTTCCGGTACAGAAGTTTGATGACCAAGCCCTTAGGGACTCTTGGACAGACCTTGTGTCCACGGCCACAGTTTCGCCCCCTGGCAAACAAATCAAGAACAAAAAAATTACAGGAAACGTCATTTCCCAGCATTTTAACTCAGAGGAGTTCTTTTCTGTCAAGTCTACCTCAAAACCTTCTATGACGGAAGCCTTTGCTGATGATGTTATGTTGAGAAAGGTGATAGAAAATCGACTTGGAATAACCTATAAGGAAACCTTCAACATCCACGGGGCAATGCTCAGGCAGGGTTTTAGGTCCACCATGACATGTGCCGCCACAAGCATTTTTAACTCTGTTGTGGCAAAAACTGTTTATGAACATTGTCCAGGATTTTCTCCCGAAACCCCCAGGATTATTTATGACTTCTCCATGGGGTTTGGACACAGAGCCCTGGGGGCTCTAGCCTCTCCCTTGGTCGAAAAATATATAGCCTGCGACCCCTGGACAAAGGTGGTGGAAAACAACCTCAAAATGTTAGAGTTTCTTGGGGTTCCAAAAGAAAAATATGACATACACAATGTTGGGTCCGAGCAGTTTTGCCCTGTGGAACTCGCGGGAAAAATAGACATAGCTTTTTCTTCCCCGCCTTATTTTGACAAGGAGATTTATGATGGCGGCAACAAAACTCAGGCATACGCCTCCGGGGACTATAGAGACTTTTTGAATGTGTGGTGGCGAAAGACTCTAGAAAACACTGGTACCCTGCTAAAGCCCTCTGGGGTGCTGGCTCTCAACATGTTTGAAACCCACAAGGACAAAAAGATACTTGAGGACATGCTAGCCGTGGCTAAAACCTTAGGATTCTCAGAAATTGACAGATGGCATCTCAAAATGTCGGAAAGTCATTTTACAAAGACGCTGGACAAAGAAAAGCTTGAACCGATTGTGTTTCTGACCCGCGTTAGGGCATCTTGACTATATTTACCCTTTGCAAGGGTAATGAAATGTCAGAAAAAAACAAAATTCTTGAGAGTTTCGTACACAAGGTGGTTGAGTCAACTTTTTTTGGACTTAAAAAACAGCAGCAGCAAAACAAGTCTGCTCTAAAGGTTCCACCTCCAAAAAATCCAATTAAAGCAGAGCCAAAAGGACCTTTGTCCACAAAGGATATTTTGTCTCTCTTAAACAAAATAGAAGAAATGCAGTCTCTGGAGGACCTATCAAGAGAGGACAAGTTTCACTTGGCTAAGGCCAAGGAAATCATTTCTGGGGTGGTCTCTGGGCAGTCCATTAAGGAAAAATGACAACGGCCTTAATTAAATCTCTCCAGGAATTGGTTGACTCGATTGTCAAGGAGTCAATTTTTGTTGACATGCCAAAGGTGTTCCTGAGGGAGGATCTAGCGGATTTTCAGCCAGTGTCCAGTTCACCAGAAATAAAAAAAAGGGGTCCTGGTCGTCCAAGACAGGACAGGTCCATGCTGGTAGCATCCCTTGCTGCCACAAAGGCGAACCTCCGCAAGACTAACCTGTCCCCAGAACAAATTCAGGCCCAGGAAAAACAAATTGACTCCCTGGTTGACAAGCTGTTAAAGACTCGCCAGGGCAGAGCAACCTTGACCCACGATGACATGGAAAAGCTAGACATGTGGACAAGATGGATGACCATTTTTCCATTTGGAAAAGCCTACAGGAGAGGTCTTGCCAAGTACCTAAGGTCTAAAAAAGCTGTACGTAAGGACGACCCATTTAGGGACTTTAGAAGATACACCTACGATAACCACCAGGATGACCGGGAATAAATCTTTTTAAACACACATTTTTTTGTCTTTTTGTCCATATTATAGTGTGTTATAAAGGATAGTATGAGCAAAAAAATCTTTTGGACTTGGATGATTTGTTTATGTGTGTGCTGGGGGTGTCAAGTACCAAATGAGTTCATGTTGCCGGACGTCATTATTGAGGTAGACGCAAATACCATACCTCCTTGTGTGCCAGAGCTTGTAGGGGAAGACTTTAATCACTGTGGAGCTTGCGGGAATCAGTGTGACTGGGTCACCACTGACAGGTGTGTGGAGGGATATTGTACTTGCGGGTTTTCAGGAGTTTGCCTAGACTCTCAGGAGTGTCGGTTTGGGGAGTGTAGAGACTCAGAGCCGAGTGGTGCTGTTTGTGAGTTTGATGGAAATTGCCCAAGTGGACATGGGTGCATCAGAGGCAGGTGTTCATTTATCAGATGTGTCCCAGAGGAGTGCGACGGGATTGACAATGACTGTGATGGCATTATTGATGGCTCAGAAATGTCACCCCTATCCAGATGGTGTTGGGACGACGTAACCGGGTGGGACGAGTTGGATCTTTTGCCCCCGTGTAGGAGAGGAGTCCAGCTTTGTAACAGTGGGCTTTGGAGTTCCTGTGAGGGTGGGAGACTGCCAATTCAGGAAACAGGTCTTTTTGCCTGCGATGGACAGGACAACAATTGTGACGGGTGTGTGGACGGGCAAGTTTCTGCAGTGACCGGGGCATGTGTGCCCACCGTCATAGAGGACTATGACATAATTTTCATTCTTGACGTTTCTAACTCAATGGCTGCGGAAATTTATGCCGTAAAGACAGCCATGGAAACTTTTGCAAGCAGGTACTCCGCAAACACACACTACAGATTCGGCTTGATTTTAATTCCTGATCGAAACTTTGATGGGCGATCGGAGTTGGTGACTCCTTTGACCAGCTATGAGCTTTTTAGTACCGCCTTGGCCGGCATTCCAAATTCTGGCCTGGGTCTTGAGCCTTCCTGGGATGTCGTTTTTTTGCTCGGAACCGAGGACATAGAACCAGGCTGGAGACTCGCCGCCACCAGAATTATAATAATGTTTACGGATGAGGGTGGACAGACATTTAGGACCCCTCCTGTTACGGAGGCAGACATGTGTGGGGCTTTGCTCCACGGAGAAACTCTGGTGGTTTTTGACATGCCAGAGAACCACAGTCACTACGATGAGTGTGCGACGCTGTATGAGCTAACAACCAACCCAGAGGAAATGGCCCTTAGACTTGAGGAAGCGATGTCAGATCCTTGCGAGTAGCGGGAACCGGCTTGCCGTCTGTAATCTTCCACACATAAAAGTCAACACCTTGGTATTTTGTTGAAAGCTCCATAATGGAGGCCACACAATCCTCCCTGTCATCAAAGAACTCAACTACCGATATATTTTCGTTCTTAATTTTGTTTTCGACCCACAAGGCTTTGTGGTAGCCGTTATTTTCCCCGGGGGCAATGCCAAGACAAGAGATTTGAACCTTGATTCCCTGGGAGGAAAAGAACTTTTCTACCGGGCTTCTTGAGCCTCTTGCACTTAAAATATGCACACTTTCAAACCCAAGGGCACCAAGTCTTTCAAGAAAGACCTTCCATGTTTTTTCTATAATTTTTATATTTGAGGCTTTTTCAAGGCTTGAAAAGTCGAATGTGTCTGTGGCGTTTGGGGTATACCTGTTCCAAGCCTCAGAATTGAGAAACAACGTTTCGCCTGTTTTTTTAACGACCTTGATTTTGTGGTCCGGGGACGAAATTAGTGTTTCGTCAAAGTCAAACACACACAATTTTTTATTTTCGAAAATGCTTGTCATAAAAGCCTATTTATAGGTTACTTAACCCAGGGAAACAAAGCAAAATGGCTAACTTTATGAACACCATGAGACCCACGTCCTTTGGGTTTTTTGACTCTGATCCCGCCTTTCAGGTGGATGCTGATAAAGTTGTTACCTTCGTCCTAAGGAAGCTCGGGGAAGACGTTTTGTCCGTTGAGCTTACCAAAAAAGAAATATGGACTTGTTTTGAGGAAGCCACACTTTCATTTAATGCTATGATGATAGAGTACCAGGCAAGAAGCAACTTGTCAAGCCTTTTGGGCACACCCACAGGTTCTCTGAACTCCCAAACAAATTTTTCCCAAATAAACCTTACAAACACCTACGTGCGTCCAACCCTGGAGTTTTTGGTTCGACAAGCTGAGCCCTACGCTGCCGAGGTTGGGTACGGAGCCTCTCACGACACTTATTCCGGCTCCATAACGCTTACTGTAGGCAAGCAGGACTATGACTTGTACACAGACCTCAAGGATGACTCAGGGACTCCTTTGGCCTCCCTGATGCCCTCTGGGTCTGCCGGCAGACTCAAGATACATGAGGTATTTCACGATGCCCCGATACAATATGTGTTTAATTCTAACCTGGCAAGTAACTTCGTCGCCCAGGGGTTGCCGGTTGAGTCCTATATACCAGACACCAGATTTTATGTTCTGCCTCTTTTTGAGGACGTTTTAAGGGCGGGAATGCTAGAGACCTCTCAACGAGTAAGAAGGTCACACTACAGCTTTAGGATCTCTGGCAGATTTATAAGAATCTACCCGGTTCCAAACAACATGGTTCCTGGGTTTAACGACAAAATGTGGATTAGGTTTTCTTACCCACAGTCCCCGGCCGCAGAACTGATGATTACCTCATCTCTCTCCAGTTCTATTACTCCCGCCTCTGGAATTACCAACGTCTACCAGTCAGTGTCTGACTCTTCTGTTTTTGGAGCGAGCAACCCAGCAAATATCCCATATGGCCTGATTGACTACAAGTCACTAAATCCCTGGGCCAGACACTGGATTTATGAGTTTACTCTTGCCCTCGCCAAGGAGCTCCTTGGCCTTATCAGAGGAAAAATTAAAACAATTCCTTTGCTGTCAACAGAACTTACCCTAAACGGCGATGACCTGATAACTCAGGCCAGGGAAGACAAAGAAACGCTGATGAATGGTGAAAGTGGTCTAAAGGCCAAACTGGAAAGTTTGACATACGATAAACTGGCAGAGCTTGAGGCGGCCAGGGCAGAGAATCTAATGAAACAGCTTTTGATGCTGCCAGTCCCGCCTGGATATCAGGTCAAACTGGGATAGCTAGACAAACGTCCCCCAAGTAAGTATAATGACTTATATGGTACAGCTTAATTACAACGATTTATCAAAATCTTCTGGCATTTACTTCATCTGGAATTCTTTTAACTGGAGAACTTATATAGGAAGTTGCAAGGAATTTAAAACCAGGTGGGTCCAAGGACACCTCAAGTCCCTCCTAGGGAACAAACACCGGAACAGGTTCCTGCAGGCAGACTTCAATAAGTGCAGGCAGGAACTTGGGCATGATGATTTTCTGGAGTTTCACGTATTAGAAAACATGCCGGGCTCTACCAAGACAGAAAGACTCGCCGAGGAGGAAAAATGGCTTGACTTGGCTTATGACCACGGAAACAAGTGTTATAACTTAGCTAAAAGAGCCATTTCAAGAGAAGGTTCTCCTTCCAACACACCGGAAATAACCAGAAAGCTTATTTCCGAAAACACAAGAAGACAATGGGCAGACCCCGAAAAAAAAGCCTTAATTTTGTCTCGTCAAAAAGAGAAAATGAAGCCTGGTCACATGGACAAAGCCCGTAAGTTCAGGTGGGCTGGTCCCGGAAACGAGGAACGCCGTGAGACACAAGGAAAGCGTCTAAGAGAATACTGGGACAAAAACCCAGACCTTAAGGAAAAAGCAGTCGAAAGACTGGCAAAAAGTTACCCTAAAGCCAGGGAAACTTTTTCTAAAAGAATGAAAGAGGATGTAGGGTTTAGGGAAAAATTGGTTAAGATGGGCAAAATACAGGTGTCGAAGATAAACGAGAAATACAAAGAAGACCCTGGGTTCAAAAAGAAAATGGATGAGTTCTCCATTAAAAATATTCAGGAATATAACAAGAAAAAAATTCAAGGTTTGAAGGTAAAACCGGCCTTGGTGTCCCCCGAGGGAGTTGTTTTTAATAACATAACCAACGCTTGCGAGTTTGCCACAACCCATAAAATTGACACCAGTTCTATATATAAGATTTTTTCAAGGAAACTTACGTCCTACAGGGGCTGGCGGCTATACCTTTCGGGTACCACAGGTTCAGAACCAAAGACAAAAACTTAAATGAGCAAAACAATAAAAATAAAAGACCCAAAAAAGAAGAAGAACGACCTCAGGGTTATTAAAAGACGTGCAGAGGGCGCAGAGCTAGACCTTTTGAGGGCTGTCTCAGAAATATCTGCCCTCAACAATAAGTCTCAGGAGGAAAACATCTCTGAGTCTTACCTTAGGAAAGCCCTGAGGGAACTTAGGCTTGCTCTTAGATATTTGTGATGTCTAGTTCATATTTAGATATACTGTGGCAAGACTTTTCATCACCCCCAAGGAAATAGCCTTTATTAACGATCTGTCTAAGGAATATCTCAAGGATATCGTTGGACAGACAATAAACTATTACCCAGTTTCCACTTTAAAAACCAAGGTCCACCCAGTTTATGATGAGGCGGTTCAAAAGATATTTGACAATCCCATAAGAATTCCGGTTCTGGCAGGACAGCCAGAAAGCGAACAAATGTCAAATATCTTTGGCAGCGAAAAAACCTCTACCCTAGAGGTCCTGGTTCAGGCCAGGGACCTCATTGACAAAGGTTTTACGATATATGAGGGAGATTTCTTTACCTTCGGGGACCAGGCTTATGAGATAGCCTCCTTTATAACCCTTGGCAATATTTATGGCCAGGAGGAGTATGAGATCGGGTACAAAATAACAGGTCAGGCTGCAAGGCTTGGTCAGTTTGACCCCAAAAACTTCCTCCAGCCAAACAAGGACTCCAAGGGTCCATATGAGGACACCCAGGTTCAGAAAACCTTTGAACAACAGAGAGGTCTAGGGGAAACGCCTCTTGAGGGCGTCACAGGGGACACCAGACAACTTAGGGAAAGACTCGGGGAGGACATGGCAGAGCCAGCCCTTGGGGAAGGTCCGCGTGTCGTGGGAATAGATGCCGACAAGCAAACAAGCTCGTTTTACTCAGATGAGGATGACCAGTGATGACAAAGTCAAGCAACATATACCTTAGGGAGGCAATAGAAACCTTGGTTTTTGAGGTCCTAGGGAAATTTAATCTGTCTTACTTCAAAAGACTGTCCGGGGAACACAAAAGACACCCGGACGAACGCAACGAATATGGCAGAACGCTTAGACCTTGGGAACAAGCCTCCTATAATAACCCGGAGGGTTATTTTCCTGAGGTTGCCTACGCCAAACAAACATTACCCTTGCTCGGAAAAGGCTCTAGCAGGATAACCTTTGCCCTGTCTGGCGGGAAAGCTCTTAAGATAGCCATAAATGAAGCGGGACAGGCACAAAATAAAGAAGAAGTGGCTGTGTTTGAGAAGACCAAGGGAAATGACCTGTTTACCAAGGTTTTTGACAAAGATGAAGATGGTAAGTGGATTATCGCCGAGCTTGTGAAACCCCTGGACACAAAAAACACCGGGCAGACCCTGGTGGACCTGGTTGGATTGTCCCTTAATACCATCATGGACCTGACCTCGTATCTAGGCAGATTCGACATCCAAACCTCTCTGGCGAGAATAATTGACAGCAGATATGCAGAGCTAAATTCTTTTTATCAAGGCGACCCAGCCGCACACGAATACAAGAAAGAAATAAAAACACTGGAGGACATGCTCAAGAATCCAGAAAAACAAAAACTGCTAAACGACATAAAGCACGCAATTCAACTTGGAATTAACATGGTTGACGTGAGAGATGAAAACCTTGGAAGAACCGTGGATGGTCAAATAAAGATTTTGGACTATGGGTACTCAAACAAGGTCATGAGAGATTTTTACTGAAAAATGACACTCAAACTTTTAATAACTCATCTTGTGGAGGAGGCTTTGCTTAGGGAGTCCTCCCTGTTCAAGTCTTTTGACTTTAATAAATTTAAACGGATTTCTGCTGGTGACACTCGCCCACAAACACCAGAGCAGGAACGTGAGTTTGCCTATAGTGGAAACGTTCATCCCGAGGTTGCCTATGCGAAAAAGCACCTGCCGTACCTTGGCCAGGGTTCCTCAAGAACCGTGTTTATTATGTCCTCTGGCAAGGTACTCAAAATAGCCAGGAATAATAGTGGAATAAAACAAAACAGAGCCGAAATAGAGATTTTCTTTAGAAACAAGCACAATAACCTGGTGACAAAAATCTATGATTTTTCCTCTGACTACAAGTGGGTGGT
>ERZ1292625.2334-Hain-H41-01um-R1-2334-length-17899-cov-5_pt1 | contig 17899 bp, 16 predicted proteins | sample MGYA00564400_ERZ1292625 | MGnify/ENA primary metagenome ERZ1292625 (study PRJEB36523, sample SAMEA6512639) | groundwater metagenome | collected 2019-01-08 | study: AquaDiva: Metagenomics assemblies of 32 groundwater samples
GTCGATGAAGCCTGGTACCTCATGCGCTCTCCCGACTCCGCGGCCTTTTTATACGGCATTGCCAAGCGGGCCCGCAAGTATTTCCTGGGGCTGACCACCATCACCCAAGACGTGGAGGATTTTTTAAGCACCGATTATGGCAAGGCCATCGTCACCAATTCCAGTATCCAAATTCTCATGAAACAATCTCCCGCCGCCATCGACAAAGTCGCCCAGGTCTTTTATCTTTCTGAAGGAGAGAAGCATTTATTGTTAAGTAGTGAAGTGGGCGAAGGTTTGTTTTTCGCCGGCAATAACCACGTCGCCATTCGTGTCGTCGCTTCCCCCGACGAACACAAATTAATTACCACCAAACCCTCCGAAATTCTTACTCGCCAAACGGAACAAGCCAAAGTCCGCCTAGTAGCCGAAACCATAAAGCAACCTTAATTATTATGTTTACTCCAGATCAGATCAGCACCATTGAAAATATTTTCTTACACTTGGTGCAAAAACCGCCCCAGGCCCCCCCGGGAATGACCGTTGTCCAAGCTGAAAAATATGTCTGGGAAACTCTAACCAAACTACTCACACAAGAAGAACTCAAGCCGGTTTTAGAAATCGCCGATCGAAACCAAAAACTCCTAGCCCTAAACATGCGTCTCCTCAAGAGATTCCAAGAAGACAAGGCAGCCTCCCTCCCCCCCCACTTAGATGAATTAGTTGATGCTTACAACAAAGCCTGTGAAGAAAAACGCCAAGAGGCCGCAGCTAAAATCGCTCATAAGCCCACCATCCACCAACTAGTTCAGGCCCGCCTAGAAGAATACCGCAAGAACCTTTCTACTGCCTCTCCAGAAGAGTCTCAAATTATCGCCTACCTTCAGCCTGATTTGGAAAACGAGATCATTCTCCGCCCCAAAGAAACCCTCGAACAAATAAGCGCCCTCTCCCCAGGTGTCGCCTTGTCCCCGCTAGTAGAAATCGCAATCACACTCGACCCAAGCGTAAACAATCTTTGGCACCAAACTATTACTAGCCTTCCTGAAAACATCTTCCCAGCAGGGAAAGAAGCCCTTGCGGACAGGATAATAGCGGAAAAGATTGTCAATCCAACCGCCTCTATTAAGACATTCTCAAACCTTCTCTCCACACTAGAAACGGAACTAGAGGCCGCAGGTAAAACCACCGTTACTTTACCTGTCCAACAATTGGCTCAACTTGTAGCCGACTTTAGCCTCAACGCCACTGGCACAGAATTGGTAGAGCAATCTTTGGCCACCGTTGTCGGAAAAGTTCAAGCCCAAACAATGGTCGAACAAAGCTACCCTTTAATTTCATATTCTGTGAGTAGAAACGCCGGCGACCCGTCGGACTCTCCAGAAAAAAGGCGGGAAGAAAAACAAGAAACACTAAAAGAAATCACTCAAAAATCAGTTGAATTTTTATCTCGTGTTCCACCGGCCCAGCAAACCGAAGCAAATTGGGAATTGCTACTTGAAACATATGAAAGCGCCTACGATGAACCGGCCAATCAGGAACAAAGCTACCGCGACAGTCACGGAAATCGGAACCCCCTTCTTGACTACTTGCAAGACGAAGCCAAAACACGATTGTCTGATCAGGCCAAAAATGCTTGGAATAAATTTACCAGTTCAGGAATTGGAGAAGGGTTGGGAATGGGAACTGGAGCCGTTGCTGGAGCCATTGTTGGTGCTGGTCTGTCTGCCACAAGCGCCGCACCGTCAATTTATGCAGGCTACCTTGTCTCCGGCACTCTTCCCACCTTTTATGCTTCTGCTTTTAGTCAAGCTATAGCCAATGGCTGGATGGTAAACATTGGGAGAGTTGGAGTCAATCAGGCCGGTTTAATGTTTACTCCGGCCGGTGTGGAACATTTGTTTGGTGAAATCTCCTACATGGTCGGAAAGGTTCCAATTGGACAAACGTCCCTGAGTGGTTACACCGCTTTTAACATCATTCGACAAACAGTTGGAACTGGAACCGCAATGGCCCCTGCCGGGATGAGTATTGTCCCGGTTGCCTTTTCGGGCCCCGCGCTTCCTGTCGTGACTGGCGCACTCGCCGCCGGCGCCGCTCCGCCAGCTCTCGCAGCTAGTACCGGAGCAGCCACAACAGCCCTGACTACCGTTGGAGGAGCTGGAACTGGAGCCGCCGCCGGAACTGCTGTTGCTCCGGTAGTGGGCACAATTATCGGCGCGGTCATTGGCTTCGTCGTCGCCAATTTACCCAAGATCTGGAAGTGGGCCAAAAGAACTGCCACTGATATCTTTAAGTTTTTGGCTGGTATGAGCATTATTATAGGAGGCTCTCTGGTCGGCCTTGGTGCTGCCGCAATCACCGGAATCGTATCCCTTCCTTTAGGACTTCTCGGCGGCGGATTAGCAGGAGCCGGCATAAAGAGCGCCGGCGGCATTACAGGGGCTCTAACCAAACTTGGTAACGCCATTACTTCGGCTTCTACCGCCGCAGTCGGCCTGGTAGCCACCGAAATTGCCACCCCGCTTCTTGTTATTGCCCTAAGTATTCCCGTCGGCATTGCCTTAATTCTTTTTATTATCAACTCCTCTGCCCTAGTTGTTCCTCAAAATACAGCCGGGGGTGTCGGTATTCCCGGTCCGGGTGGCGCCTATCCCCGCTGTTGGCCCACCGTTGGGGACCTCACCCAAGGTCCTTTTTGTGGCGTTGATCGCACCTGGACACACTGTGACAACAATTCCAACGCCATCGACATCCACGACCCTATTGCCCCCCCCATCTATGCCGCTCACGACGGCACTGTTTCCACTAATTGTGGAGACCCCAAATACGGCAACTGTGTCAAAATTATATCTCCCGAGGGATTTCAAACTCTTTATGCCCACTTGTCTCAAATAGCCAGCCTCTCCCCCGGTTCTCAAATCACAGCTGGAACTCAAATTGGAATCATGGGCAGCACCGGAAACTCCACCGGCACTCATTTACATTACGAGCTGTTTCCTAAAAGTTGGGATATCCGCACCTACGTTCCGCCTTGGACGGTCAGTGGATTCCAGCTGGGAGTAAACACTTCAAGCGTACCCAACACATGTTATGCTAAAGACGAAGGAGGTTCCGTAGAGCCATGAAACTCACCAGAAACAAAAAATTGCTTTTGGGACTAATCGCACTTGTAATAATCAGCGCCGTTTATCTCATGAGTTCCGTAAAAAAATCTCTCCCTCCAACTTCTCCCCGACCGGGGATTGAGTCTACCAACCCCGAAGTTAGAAATACTACTTATCAAAAAATCAGTCTCGCCGACGAAGTTGGGTTTCCTTCCGTCCCGCAATCCCTTCCCGTGTTTTCCCAAAACAAAGCCTCCTTCGACTTGTTTGGCCAGTCTCAAAAATTAGCCCGCTATTTTGATCTCCAGCCAGTGTCAGGCCGGTCTAATTTTTGGTTAAGCAAGGACAAAAAAGGCGCCTTGTTTATTGACTCTCCTAACCAAATTCTTACCTTTCAGGTTGATAGTTTCCAGAGCCCTGAAAGCTATACTGGAAAAGCCGCCCCCACCGCCGAGGTGGCGGTCAAATCGGCCCAAGATTTTGTAAACAGTTTTGAAAATTGGAAAGATTTTAAAACCGACATAAACGAATTGGTTTTTTTTAAAGAGGAGGGGGCAGAACTTATTGAAACAAATATCCATGACGCGGCTGTAATTAGTGTCCCTTTTTCCCAGTCGGTTAATGATATTCCTGTGCGGGTTGGGGATCAAACCGAACCGCCTCTCGTTGTTTCCGTTGGTCAGAAAAATCAAATTATTAAAATAGTCGCCCACCCCCAAGGAATCGATCTCTCCTCACCCAAAGAATATTCTACTATCTCCCAAAAAGAGGCCATGGGCCTGCTTGACCAAAAACAAGGCAAGATTATCCAGCTCACGGGAAAGGCTCTTGTCGAGTCTTCTGCTATTCTCGAAGAAGTCTCCCAAATTACCATCCAATCCATAGAGTTAGAATATCGCCTCGACGCCAAAGCAAGTCTGCTGGTGCCATATTACAATATCAAGGGATCTTTTTTCTTTGGACTCTCCTCAATTCCCAGCACTGTTGTCCTCCTCCTTCCGGCCGTCAAGTTGTAACCTACCCTCTCACCGGCATAATCAGGTGAATCAGGCTCTTATCCTTTTCCCCTGCCCACACCCCCGGCGATAAACTATCGTTAATTTTCAATCTTATTCTTTCTTCCGTCACGCTCTCCAAAAAATCCTGCACAAATTTATAGTTAAACGCGATCTCCCCGTCCTCGCCTTCCTTCTCAGTCTCTATCTCGTTCTCGTTCTCCCCAAGCTGCGCCGCCCTCGCGGCAATATTGAAACTTGATCCTTGAACCTTGAATCTTACAATATTACTGTTTTCCCTAGCGAAAATCCCCGCTACCCGTAGTGCCGATTTCAGTTCTTCCCTGTCCACCACCACCTCTGTTTTAAAACCCTGGGGAATTATTTTATCTACTTCAGGAAAGTTCCCCTCCAGCACCCTCGACACCAATTGCACGTCACCACAGCTGAATATCACTTGATTGTTTTCTTTTACCATCTCCATCACTATCTCTTCCTCTTCTACTACTCTGGCCAATTCTAGTATCGTTCTCGCCGGTAATATTACATTTGGGATTTGGGATTTGGGATTTGGGATTTGTTTCCGGCTTAATCTAAATCCGTCCGTCGCCACCACAAACAACTGATCACCGGACACCGAAAACCGAATGCCGGTTAAAACCGGCCGGCTCTCATCCACCGCCGCCGCATACGCCACCTGACTCGCTATCTCCAGCAACAACTCCTTTTTAATTTTAATGGGGGCTTTCCCCTCCGTAGCCCTGAGCGAAGTCGAACGGGCGAAAGGGGGAAATTCACTGGCGGCAATTCCCGTCAGTATTCCTGCTGATTTGCCAGTCTTTATTTTTAATTTCTCCCCATCCGTTTGTAAATCCAAGCTTTCTCCCGCCAACGATCCCACTAACTCCCCCAGACTTCTTCCCGGAATCGTTATTGCTCCCAACTCAATTATTTTCCCTCCCACTCTCACCCTCAATCCAATTTCTAAATTTGTTGCCGCCAGTACCAACCCTTCTTTTGTCGCTTCGATCAAGATGTTCGCCAACACCGGCAATTGCCCTCTTGTCGCCACAACCCGTCCCACTATCCCCAATCCTTTATTTAAATCCTGTTGTAAAACAGTAGCGTGCATATTCTCTCTTAACTAGTAGCATCCGTAGTAGGTCTTGTGGATAAGTTGATAACCGCCACCAGCCAGCCAGGGGACAGTCTTGTGTATAACTTTGTGGATAGTTTCATTGCTCCAGTTAATAAGTGCATAAGCATCTCCAGTTGTATACAATTATCTGACCTCTGTCAATAATTTTTTCTTGATATCCCCAATTTGGTTGTGGACAGCCTGATCTGCCTGCATGGCCAGAATCACTTTTTTGTCGGCGTGCATCACGGTCGTGTGGTCCCTCCCTCCTATTAACCTTCCCACTTCCTCCAAGGGCAGTTTTAGATCCGTCCGTAGAATATGCATCAATATTTGTCTCGGCCAAACTACCGTTTTGGTTCTCCTTTCCCCCTTCAGTTGTTGCACTCCGACTCCGTAGTAGTCAGATATCAAACTGACGACTTCGTTTGGGGTCACAATTCTGGTCGGCCCATCGGCCGGCCTGCTAATTTTTAACAGTCTCTCCGCCATTTCCACCGTCACCAGCTCATTCTTGATCTCTGCCTCAGAGGTTATTCTCATCAAAAACCCTTCCAATTCTCTCACCCCTTCGATGTGCGAAGCGATTGTCTGGGCGACGTCCATAGCCAGTTCACGGCCTCGCTGTTTAGCTTTAATCAGGAGGATCGCCGTCCGCAGTTCAAAATCCGCTGGTCCCACGTCTACCGTCATACCCGCCCCAAACCGGCTGCGTAATCTTTCTTCCAACTTAGCGATTTCCCTCGGCGGTTTATCCGAAGTCATCACCACCTGTCCCCCCTCCCTCCCGAGGGAGTTGAAGGTGTGGAAAAATTCTTCCTGGACAGAGGCCTTTCCGGCAATAAACTGCACATCGTCGATCAACAGGGCCTTCACTTTCCGGTACTTGCCCCGCACCCGGTCGGTATCTTTGTTGCGGATGCCCATCACCAGGTCGTTGGTAAATTCCTCTCCGGTGCAAAACAACACCGGCCCTTCTCCCCTTTCAACAATCGCGCGGCCTACCGCCTGCATTAAATGGGTTTTTCCTACCCCTACCCCGCCGTAAATAAAGAGCGGGTTGTAAGCCGCCCCGGGCTTGCGAGCCACCGCCATGGCCGCCGCGTGCGCCATTTGATTTGATCCGGATACGGCGTAATTATCAAAAGTAAATTCGGCTCTTAACCTGGCCCTCTTCACTTCATCACTATTATCTCTTTCCGTAAACAGCGGCAGGCCTTTCTCTTCTTGAGGGTTGCGCGGTGAGCGTTGCGGGCTGATTATAAATCGTATCTCACAATCCTTCTCGGTTACTCTTTTCAGTTCTTCCGCCAATTGTCCATGAAAGCGTTGCTCAAGCAACGTTTTGGTCATTCCTGACGAGCAACCCACTTCACATATCCAGCGGTCTCCACTGTCTACAATTGCCACCAATTCTGTCTGCCGAATTAAGGTATTGAAAGTTCCCGCGGATACCACCACTTTCATCCCTTCCAAAACCACTTTCCAAATTCTAGTTACATCTCTGTCCATGCAAATTCGTTATACTAGTTATAACGACGCTGTCAAGTGGAGATATATCCAGTTTTCAACTGGAAATCCACAATTTTTCAAGTACATCTTTGTGATATAATTTTGCATATGGCAATGAAGCACACCTGGCAACCCAAAAAGTTGAAAAGAATTCGCAAACATGGGTTTAGGTCCCGCATGTCCACCCGCATCGGCCGCAACGTCCTCAAACGCCGCCGCCTCGTCGGCCGCAAGCGGCTTACTGTCTAGCGCATGTTGCCTAAATATCTTCGTTTGTCTCACTGGGATTTTCTCGTCGTTAAAGCCAGCGGCAAATCTCTCTCTTTTTCCTATTTCTCTGTTCTGTATTACCCTCATTTCCCTGGCCGGGTAGCCATTGTTACCTCTACTAAGCTCTCTAAATCAGCCGTTGTCCGCAACCGTCTCCGCCGTCAAATTTATTCATGCATCCCAAAATCCGATTTTGACATCATATTGTTTCCCAAACAGTCGATGTTAAAATTGTCCCATGACCAAATTAGCTCTGAAATTGATTCGCTGGTATCAAAACTTTCCCACTAGTTTGCACTCTTCTTGCCGCTTCACGCCTCGTTGCAGCGAATACATGTATCAGGCTATCTCGAAATATGGTATCCTTAGGGGCGGCTTTCTGGGCACGAAGCGGATTTTTAAGTGTCACCCTCTTCATCCCGGCGGCCATGACCCCGTTAATTAAAAATTTATGAATTATTGAAGGTAGAAGTTAGAAGTTAGTATTTCAAAACATCTAAAATAAATGTTAGAGCTCTGGAAATTATTATTAGAGTATCCTTTATTAAATGCTCTTATCGCCCTGACTCGAGTGACCGGCGGTCTGGGCTGGTCCATCATTCTTCTCACCATCGGTCTGCGTTTAATCATGACCCCGTTGGTTATTCCTTCTCTCAAAGCCAGCAAAAAGATGCAAGACTTGGCCCCCGACCTGGCCGCCCTCAAAACTCAATACAAAGACGACAAACAAGGCTTGATTAAAGCTCAAGCCGAGCTGTACAAAAAGAATGGGCTTAATCCCGCCGCCGGCTGCCTCCCCCAAATAATTCAAATCTTGGTTCTTATCGCTCTCTTCAATGCTTTCAACACCGTTCTTAAGCCCAATGGTCAGTCTTTGGTTGAGCATCTGAATCCTGTTTTATATGCAGTCAACAAACTCCCTTCCGATCTTCGCCTTTCCACCTCGTTTTACGGCCTCGAATTGACCAAACCCGATCTGATCCACATTCCCGGCCTCCCCGTTCCTCTTCCTGGATTGTTTGTTCTCGCTTCTGCCCTTATTCAATTCGCCAGTTCTAAAATGATGATGCCGGAAGTCAAAGCCGCCGCCAAAGTTGCCAAAAGCACTCCCAACGACTCCGACAACATTATGGCCGCCACCCAGACCCAAATGTTGTATATGTTTCCCCTGATGACTATTTTCTTCGGCTACCAATTCCAATTTGGGCTTGTTCTCTACTGGCTGGTCTTTTCCGCCGTTTCCATGGTTCAGCAATATTTTGCCTCTGGTTGGGGCGGGTTAACTCCATTGATAAAAAAGATTCATGGAAGATAAAATTCGGGAATTGTTGTCTCAATTTCTCACCCAGCTAGGCTACGCTTCTCCTTACGAGGTTACTGTAGTTTTTGATTCCGAAAACAAAATTTATCAAATTACGATTAATACTTCCGACCCGGCCATTCTCGTCGGTTATCACGGAGACACCATCTCCTCTTTGCAATTACTATTATCCCAACACCTGCATTCAGCAACCGCCGAGTGGACGAGCGTCTCCATTAACGTCAACGACTACAGGCAACGCCGCGAGCAGGCTCTCCAGGCCATGGCGGACACTATTGTTAGTCGGGTCGTTTCTACCCACCAACCAGAAGCCCTGCCCCCCCTCCCCTCCAACGAGCGCCGTGTCGTCCACGTCTATCTCACCGACCATCCCCAGGTCACCACCGCTTCTCAAGGCGAGGGTCGTTTTAGAACCGTAGTTGTCTCTCCAAAGGAGTGATCTTTTTAATATTATTATTTCTGCTTTTCCCCTCCCAGTTGGCTTTTCATTTCTGGCCGTCCTGGTCGCTTATTAACGGTATCCGCGTTGACTATCTCTCCCCCGCTCTTTATCTAACAGACCTGATTATCCTTGGTTTATTTCTCGTCTCCCGTCTACGCATCCGCGTTCCATTGTCGGTAATTGTTTTCGTTGTTCTTAATGTCTTAATCTCTTATTCCCCCTTAGTATCTTTATATAAGTGGCTCCGCGTCCTCGAATATTTCTGGCTATTCAAATGTCTGGTTTATAAAAAAGATTGGTTATTGAATCTTGGACCCTGGACCTTGAGCCTTGCCGTCCTGTGGACGGCGATATTGGCTTGGTGGCAATTTTTCCTCCAGCACTCCGTCGGCGGTTTTTGGTATTGGCTCGGCGAGCGTTCCCTTTCGGTCTCCACCCCCCTCATTGCGAAAGTCTCATTTTTTGGCCACTTGCTTATGCGCCCCTATGCTACCTTTCCCCATCCCAACGCACTGGCAGGGTTTTTACTTGTCTCTGGACTAATTCTCTATTCTCTAAATCGCCGCGTCTCCCCCGCTATCGTCATCGCTTTCCTCACCATCCCACTTACTTTCTCAAGATCGGCCATAGTTTTAGAAATTATAATTTTGCTCTTTTGGCTCCGCCCCTTATTTCTCAAGGCGGCTCTTCTAGTATCTAGTATCTATTATCTTGTCTCTATCGCCGGCTCTGCTGTCTCTATTCCCGACCGTATTTCCTTAATTCATAATTCATTATTCCTAATTCAAAAATCACCGCTATTTGGCGTCGGCCTCGGGGTGTTTATTCCGTCTACCATGAACTATGAACTAATAACTAATAACTATTTATATCAACCAGTTCACAATATTTATCTTCTCCTCGCTACCGAACTCGGTCTCCCCGCCTTGTTAGTTATTAGTTATTGGTTATTGGTTCATGGTAAAAAAATATTAAGAACTATGAACTATGAACTAATAACCGCGGTCGCCGTGATAACAATCACAGGCGCCGCCGACCACTACTGGCTCACTCTTCATCAAAATATTTTATTATTGGTTATACTTATAGCCTATGCGTATTCATACCGATGGGGGAGCCAGAGGTAATCCCGGACCGGCCGCTTGTGCCTTTGTAGCCACAGATGATCACAGGCAACTAATTCACCAGCAAGGATTTTTTTTAGGCGTAGCCACCAATAATCAGGCAGAATACCAAGCAGTCATCGAAGCCCTGAAATGGGTCTCAACTCTCAATTCTCCACTTTCAACTCTCAACTTCTTCCTGGATTCTCAACTTGTTGTTAACCAACTTAAAGGAATATTTAAAATCAAAGACCCAGTACTAACAACCAAGAAAAAAGAAGCAGAAAAACTTTTAGATCAATTAGAGCAATTAGAAATTAGAAATTTCACCTATGTTCCTCGGGAGCAAAACACCGCCGCCGATCTTTTGGTCAACCAGACACTTGATAAAAACGCATAAACCCCTCGCATTACAGGCCGGAATCAAAAACCAAAAACTAAAAATCAAAAATTTGGCGAGTGCGGCAATTTCACGTTTTTTATGTTCATACCAAAACATAAAGACCCCTGCGTAAAAAAATTACAAAACACGCACGTGAATAGTCGTACATACTCTGCATCATTATCCTCTAACTTCAGCTATAGGTTTTCCGCAACAATTATTTATTGACTATTGTAAATTAAAAATTAAAAATTGAAAATTAGGAAATGTCCTTTCGTTTAATTACACAAGAACTTCAAGAATTAAAACCGACAGAACCAACCCCCGTCCTTCCGGTAAAGCCTTCGCAATCAGCTAAATACATTTTCTCCATCATTCTTCTTGCTTTTTTGCTAATAATTTCTTACCCCATCGCCCTTTATATCCTTCTCCACTGCTCGACCTCCCAATTCCAACGCGGCAATTTCTCCGCGTCTCTCGCTTGTGCAAAATTGTCATCCGGACTTTCGCGGTTGGTCCCGCAAGCTTCTCCTTATTTAGTTGTCTCTCGCCAGCTATCTGAAACTTTGGTTCTCGCTAATCAATTTGCCTCTCACTCGCTTCCATATCTACAATCGTTTTTTGGTCGTGGCCAGTCCCCGGCGTCAGATACTACCGATTTATCGTTTACCCTGTCTCGTCTTATCGATTCTCTGGCTTTTCTTCAAGCCAGCCTCCAGCCGCTTCCTCGCTTGACTCCGCTTTTGGCCCGCGTGAACGCGGCCCGGACCTTAATTCAAAAAATTTCTCCCCTTATCGCTTCATTGCCGGAGCTTCTGTCTTTAAATGGTAAAAGCACGACCCTTTTATTATTGCAAGATTCCACCGAACTACGTCCGACGGGCGGGTTTCTCAGCCACATAGCTCTCCTAAGCCTGGACAGTGGTCGCTTAACCAACGTTCAGATCTATGACACAGCTACCACCGACAGTCAATTGCGGGGTCAAGTTTCTCCTCCCGTAGATTTGGCTAGGGCGACAGGGGAATCAAGCTGGTTTTTACGCGACTCAAATTGGGATCCGGACTTTCCTTCTTCTGCCGCCCGGGCAATCTGGTTTGTTAACAAAGAGCTCTCGCTTTCTCCAGATCGGGTAGTTAGCCTGAATTTGGGAACTCTAGTCGAGCTTCTTTCTATGGTCGGCCCCCTTCAGCTTTCGGAACTTAATCTGACCGTTACCAAGCAAAACTTTTTTTCTCAATACCTGGCCCACCCGGACATTCTCTTTTCTTTTTACCAACATTTTTTTGATCAGTTCCGCGCTCTTAACTCAAGCCAATTATCCAGAGCTGTTGGAATAATTATCAACTCTCTTGAATCTCGCCAAACGCTTATCACTTCTACCGTCTGGAGTGGGGAAGTTGCCCCTTCCACCTGCCGCTCGGCTCTCCCTTGTCTCAACCATTATTTTTATGCTGTCAGCAGCAACATTGGAGTCAACAAGACAAACATGTTCATTCAACCCATCGCTCAGCTGGCAGTTCAAATTGAACCTACAAGAGCCGACTTTCAATATCAAGTAGATTTTACTCACACATCTTCCCAAACGAATTGGCCCTCCGGTCACTACAAAAATTATCTCCGTCTATATTTGTCTCCCCAATCCGAGCCCGACGCTGTCCTAATCAACGGTCAGCCAGCCCCAGACTATTATGTTACCGCCGAACGCGGGTTGGTTGTTCTGGGGGTGCTGATCGACACCCCTCCGGCCACCACTACCAAACTTACCGTTCGCTGGCACCAACCCCTCGTTCTCTCTTCCAGGTTTCATTATCAATTAGACATTCCTAATCAACCCGGCCAGTCACCATACCCACTTACAGTTACAGTTACATATCCTCAAGGCTGGTTCGCCACTACCGCTGCCACTCCCACCCTTGCCTCCGCTGGTTTGCTCCAGTATAATCAACCCCTATCGCGCCCGTTGCGCTTCGATATAGATTTCGCTAAAAATGACAACTAAACATCTTCTCAAAGCTGAACCCCGTAAAATAACCGGACGGAAGATCAAGTCCTTGCGCAGTCAAGGGCTGATTCCTGCCAATGTTTTTGGCAAGGATCTCAAGTCCCTCTCTCTCCAGGTCAAGGCCGTTGATTTCACCAAGTTATACAAAGAAGTAGGGGAGTCCACCCTTATTTACCTCTCTACTGAAGGAGAGAGGGAAAACCGCCCAGTCATGGTTCACGAGGTAGCCCTACATCCCGTCACGGACCAAATTCTTCACGTTGATTTTCATCAGGTCAATCTTAAAGAAAAAACCACCGCTTCGGTAGCCATCAAACTAACCGGAGAAGCTCCGGCTGAAAAAGAGAAGCAGGGGATTTTGGTTCAACAGCTTAGCGAACTAGAAATCGAAGCCTTACCTGCGGACATGCCTGAATCAGTAGAAATATCTATCGAATCTTTAGCCGCGGAAGGGGATACTCTCCAGATCAAGGATATCAAGCTGTCTGATAAACTGACCGTTAAGTCCGACCCAGAGGCCATTGTTGTTAAGATTGAACCGCTGGCCAAAGAAGAACCCAAAGAAGCTCCGGTCGTAGCCGCACCTGTCACCGGGGAAGAACCGGCCAAGGCTGAAGAATCAGCTGCCCAGGAAGTTCCAATTCCTGCCACACCGCCTCAGTCACAAACGGCATAAAGGGGTGAATTAATTTTAAAAATACCATCAAGCCGTTTTTAAGAGATTCATTTGAGAGTTCACCTTTTTTATTTTCTTCAATACACACATCGCAATACCAATGCCAAAACTCAGTGTAAACTTTTTCAGCGGCAATTCCCAGATCATATTTTTCAAAAGAAGAGGTGACGTGTTGAACAATTTTATTCAATTTTTCGGCAAACTCTTTATCTTTGGAACTTGATTTTGGATTTGAAGCCGAGGTAGATACATAGCGACTTGCATGCCAGATTTTATTGGCAAAATTCCGATATCCACGGATACGTTGTTCCATTTGATTTCTAGAAATTGCCAAATCATTTCCATTGTCCCGGCCAGACAGCAGCGCCATGCGGATGGCATCAGCCCCATGCTGATCGATGGCTTCGTTAGGGTTTACTCCATTGCCTTTAGATTTGCTCATCTTTAATCCTTTGTCGTCTCTCAACATTCCATTGATAAGGGCGATCTTAAAAGGAGCTTTCCCGGTTAAATAAATTCCAAACATGATCATTCTGGCTACCCATAAAAATAAAATTTCATAAGCTGTATTCATGACTGTTGTTGGATAAAATTTTTCAAAATCTCCAGATTGGTTTGCCCTGAGCGTAGTGAAGGGCCATTGACCAGACGAAAACCAAGTATCAAAAGTGTCAGGATCTTGAATATATTCATCATCTCCAGTAGGCTTATCAATCGAGACGATGGGGGATTCAAGCACATCGGTTCTGGCGCCGGAATCGTTTTTAACCAATTTTTCAAATTCTGTTATTTGCTCACCGGTTACCTGTGACTTCCTGCTATACCACACTGGTAATTGATGTCCCCACCAAATTTGCCGGCTGATTGGCCAGTCTCTAATGTTGTGCATCCAGTTAAAATACATTTTCTCAAATTTTTCCGGAACAATTTTTACCTCTCCTGATTCCACGGCTTCGATTGCTTTTTGGGCCAATGGTTTAATGCTTATAAACCATTGTCTGGACATGAGGGGTTCGATAGTAGAATTGCAGCGTTCACAAGTTGCCACTTGATGCACATATTTTTCGTCTATTTTCTCGATTAACCCTTTATTTTGTAAATCTTCGGCCACTTTTTTCCGGGCTTCAGCTACTTTCATCCCGGCGTAAGGGCCGGCAATACTGGTCAACTTGCCATCAAAATCAATTACAGATTTAATTTCCAGTTTATGTCTTTGGCCTATTTCCCAATCCAGAGGATCATGGCCGGGGGTGACTTTGATTACGCCGGTTCCAAAATTCATATCTACCGCCTCGTCGGCAATCACTTTTAATTTGAGTTTTCCCAACAAACCTTCAACATCGATTTCTTGACCCACATATTTTGTATAGCGTTTATCTTTGGGATGCACCGCCAGGGCGGTGTCGCCAAACTTTGTTTCCGGTCGGACGGTCGCCAACACAAATGGCCCATATTTAATGTAATACAACGGATCGGTTTTTTCCTGCCATTCCAATTCCACGTCGGCCAAAGTGCTTCGGCAGCGTGGGCACCAATTCACAATTCTATATCCTCTATATATCAATCCCTCGTTGTGCATTTTGATGAAAGTTTCAAAAACCATTTTGGATATTTGTGGGTCCAGGGTAAATTTCTCCCGGCTCCAGTCGCAGCTTGAACCTAAAGCCCGCATCTGATTTTCCATAGCCGATTTATTAGAAATAGCAAAATCGTAGCAACGTCGGAAAAATTCTTCTCGCCCCAGAGCATGTCGGGATTTGTTTTCTTCTTTGAGAAGTTTCTTTTCAAAAGTAACTTGGGTGAGTATTCCAGCGTGATCGATGCCGGGGAGCCAAAGGGTAGGCTCTCCCTTCATCCGGTGATAACGGATCAGCGCGTCAGACACGGCAATAAAAGTAGCATGTCCCAAATGCAACTCGCCATTCGCATTTGGCGGCGGCATGATAATGGTGAAAGGTTTACCCCGAGCGGAGCCGAGGGGCTTAAACGCCCCGGACTCTTCCCATTTCTTATAAATATCCTTCTCGTACTTTTTATGATCGTAATTTTTATCCATGAATTTATAATATCACCCTCTAGCGCCCCCCTCTTAATTTAAGAGGGGGATTGAGGGGGCGTTATTAACAAAAAACTCCGCCAAATGCGGAGTTGCGGCCCCGCAACTGCGGGGAGTTACCACCTCAACCAATACTCAATTTAAAAAAGACTCCCCGGTGACAAATCGGATCATCGCCAAACCCAATTATAAACCCGCAAGGGCACACGCGTCAAAAATAGTGTCCCTCTCCTGAGACCGAAGGGCTGATTTCTTTAGGAGAGGGATTAAGGGTGAGGTACAAAAGCATTCTCATCCACCCTCCACCGGGGGAGACGGTCAATTTTGTTCGGATCGGCAAATTCGCCACGTTCTGCTTTAAATCCTGCCGCAATCCCAATCATCGCCGCATTATCTCCATGCATTCCCTTCCCCGGAAACCAGGCATTTCCCCCAGCTTCATAACTTAATCTCTTAATCTCTTCTCTTAACTTGGCATTCGCCGCCACCCCACCCCCGACTAGCAAATCCTGTGTGGGATACTTTTCCATTACTAATTTAGTAATCCGCAGCAAATGTTGGAAAGCCCGGTTTTGAAATGCCGCCGCCAAGTCATTTATCGTCTGCTCACTTAGACTTAGACTGTTAACTAATCGCCACATTGCAGTCTTCAGTCCGGAGTAGCTGAAAGCCAATTCCTTGCTGCGGGCCATCGGTAAGGGCAGGGGATACTTCTTTGAATCGCCCAAAGCCGCCCTTTTCTCCAACTCTGCCCCGCCCGGATATCCCAAGCCCAGCATCCTGGCCGCTTTATCCAGCGCTTCTCCCAGCGCGTCATCCATCGTCCTGGCCACAATTTCATATTGGCCAATTTTCTCTACCCAAATTAAATCTGTGTGTTTTCCAGAAACTACCAAGGCCATAGCCGGAAATTTGACCTCTGGAGTTAATCCACTCAACACATGACCCTCTATGTGGTTTACAGCAATTAATGGTTTATCTAATTTACTTGCCCATTCCTTCGCATGCCGAATTCCTACTTCTAGAGCAATCGCCAGCCCCGGCCCTGCAGTCACCGCAATAGCGTCAACGATTTCTTTTCCCAGCGCTTTTTTAATTACAAATTCGATTTTTTCCTCGTGCGCCCGCTTAGCAATATTTGGTACCACGCCCCCAAACTCCTTATGCAAATCAATTTGCGAATACACCACATTCGACAAAATTTTGACACTTGCCCTTCCGAAGCCTTGGCGAAGGAGGGTCACCACCGCCGCGCACGTTTCATCACACGATGTTTCAATAGCTAAAATAATCATATTTTAGATATACGAGATCGAAACGCGGATGCGATAAATAATTCATTATGATCTCGTATGGCAAGAATTTTCATTTAGGTTAATTAGAAATTAGGTCAATTAGAATAATTCTCTCATTTTCTTTTTCTCCATACTCTAATTTCACCCAAACAATCTTAGTATCTTTATCTCTTAATCTCTTAATCTCTTGTTCGAATTTATCCGCCCACTCAATGATAACTAAATGCTTATGTCTGATCATTTCCGCCAATCCTAGTCTTTCTATCTCTCCAAAATCTTCCACTCTCCAAGCATCAATATGGTCCAATCCCGGATACTCTTCATGCAAAATAAAAGTGGGGGAGAGTATGTCTTCATCGATCCCCATTTCCTTGGCGATCGCTTTTGTCAGAGTCGTCTTTCCCGCCCCCAACGGCCCCTCAATGGCAATTATGTCCGGATGCATTGCCAAAATTTCCCTGGCAATTTTTTTTATTTCGTACCTTTTAAAAATACTGCTTGCCATGGTCGATAATTGGAATAAAAAGTCCTTTGTTGCAACACCTCTCCGCCCCGAGTCACTTTCCAGTCAAACGCCGCCTTAGCTCCCCATGCCGAAAAATCCACTTGTCGGACTTGCCCTGAGGGAATCGAAGGGTCGTCCTGATACAGAGCCGGCGGTGGGGGAGTCACGTCCCATACTCTGGCTTTGGAAGTTTCCACTTTTCTCCCGTCGCTGGTTCCATACAACTCAAACACCAACTTAGACTTAGACTCGTCCACTGTCGTCTGGATTAAAATATACGCCGGGGTATCATTTTTAAACTTTAAATCCACGTCCGGAGTAAAAATTGTAGCATCAAATCCCGGCTGACTATCTTCTTCGTAATAATGCACCCGGTAGGCATGTGCAGTCCGTTCTTCGATAGGCACTCCGGCAGCCAGAATTGCCCGGAATAAAGTCGTAGATACCTGGCACACCCCACCTCCGTCTCCTAATACCGTCCGTCCACCCTTAATCACATATGCTTGTCGGTATCCCCCCACCGCCGAAATATCCCCCACATATTTGTTAAAAGAAAAAGTTTCTCCCGGCGCTACCAAGACGCCATTCATATATCCGGCTGCTTTTTTGATATTAAATATTCTGTTTGGAATGGATCCGGAAAAGTTGGACTCTCCTTTTCCGATCAACTCTTTTATCCCTAAAGTATTTACTTGACCAGTTTTAATTGCCGGTTCTGTTGCGACAGTCGGAATTTCCACAGTAATTTCTTTTTGTCTATCCTGCTCCAAACTAACCAAGTAACTAACCAACAAAGTAACCAACTCTCCTTGTTTTACGACGGCGCCATTTTTAGCCGGCGCAAACTCCTCCACCCGGCCATTTACGTATCGAAAGTGTGCGTTTTGCGGCAGCCGGTCTATGCCGGCGGCCAATGTTCCCACCCATCCTTCAATCTCCATTTTTTTCCAGCCGTCTGCCTCCAACCAGGTAATTATTTGATCTGGCTCTATTTTCCATTCTTCTCCGTCACTTTTTAAAGTCACAGACTTTCCCGCTAGCTTTTCAGCCCGAAGTCGAAGTTGCTCCGCTTGATCGGCCGTTGCGCAGGGCGCTGGCTCCCGTGAAGCCCGCCA
>ERZ1292625.2335-Hain-H41-01um-R1-2335-length-17893-cov-13_pt1 | contig 17893 bp, 33 predicted proteins | sample MGYA00564400_ERZ1292625 | MGnify/ENA primary metagenome ERZ1292625 (study PRJEB36523, sample SAMEA6512639) | groundwater metagenome | collected 2019-01-08 | study: AquaDiva: Metagenomics assemblies of 32 groundwater samples
TAATAGATTTTCTTTAGCTTTCACCCTACAGCAAGCTGTAGGGTATAACGATTAAATCAATTATTGTTCCCACAGCTGTTTCTGACAATCCTGAATCTTTGCTTAATCCCCAAACATTTCTCCAGTCTATTTTATCTAAATCATCAGAAACATTGAAAGTTCCTGCTACTATAGAAAATGCTTCTCGGTCGCTTTCGTCAAGCTTTACTTCTGGTTTTGTTTCTCTTCCAAAAAGTTTCTTTAAAAGGTCTTTCATTGCGTAAAAAATAAAGATTGAGGATTTTTGAGATAGGTTTAAAAAGTTGAAATTTCTCTTGATAAAATGGCTATTAAAACTTGGAGTTATCGGCACGAGTAAAGATTTTAATAGCAACGCTTCTATATTTAAATTAATTAAATCACTAATGAAAAGGGGAGTTAACCCGATGTATGTTCAACTGGTTACTCCTTCCGCTTTTGGAGCAGAGCGACAAAAGAGGTTAGCGGAATTTGATAAAATTCCAGCCTCCGCTTTGATATATAAGGGTGAAAAATGAAAAAAACAAATATTCTCTTTATATGCAAATATAACAGATTTAGAAGCAGGATAGCTGAAACTTATTTTAAAAAAATAAACAAAAATAAGAATGTTCAAGTCAAAAGCGCCGGCTTGATTAAAGGGAGTTCTGTTGGCGGTGAAGGAGCTGAAATAGCCAAGAAAAAATGCGGTTTGAATATATACGGAAGAACAAATGGGCTCATAAGCAAAGTTTTAGCATGGCAAAACATAACTGTAGTTGTTGCAGATGACGTTCCGTTACAAGTTTTTAACAGGAATAAAAAATATGGAAAAAAGGTAATTTCTTGGAAAATAAAAGATGTTGACACAAAAAATGGAAGAACTCCTGAAAAAGTCATAGAGGAAATAATTAAAAAAGTAAATGACTTTGTTAAAGAGTTGGAGAGAAGATGAAAATTGAATTGAGGAAGTTTAAAGCAATAGATAACTTTAGATTTTTAATGCTAACATTAAATTCTGATAGTGCTAAAGGATTAAATAGAAGTTTCTTTGATTTTATTTTAAAGGGAGTTAAAGATTTATTTTCAAAACCAAATCTAAACAAATTCGTAATATTAGTTGATGGAAAATTTGCTGGATCTATTGGCATCTTTAAAGTAGATAAATTTAATGAAATTGGTTTTTACATCTCACCTGAATTTAGAAGAAAGGGTATCGGCACAAAGGCACTTAAAGAAATGCTTGTTTACTATAAAATAAATCTTAAAGCTGTAACAACTCCGGATAATTTAGCAACAGTTAAAGTATTAAAGAATAATGAGTTTAAGTTATTAAAAGCAAATAAAAGAGAAAATGAACTTATATTTGAAAGGAGATTAAACTAAAAATGGATCCAGTAAAGGGTTTTAGAGATTATATCGGAGAAGAAGCTGAGAAAAGAGAAGAGATAAGGAAAATCATAGTCGCAGCATTTGAAAGGTACGGATTTGAACCTGCCGAAACCCCTATAATTGAATTTGAAGAATTTGTTAAAGGAGACAATCAAAATGACGAGGCTGTTTCAGACATATTTAAGTTAAAAGATAAAGGGGAAAGAAATCTTGCTTTAAGATATGAATTTACATTCCAGCTAAAAAGAATTGCAAAAAACAAGAAGCTTCCTTATAAAAGATACCAAATTGGCCAAGTTTTTAGAGATGAACCCATATCTTCAAACAGGTTCAGGCAGTTTACACAATGTGATGTTGATACAATTGGCTCAACAACAAAAGATGAGGCTGAAATCTTGACTTTGACTTACGAGATATTGAATGAATTGGGAATAAAGCCAATTGTTTTAATAAACAGCAGAAAACTTTTGAATGAGATTTTAGATGACAACAAAATTTCTGAAAAAAACAAAAGTCAAGTTTTAAGAGAGATAGACAAATATGACAAGCTTTCTGAAAAAGAAGTCAAAGATAATCTAAAAAAACTTGGGGCTGAAAAAGTTGTTGATTCTTTGAAGAAAGGAGAGAAATATTTTTCAAAGTTTGATGGATATAAAGACGTGATTTCTTTAATGGAATACTGCAAGACCTATGGAATAAAAGTTGTTTTCTCTCCTACGATTGTTAGAGGATTATCATACTACAACGGAAATGTTTTTGAAATAAAAACAGAAGGAATCAAGGAAACAATTGTTGGGGGTGGCTCTTATATGATAGAAGGATTTCAGTCCACAGGATTATCATTTGGATTGGAGAGGCTTTGTGTGCTTGCAAAGCTAAAAGAGGAAAAAGAAAAATATCTTGTTGTTTCTTTGGAACAGGACAGAGAAGCAATAAAACTTACACAAAAACTTCGTGAAAAAAATCTGCAAGTTTCCATTTGTTATGGGAAGCCCTCAAAAGCCTTGGAGTATGCAAATTCCTACAAAATAAACAAAGTTATTTTTGTTGGTTCGCAAGAAGTTAAATCAAAGAAATTCAAAGTTAAGGACATGAAAACGGGAAAAGAAAGTGTGCTAAAGATTTAATTATCTTCTCCAATCGACATATCTATGTTCGTTAACTTTTCTTTCATGCCATCTTTCAATTATCCTAGCAATAAGCAATGTCAAGAAAACCATTACCGAGGCTGGGAACATCCATAATAGCAATGTGTCCATGACTTTTGTAAATCCGTAAACAGTTGTTATGTAAAAGCCCGAAAGAATCATGAATAATAAAGTTGCAATCAATTCCGCATCTAACTCTTTTTCCCACAAAGTTTTTAACATGACTATTTAATAAAATCAAAATTTAAAAAGCTATTGATGTTGAAGTAATTGTCATTCGTGGGCCTGTCGTATAGTGGCCATTATACATGGCTGGCAGTCATGGGATCGGAGTTCGACTCTCCGCAGGTCCATTTATCTTTTCTTTTTCAATTCAACATATTTCTCATTCTTTGGCTGTAAGAAATATATGTAAATTATTTCAAGAATTCCCAGAGTGTTTACAATTAGAAGAACAATGAACCAAGGCAATTGGTTGTGTCTTCCTGCCTTCCACAAAGCAATTCCTTTCCAGGCTATACTCCAAGCTAATATTGGAATAATCCAAGGCGAACTAAGGAATGATGCTAATGTCATAAATAATAAAGCGTGAAGAAGTATTTAAATTTTATTGAAATTCAAGTTCATTTTATTCTTTCCCATCCCACTCCCTATAAAATTCTTCTAAAAATTGTTCCATGAACTTGTGCCTCTTTTCGGCAAGTTCTTTTCCAGTTTGAGTATTCATTTTATCTTTCAGCAACAAGAGTTTTTCATAAAAATGGTTTATCGTTGGAGAATCTTCTTTTTTGTATTCTTCCATGCTTATATTTTTGTGAGGTTTTATTTCTGGGTCATAGATTTTTTTATTTTTATAACCCCCATAATGGAATGCTCTTGTTATGCCTATAGCTCCCATTGCATCCAACCTGTCAGCATCCTGTACAATATCAAGTTCTTTAGATTTAAACTTTTGGTCAAAACTTTTTCTAAAAGATATATTTTCAATAATCTTTACTATATGATCTGTTAAGCTAGAATCTAAATTTATATTATCTAAGAAATTCTTAGCTATTTTCGGCCCGATCTCTTCATCTCCACCCTGAAATTTAGGATCAGCTATGTCATGAAGCAAAGCACCCATTTCTACGACAAACAAATTAGCGTTCTCTTTTTTAGCAATTGTTTTTGATAAAAGTAATACTCTGTTAATGTGACCCCAATCATGTCCTTTTTCAGTGTTAGTCAGTGTTTTCTTAACAAATTCTGTTGTTTTTTCTATTATTTCTTGCTCTTTCATACTTCAATCTCCATCCTCCAAGAATTTCCATCACCAGAATATTTTTTATTTTTTATTTTAAGTTCTTTTTTGAATAAAGGGCAGTTCAAAACAAAAGATTCGAACTCTCCCCCCTCGCCCGCAGGATGAATTTTGTATTTATCTTTTAGAAACTTGACTTCTTCGATAAATTTTTTGTCTATTTTTCTTCCAAGCCAATTTTCATCTAAAGGATAGGCAGCAACAGCAGTTATTATAACTTTGAATTTATATTTTATTAGATCACTAAGATATTCAATCTCGTCCTTTTGCCATAATGGATTAAGACATTTGAGGTTTAATTTGTTACATATGTTTTGTATTCTTGAAGCTTGGTAGACGCTTTTCAAAGCTCCTGTAACAATTCCTTCAATCTTGTATTTTTCTTTTGCATCTTTAATTGCATTTTCAAGATCTGTTAACTCTTCTTCTTTTTTCCCCTTTGTTTTTTGAATTAACAAGGGAATGTTCATTGATTTTGCCTGCTCTTCAACTCTTGTTATTGAAGGTGTGTGAAACATGTAAGAATCTTTGTTCTCTGAGAAAATTGAAATTAAGCAAGCCAACTCATGACCTTCTTTTTTTGCAAGCCATGCTGCGTAGCAAGAATCTTTGCCTCCTGAAAATAAAACTCCTAGTTTCATTGAAAAAAGAATAATGGAGTATATTTAAGGGTTTTTGAACTATCCCACAAGTTTTTTTAAAGAAATATACTCTCTTTTGAATCTCTCTGAAGCACTATAAGATTGATTCATATCAGCTGTTCTTTCACAAAAAGCAGCCGCATAACCAAACTCCATGGCAATTCTTATAATCTCTTCTTGTTCAATGGTTAATTTCACTTTAGAAAGTTTATCTTTTAAAGTTCTGCTTTTCTCATCAAATTCATCATTCATATCTCCCATTATCCTAAAAGAAAAAATTACTTTATAAGAATTGTTGGTTTTGAAAGATATGTTTCAATCAAACAGACTAGCTAAAGGATTTTCGAAATCCTTGTTGGCTTCTTCAAGTCTTCTTCTGCCTTCATCATCAAGACCTTTCATCTCTCCATCAAGTTTATCCTTAAGATCTGCAAATGGATCTGGGTTGTGTTTAAAGTAAACTTCCTTAAGCCATATGTAAATTTCTTCAAAGTGTGTTTCTTGCTCAAGCCAGACTTTTTTTTGGTTTTCCAGATGTAACAACGGAGAGAATGAAACTATTTTTTCCTCTTTGTTATTTCCCAAAAGTTCTGAGAAGCCGATTTTTTTTGATTCTTTGTTTGAGTCAAAATGAGTAGTCAGTTTAGAGTAGACTTCTTTTATTTTGTCAGTTATGTTTATTTTTCTTTTTGGAAGTGAAATTCCTGCCTCTCTTAAAGCGTTTTTGTTGACAATTTCTTTGCTTATTCTTCTTGTTTCCGTTTTTATTGCTTTGTTCAAAGATTCTATAAGTTCCTGGAGAGTCACTTTTTTGAATCTTGGGATTGGGCTTCTTGGAATAAGCTCTGGAATTTCTTCATCAAGCTCTATCCTCTCCAACACAGATCTTTTGATCTCTTTATTACCAAACAGGATTTCATCAATGCTTTTTATGTACTTGTTAAGCAAAATTTCTGATTTGATTCTTAACAAAAGTGAAGCTGCCAGAAGGACTTTGCTTGACACAAAAAAATCCGCTTCCTCTAAAAATTGGATTTTTTCCAAGTATTTGTTAGTTAAGACTGAAAGATCAATGTCCCAAGGATCAAGCTGTTCCGTGTTTATCAAATCGTAGATTATTTCCTGCCATCCGACCTCTCTGTTAAAAAGCAAAGTATGAATTTGATCCTGTTGCACACTTCTTTTACCCTCATTGTTATCGGCTTCTTCCATAAGACTTAAAAACATCTATATTTTATAAATTGTTTGAGTAGTTTTTATTTGGTAGTGCCTAAAAAGTAATATTGGTAGTGCCTAAATATGGATTCAACGACCTTAGGCATATGTCATTCTCAAGAGAGTTGACACTACTACAAGTGAAAAACCATCTGTCATTTTTTAAGAGTAACAAAAACGAAAGGTTTAAATACTGCAACAAGTTGGTATATAATCACCTCTTTTTCCCCAGGATAGAGGTCTTGGGACTCTATTTGATTTCTCAGGACATCTATCCCAGGGTTATAATCAAATTTAATGAGGAGAGCAAAAAGAAAATGAAAATATTAAAAATTGAAGGAGAAAGAACAGTAGAAGTGTCCCACCCTATGGATGGATCTAGATATTTATATCCTAAAGACACAGTAAGAGTTGTATCTAAGTATTATTTTTTCCCCCATACAATAAATAATGAAACAAGAATAGGAAGACAAACATTAGAACAAAGAGCAAATATTAGTTCCATATGTGCAGATATAGATTTAGGCCCTGTTTTTTATAATTGTTGGCACGATCAAAAATTTGTTGATTTACCTGCTTTGCCTGTTGCAGCGCAGCATCCCATATAAAAATTTAATAAACTTTATAATCAAAACCTTTAAATAGGAAAGGCACTAACATATTATATTAAAAAAGAGATTTATGTGAGCTTATTAAGATTAGTTCTTGCTCACTTGATATTCATTTATTGAAAAGTCGTGGGATACAGTGATTTATTCTTTAGTAAACATCCCCACGCAACATATTCATATTAATTTAAAAAATTATTTATTTGCGGGCTTAATAAGCATCAGTCTTTGTTATTGATGCTTGCCCAAACATATTCTAAGATTATATAAATTTTTATAAAGTTAACAACCTAAGAAATCCTATGAGCCAAGATGTATACAGCGTATTTATTAAATTTGAAAGTTTAGGTAATACTGAGATAGCTTTATCCCATGAAGGAGCACCATGGAACGCAAGAGAGTTTGCACTTAAAATTTACGGAGAAATTAGAAAAAATTATACAAAACCCGAAAATGTATCTTTAGTTAGATATGTAGATGGTAAACCAAGAAAAGTAGTATTATCTGATTTAGAAAAAGAAGCTCTTGGAATTAAAGATTAAAATATTCTCTAAAAAATCAATTCTTACTCTCAAACTCACTATAATGACACTTTCCGCAATACACTCTGTCTTTTGCAATCATCAAAAATACTCCGGGACCACATCTAGGACAAAATTTAGCCCGTGTAACCTTGTCGCCGCTTAAAGTGTATTTAGAATATTTCTTGCTGGTTGGTTTGTTCTTGTGTGGCTTCTTACCTTTTTTTCCGCCTTTTTTATCTGCCATTTTATTATTGCACAACCTCTGCAACAGGTGCAAGAAGTTTGGCTATTTTTTCTTTTTCTTTTTTTGAAAATGACTCTGTTTCATCCATATCTTTTCTTGAATGATAAATAAATGCGAAAACTTTGAAATGTTTTGTTCCCGATTTTCCCACTATTTTTTTTATTAAGACAAGTTCCGGAGTTTTAGAGAATTTTTTGCATAGAGCGTCTGTTGCTTCTTTTTTTGAAGGAGTTCTCTCTTCAGAGATTTCAAACTCTATCTCTTTTCTCTTGAATAAATGATTCTCAAATTCTTTAGAAATGTGTTTTATTTCCATTTTATCTTGTTTTTATAGCGAACTCACCTTTATCTCTTAATTTTAATTTTTTGGCGATTTCTGATTTTTCCAAATCTCTGACTATTATCCTGCCTTTAAACCCTTCTGTAGACTCTTTAGAGCCACATCTGGGGCATTTGTCTCCTGTTTCATATATTGTGTTGCAAATTCTGCAAGCTTTTTGTTTAGCCATTTTATTAAGCGAGTCTCCTTTTAACTGATATATATACATCACAATTTGCATAATTATCACAATGAGTTTTAGTTTGATCAGAGATCTCGTCCTCTTTGGCTATTGTACATGTTCCTGAAACGCGGTCAATAGGAAAATAATGCCTGCATTTAGCATGCCTAGTAACCATTTGTGGCTCTTCTAAAACATCTGTAGGATGCAAATCTCTGCTCGTGTGAGGCATATTGTCTCCGAAAAATTTTCCGTGTTCAAAAACAGGAAATCCCATTAGACCAAAATTTGGGCCATCAATTCCTTCCATCATTTCTTCTTTCCCCCTTTACTCTTACCCTTAACTGCTTTTTCTTCTGATCTTGCCATTTTCTCTTCTGATTTTTGTTTTTTAGTCTGATCTTCATTTATCCAATCTAATTTTCCCAATCCAGGTTGCCTCATTGTCAATCCTATTTTTGGTTCATCGCCTTTATGGGAAATTGCGACAATTCTTGCCAAGCATAAATCTCCAGGTTTTAAAACTCTCTTTGAAGCTTTTCCAGTAAGAGTATTTGATTTTGAGAAACTGACATAATCATCCATTGTCTGACCAATATGAATCATTCCTTTCATTGAACCCATATTAATGAATGCACCGAAGTTTGTTATTTCGGAAACTTCTCCATAAACTAATTCGTGCAGTTCTGGCTTCCAAACCAATAGTTTAAATTTTGAAGCGTAATAAGCTGCACCATCTTCGGGAATTAAGACACCTTCTCCAACTTCAAGAATCTCTATAACACTTAGAACCTTTCCAAGTTCCTCCTCGTAGTAGTCAGAATATGTTTCTTTGAGCTGTTTTTCAACGGCCTCTACAGTAGGCAATCCAAAAAGTTTTGGGTCTACCCTAATGTAATCATCAACTTCTGTAATATAGAACATTTTATGAAAATTAAAGTAAAAATTGGTTTAAAAAGGTTATGATATGAAAGTCAAACAACTTCCAGCTTCTTTTTTCCCATTATGACCAATTTTCTATTTAATATTGAAGCTTTAAGCTCTTTGTCAAGGGTTGCCACAATGACTTCCCTGTGTGATTTTGCATAATTTATTATCCCTTTGTCGGCACTTCCTCTCTCCAAAGCAAGGAGTTCGAAATTATTAGATTCTAAGATTTTAAGCGCGGTTCTTGCGTCCTGCAAATTTTCCTCATATCCAAGCTTTTCAAGCTCTTCAATAACCTGTTCAGAAATCAAGATTCTAAATCCCATTAATTTTATTTCTTCAAAAAAATCTATTTTTTGCTTGATACAAGTCACTATAAAATTCGTGTCCAGTATTACGTCTGTCATAATATGGAAAAGAAATAATGGTATAAAAAACTAATGTTGTGCATTAAATTTATTAACATCAAAATCCACTTGTTTTTAGGTGATTAAAATTCAAGAAAAAGATAACGTTCTGAGGATTTTTGTAGAAACAAAAGAGGCAATAACAAAAGAAGATGCCATGAAGTTGAACGAATTGAGCAATCAGACAATACACTCTGCCTCAATAACACAGGATCCGGACAACATTGCAGTTGCGGTGATAATCTATTCCCTTAGCAAGATAATTGAGAGAAAAAATTACAGAGGGTATAATGGATGGGGAAAATTTTACAGAAAGATTGTTGACTGCATAGACCATTCTACAAAAGCGCTTGAGGACAATGATGATGACGAGTTAAGAGTCCACATCAAATCTTTAAGAAATTCTATAGATAATCTTTCCGGAAAATTAAAAATTTATATCCATGATGTTTTCAGGAAGGCCTCTATAAACAAAGCATCTAGAATTTATGAACATGGTATTTCTTTGGAAAAGACTGCGGGTTTGTTAGGAATAACATTATATGAATTAGCAAGCTATGCCGGGGGAACGGGAATTCCGGATGTTTCGTTGAGCAAGACAATGGATGTGAAAAACAGAATTAAAATCGCTATGGAATTTTTCGAATGAAAAATTCGGTTTTCGCCCAAGCGTGGTCGAATCTGGAGATGTTTGGATGATTGACAAAAGAGTAGTTAATTTTATTTGTAAAGCAAAAAAACAAGCTTATGCATCAACAGACTCTAAACCAAAAAAAACAAAAGATGGAGGAGAGACTTATTCTATCAAAGAAGGAGATTTGTTGTATACAGACACTTATTTTGGAAGTGTGGTTGATTGCGGACAAGAAAGAGTTTATTGTAAAGGAAAAGTTATTTGGATTATGGCTTATAGGGGAGGAATATTTGAAAAGCATCAACACTTGCATCGAGAAGCATTTAGTTTTTTAAAAAAATGTATCAGTAAAATTCCAAAAAATTTTCCTGCAAGAGGCCCGAAATCACTTAAAATTGGAAAATTTAGATATGAAAATAAATGGATCGGTAACATAGAAGGATTTGTTGGGGAAGAAAATATTTATTATGACGGAAATAAAATTTGTTTTAGAAACTATATTGGGGGTTTAATCAAAAACAGAAAATGACACAAAAAGCAATCATATTCGACTCAAGCACACTCATAAGCATGTCAATGAACGGACTGTTTGATGAATTAAGAAATCTAAAAAAGATTTTTGGTGGAAGTTTTTTTATAACCCAAGATGTGAAGAGGGAGATTATTGACAAACCTTTGACAATAAAAAAATTTGAATTGGAAGCCTTGAAGCTTAAGGAACTGCTGGAAGAGGGAGTTTTGGAAATACCATCTGCTTTGGGGGTAAATGAAAAAGATCTCTATAAAGATATTGAAAAGCTGAAAAATATTGCAAACACGACATACAAGTCAAAAAGAAATGACATATATATAATTGATTCTGGCGAAACATCTTGTTTAGTCCTGAGCAAAGCATTGACTGAGAAAGGGATAAAAAATGTGGTTGCCGTCGATGAAAGGACAATAAGAATGCTTTGTGAAAAGCCGGATAACTTAAAAAAACTGCTTGCGAAAAAACTTCACACGCCAATTTCTGCATTAGACGAAAATTTCAAATATTTTAAAGGATTCAAATTTATCAGGTCTTCAGAACTTCTTTATGTTTCATACAAAAAAGGTCTCGTAAAACTTAAAGGCCCAATGGTTCTTGATGCCTTGCTTTACGCCGTGAAGTTTAAAGGCTGTGCAATTTCCGACGATGAGATAAAAGAAATTGAAAAAATAAGAGGATATTAACAAAAACATTTATAAACATATGAAATTTTTTTCATATAATTCTTATATAGTTATAAGGGAGGAAAAGATGAAAAAGATTTTTGAAAAAAGTTCAGAACGGCTTTGGGTTGTATTTAGGGTATTAGTAGGAATACTCTTCTTTACTCATGGCGGACAAAAGTTGCTAGGATGGTTCGGAAGCAAAGGAACTGTGAAGCTTTTCTCGCTGATGGGTTTAGCCGGAATAATAGAGATTTGCGTCGGTGTTCTTTTAATACTGGGATTATTTGCCAGATATACTGCTTTATTTGGAACAATGGACATGATTGGAGCATATTTCTATGTGCATATAAAGAGTGCTGCTTTCCCTTGGCAAAACGGCGGGGAACTCGCATTATTATATCTCGTAGCGTTCCTTGCAATAATGGCCAAAGGACCTGGGATGTTATCCTTAGACCGGAATAAATAGATACATTTTTATTTTAATTTTATTTTATATTTTTACAATGAATAGTCAAAAAAAAATAATCATAATCGGCGGAGGATTTACAGGAGCTTATTGTGCCAAAAGACTTCAGAATGATTTTGATGTGATTTTGATAGACAGCAAGGAATATTTTGAATTTACACCCTCAATTCTTAAAGCATTAGTCAGCATGAAAAGTTTAGACAAGATACAGGTGAAGCACAGCAGTTATTTAAAAAACGGGAAATTTATAATGGGAAAGGCAAGTGAGGTCGGAAAAGATTATGTTATTATTAATTCTAAAAGACTGAATTTTGATTATCTAATAATTTCTTCAGGGTCATCATACGACAGGCCTATAAAAGAACAAAATGTTTTTATTGTACAAAGAGGTAAACATATTCTAGACTATAGAGAAAAAATAAAAAATTCAGATAAAATTCTTATTATTGGGGGAGGATTGGTAGGAGTTGAACTTTCTGCAGAAATAATTGAAAAATATCCTTGGAAAAAAGTGACCATAATCGAGTTTAACAAAAGTCTGATTTCAAGGAACAATGAGGCATCAAAAGAATATACTAAAAAACATATGAAAAAAAATGGCGTAAAGGTCATATTTGAAGAAAAAGTGGTCAAGAATAATAAAAATTATTTTATTACTGATAAAGGCAGAAAATTAAAAGTTGATTTGGCTTTTTTCTGTGCAGGCATTATGTGCAATTCTGAGTTCATGAAAAGAAATTTTAAACAAAAAATAAACAACAGGGGGCAAATAGAAACTAACAAGTTTCTGCAATTAGACGGGCATGAAAACATTTTTGTTGGAGGGGATGTTTCTTCTATACCTGAAGAAAAAACGGCGCAGAATTCTGAAGAGCATGCTAAAATTATTATTGAAAACATAAAAAGGATTGAAAAAAATTCTGAATTAAAAGAATATAAAACAAAAACCAGAGCTTTTGTGATTTCTTTGGGAGAGAAAAAGGGAATTTACGAATATGGAAAGTTCTCTTTCTATGGGGTTATTCCTGCCTTAATGAAGAAAATTATTGAAACCAAAACAATGTGGAGATATAGATAAGGTTAAAATGTTCTATTTGTATCACACCTTTAAAATAGGTACGATGTCTTAAATACTATTAGATAACTTGTTTATTATGAAGTGGAAAAAAGAAGAAGTAGATTTATTAAAAGAAAGCTATCCAAAAAGAGTTACATTAAAGGAAATTTCTAATAAACTTGGAAAAAGTATCAAATCTGTAAAACACAAAGCTGCAAGAATAGGTATTCATAGACCAAGATTTCGACCTGACAAAATTAATCAAAAAGAGCCCAGGTGGGTTATCGATAAAAGATATTATGAAAATAACAAAGAAAAAGTTTATTTGAGAAAAATGAACAGAAGAAAAAGGCTTAAAGAGGAAGTTGTTAATATGTTAGGGAACAAATGTAGACTTTGTGGCTATAATAAATCCTACGCTGCCTTTGATTTCCATCATGATAAGGGAGAAAAAGAAGAGAATATAAGTTATTTGATAAAAAATGAATCACGACAAAAGCTTTTAAAAGAGGTGGAAAAGTGTATATTACTATGTTCTAATTGCCATAGGGAACTACATAATAAGGGTCCATAGGCTAGTGGTAGACTACCTGGCTCCAGTGTTAGAAATAATGGAGAGCCCAGGAGGTGGGAGTTCGATTCTCTCTGGGCCCATTTTGTAGTATAACAATATTTAAATAATAATTTAAATCTTTTTGTAAATGGGAGAAGACGATTCACCTCGTAAAATACATTTAGGTTTTGATCCAAAAGAAACTTCTGATGAAGGAGTTAAACGAATTTTTGAAAATAGATTGGCAAGAATTCTTTGGGCAGGAATTAAAAGCACTGCTTTAACAGACGAAAGATTTCCTGCTAACTGTTTAGGGGCTGCGGAATATATGGAAAATAAAGGGGTTCCAAAGGATGTTCAGAAGGCTAGATTTATAATGAAGCGTTTTTTTGGTTTAGAATATGTAGATATGGCTGAAAAGATCTTACCTTATTTAACTGGTGAAAAGGAAATGGAATTTTATGTCAAAGCTAAATTCCCAAATTAATTTTTGTGATGGGAAGATTTAATAGTGATTTTTGACAGATATATAAATGCCAAAAGAGAAGCAAAAAAAGAGCAAAAAGTGGGTTATCTTGTTTATAATATTAGCTGTTATTTTGCTATTAGTGGGAGGCATTTATTCTTATGATAAATATTTCAAAAAAGAGGCGCCAAAAAAACAATCAGCTGCTTCACAAAGTTCTGGCACTTCCAACAGCAAGCCAATAGTCTACAGAGTTGCGACGCAGGAAGATTATAAAAATTTTGAAGAAATCTTGCAAAAAAATGATTTAATAAATAAACTGCCAGATGATGCTAAAATTGTTCTAGCATTCTATAATTTTTACACTAGAGAAAGGGTATGGGAAGCATCATATCTTTTAAGCAAAGGAAAAGTGGAAAAAGGAACACTGGACGATTATGACATAAAATTAATGATGCACTCAAAATATATAACCATTTTAAATGAAAATAATCTGTGCAGCATCATTCAATTGGCGCAGAGAAACGGAGATTTTGGTAGCGAAACGCAAGCTTCAAAATTAAGTCTGGCTTGGAAGTATAAATCGATAATGAGTTACAAAGATTGTTTAGGATTGTGATTAAAACTAATTTTTTCTTTTAGATTCTTTTCTCTTCTTTATCTTTTTCCTAACATAAAAAAAAGCCAGAGGGATTAACAAGCCTATAACAAAAGTCCAGAAAGCTGAAATTCCCTTGCTTTGAGATAATGTTTTATTAAAATAACTGGGGTCAAAATAAACTACTTTTTCAATTTGTCTTCTTTCATTTATTTGGTCCGTATAACTTATATTGAGTATGATCCCCCCTGCTTTAAGTCTGCATCAAATGTTGCAATATCATCTTGATTCGCATCCAGGTTACCAATTATGATTTTGTTTGTTCCGTAAACGTTTGCATTATCTTGTTTAGGCAACTCAAGAGTCAAGGCCTCTACATTTTTTGGGCCAATGTTTAAGATGTCCAAAGTTAGTTTTTTAGTTGCTAAAGAATAATCTTTTATATTGACCTCAAAATCACTTCTTGAATCTTCAACAGTTATATTGAATTTTTTTTCAATCACGGCTTCGTTACCTCCTACGGTGTATTTGACTGTTATTTCGTTTTCTCCATCTAATGCCGCCTTATCCACTCTTAATTTGTAAGGAATCAGGAAAAAATCTTTGTAATCTTTTGCATATGTCCCGCTTTTCATTGTTACTTCCCTTTCTGAACCGGGATCAAGAGAAAATGGGAAAAAGTCATCAAACCAGAATTTTACACTGCTACATTCTGATCCCGAGATACCGCTTACCTGGAATATAACTTTAACATAGTCCCCAGGCATTGCCGGGTAAGGATCCTGGTTGACTAATACTGTATTTATGGTGCAAGTTGCAGCCGTGAAACTCAGTAATAACAGTGCTGAAAATAAAATGATTGCTTTGTTCATGTTTACTCCAATATTCATACAAAATAATATCTATATTTAAAGCTTTTTGGTAGCTTAAGGCAGGTCTTTGACGCTGCCAAACTCATAAACTTGATCTTCACCTATTACATGGACTTTGAATTTCAATAATGATTTTTTAGGAATTATTGAAAAATAATCTTCATAATCATCTTTGTAGTCATTTACAGGAGAACCTTCTATAAAATCAAGGAAACTTGGGAGAATAATTATTTTTTTACCTTCGAAATTTCCCTCAAGAAAACATTTGTATGTCTCTTTTTTGACACCATCTTCTTCTTTTAGCACAACAGAAGGATGTATGTGGCCCATAACAATTGTTTTTATTTTTTTGTCAAATGTCTCTTTAATTGGTTCATCTCCATGGATAAAGACTATTTCATCTTCAATGTAAAAATCTTTCATGAAACCTTCAAAAGTGTAGTCCATTGTATCATGATTTCCTTTTAGCAGGATTATGTTTTCAGCAGGGAATTTTTCTCCTAGAAATTCAAGAACTTCCTGGAACTCGTTCCTCTCTTCGCTTTCAAAGCCAAAAGCGTGTTTTATGTCTCCTAGAAAGACAATTTTTTTTATATTTTGTTTTCTATCTTTTTCTATGGCATCAAATATTTTTTTCAGCTCATTAATCAAATCTTTTATCTGTCTTTTTGGTATAAGAACTCCTGACTGTCTTAATCTTGATTCATAACCGATGTGCAAATCTCCAATTACGAGAATTCCTTTTTTTGGAAAGAATAGGGATTTTGAGAGGAAAGTGTAGTCCATGAAAAAAGAATTTAGAAGAAGTTTATAAGAGTTTTGTGAGAATTAAGCTACTCTTTTTATCCTGCCTGATTTTGCGTCTTCAACGCCTTTCTTAAACTGGCTTATCAAACTTAAGTTAGTTTTCATAGAAGCGGAATCTATTTTGTTTTTAACAACTTCGTGCGAAATAAACTTATTACTCCTTGCTCTCTCTTTTAATTCTTTTTTGACACTTTCTTTTAATTCAATTTTTTCTTGTTTCATGTTAAAGGAGTTTGCTTTTTTATTTTTGCATTAGTATCAATTCAACTTTATTTATGAAATCATAAGCATCTTTTTTAATTTTTTCAGCTATGTTCTTTGTAGTCTCTTTTGTTATACTATACTGGGCAATTTCCCTTTTGTGTCTTGCATCTGAAAGTTTCTCCACTTCTTCTTTTTGAAATTGCGCATTTCTTATTAATGACAAATCAGTTTCATTCAAATGTTTCTTTTTAACAAAATACTCTTCAAGAATGATAAGAGTTGCTGTGTGGTTTTTGCTCCTAAAACCTATTTTTGCCAGTAAAGCCAAAGACGCAGAGTACATTGCATAGTATCCAGCAATAACAACCCATTCATTAGGATCATAATCTTTTGGAAGTTTCAGCATTTTCTTTAGCTCCTGGCTATCGCCAATTTTGTAAATTGCTTGCATAGTAAGAAGATTTCTCTTGGATTTTTCTAGATATTTCTGTGCTAAAGGCACTATATTTTTATCTACAACTACTTGTCCTTTAGCCAAATAAAATTTTATTTTGTCTTTCATTTTAAGTATGCTTCAGAGTAAAACAATTCATATCCTTTAAAAATTATACCAAATTTAACCAAATCATTCCAAAATACATCATTTTCTTTCTTTATTTTCTTAAATTCTGATTTGGGTAAAACAACAGGATTAAACTCCAAATTAGTCAAAGAACTTAAGCTTCTCAGTTCTTGCTCATCATCTTTTTTATTTAAGCTTACACAAATGATGTCCACATCACTTTCCTTTGTGGGGTTTCCTTTTGCATAACTGCCAAAAATTGCCAAAAAATCCATGTTTTCTTTATCTATCTTTGACAAAGCATTAAAAATTGTTTTATATTTATTAGAGAGTTCTTTTAATCTGTCCTTTGCGTAAAAAAAGAATGCAATTTTTGCTTCTTCTTTTTCAAAATTTAATGAGTAAACAAGTGTCTTACCAAATTTCATGGAAGAAATTATTTTTTCTCTTTCCAACTCTCTAATGTTCCTGTAGACTGGCTCGTAACTCAAGCTGGTTCTTTCCATGACTTTCTTTAAGGTTATTTCTTTCCCTTCAGGAAAAAAGCTGCTCAATATTTTCAATTCAGTTTCTTTCAGCATTTTAATAGTATTTTATCTATTGTTTAAACAATAATATTATTGGATTACCAATATTTAAATGTTTTGTTCTAAGAAATTATATTCTACCATTAAACTCCCAGAAATTTAAATTTCCTTTAGCAGGAATTGGTTTTTCAAGTCTTTTTGGGCTTTCAAGAATAAAACCAAAGTCCCCCCAGAAACTGGATGCCAAGTGTTTGTCATTATCTGCTTTATGCTCTAATTCATTTTTATAGTGCTTGACACCAACTAAATTTACTTTGCCAACTATTGCTCCACAGGGCAAATCAGCAAAATTAAATTCTTTCATGACTTTCTCGTCTGGTGTTTTTGAGGCATGAATCAAGAATTCTCCCCTGAAATTAGTGTTCCACTTTCTAAGCTCAATTTTCTTCTTTCCTTCTAAGATAAGCTCGGCAAAAGGCTGTTTTATTGAAAGTGCTTTCATGTTTTTCTGAAAGAAATAGGGTTTATAGGGGTTTTGGGATAAGAAATTTTATGCTAGTCTGGCTAAATTTTCAAGATCAGACATTAATGCTCTTATATCTTTAACCTTAACAGTTCTTTCTTGGGGAATATTCCCGAAAATGTCATTCATGAAATCTGATTCATCAAATCTGTTGTAGCCATCAATAAGATCAATGGATTTTACGATGATCCTATAATATGATAGAGAGGGATTTATTTTGATATTGAGAGGATTTCCAACTCCTTGTATCCAATATTCACAACCAATCGCTGTTGTCCCATGCTCTGAGTTGGCTCGTCTTATGACTATAGATTTCTGAGTGTCGAAAAAATATGTGTGGCCAAACATTCCATTAAAACTTGATGGACTAACTATATTGTGTTCTTCAAAAAAGCCAAGTGTTTCCTTAGCTGTTTTGCCAATGTCTGCTTTTCTAAGTTTCATGAAACAGAATAATGTAGGGGGTTTAAAAAGTGAACCTCTCCGTAGCAAGCTACGGAGCATCTAGATAAACTCGAATAATT
>ERZ1292625.1957-Hain-H41-01um-R1-1957-length-21055-cov-25_pt1 | contig 17892 bp, 18 predicted proteins | sample MGYA00564400_ERZ1292625 | MGnify/ENA primary metagenome ERZ1292625 (study PRJEB36523, sample SAMEA6512639) | groundwater metagenome | collected 2019-01-08 | study: AquaDiva: Metagenomics assemblies of 32 groundwater samples
ACTAATTTGTCATTCTGAGAGAAGCGGAGAATCCTGGCGTTTTTATGTAAAAGTTTTTTCTTGCTCTTACTAAAATGTGTTATAATCTTGCCCATGATGCAAGTTTCAGCGGTCATTCAGAAGCACCCCTACCTTCACTATAATGAACAAAAGGCGCTGGAAAGCATTATCCTGCGGGTCGCGTCAACCTTTCCGGTAATAAGCAGAATCATGCTTTACGGGTCAAAGGCAAGGGGAGATTTTGCCGAAGAATCCGATATTGATCTTCTCTTTATCACGGACTATATTCTGCCGAGAGCGGTGAAATTTGAAATATCGGATGCGATCTATGAGGCGGAAGTGGAAAGTGATGTCGTGGTATCGGCGATTTTCGTCAATGCGCGGGATTTTCAGACAAAGAAGTCGCCCTTTTTAGAACGGGTACGGAGAGAGGGGATTGTCCTATGGTCGAGAGAGTAGACAAAGAAGAAGGCCTGCTTCGCGCAAAAGATGAAATGGCGAGGGCTGCGGATGAACTGAAGGCGGCAACGGTGCTGCATGAAGAAGGTTTTTATTTCAAGGGCGTCTCATCCGCCTACTATGCGATTTATCACGCTGCAAAGGCCCTCTTGCTTATCAAGGGCGTCGACCCGAAGAGCCACGAAGGCGTAGAGAGAATGTTCAGTCTTTACTACATAAAGACAAAGGAATTTGATCTCTCGGCGGGGAAGGCCATCGGCAGGCTCATGAAAATGAGAGAAGAAGCGGATTATTATCCGGAGGTCCCCTTTACCCCGGAAGAGTCTCAAGAGGCCATCAAGATGGCAACGGATTTTGTAGATAAGGCAAAGTCATCCTTGACAAACCCGTAAAAAACCCTATCACCGCTGAGACCGCAGAGTAAAACAAATTCAACATTCAAGATTCAAGCCCCGGCATCACCTTCCCCTCCGCGAGGGGATGAGCATGACAAAGGCGAGGAGCGAGCAGGCGTAGGCGAAGACGTCGCCGTATCGGGTATAGAGGGTCTTCCTGTTCCCCGGTGTCAGCGTTTGCGCCAGGTATGTCTCGGTGAAGATGTGTGACTTCTCAAGGACCCTTCCCTTGGCATCGATGAATCCCGACACGCCGGTATTGGCAACCCTGGCCACGGGCACGCGGTTCTCCACGGCGCGGAACACGGCCATGGTGAAGTGCTGGTAGGGGGCGGAGGTCCTGCCGAACCAGGCGTCGTTCGTCATGGTGGTCATCACGCTCGCCCCGCGGTCCACGAACCTTCTTACCAGATCAGGGAAAATGATCTCATAGCAGATGACGGTGCTCAGTTTCACCGGCCTGCCCGCACTCTGCCCATTCTGTATTGTCATGACGGTATATTCGCTCCCGGGCTGGAAATCGCCGATGGCCTGCACCATCTTCTCGACAAAGAACAGAACGCTCTTGAGGGGCACGTACTCGCCGAAGGGCACGAGGTGGAGCTTGTGGTACATGGCCTCAACAGCGCCGCTGCGGGCGATGAAGAACGCCGAGTTGCGAAGGCGGACGACCCGTCCGGGTCTGACCTCGTAGGTGGGGCTTCCGAAGAGGAGCGCCGTTTTGTTCATCCTGACGAACTTCCTGAGGTCAGCCGTGAGCGCGATGTTTTCCTTTCCATTGCCGCCGAAATAGAAGGGCGTGGCCGTCTCCGGCCAGATGACGAGATCCGGCCTGTCCCTGAGGGCTTCCTTGGTGAGCCGCGTGTACGTTGCGATCACGTCCGCCTGGTAGGCGGTGTCCCACTTCCTGTCCTGCTCGATGTTCCCCTGTACGACCGATACTTTGAAGCTCCCCCGGCCCTCGGGCTCGCGGAGCCGCATGAAGCCGTATCCCAGCACTGCTCCGACAACGACCGCCATCATTATGGGGAGGTAGTACTTCTTCCTGTCCAGAAGAAATTCCATAAGGACCGTGTTGATGAAGACGATCAAAAAGGACACACCGTAGACGCCGGTGACGTCCGCCATCTGTATCACGGGCAGCACGGAGTACTGGGAATAGCCCAGGAGCGCCCAGGGAAATCCGCTGAAGACGTAGGTGCGGGCAAGTTCCAGGGCGGTCCAGAGCGCGGGCACGGTCAGGAACATGAGATTGGGATAGTTTCTCCGCAAGGCGACCACGGCCGCGCCGAAGACCGCCGGGTAGAGGGCGAGATAGGCGCAGAGAAGCAGCGTGATCAGGGACGCGGGAAGAAGGGGAATGTGGCCGTAGAAGTAGACGGAGTTCGTGACCCAGTACACCGTCCCGCCGAAGAACATGAGCCCCATGACGGCGCCGAGCCAGAACGCGGTCTTCGGGCTTTCTCCGTAGACGGCGAAAAAAAAGGGAATGAACGCCACCCAGGCGAAGAAATGGAGATCGATGAAGGGGAAGGTTGCGGCGAGGAGGAGACCCGAGCCTGCAGCGAGGCCAAGAGAGCGACTGTTCATGTTATTTCGAAGCCTTCTGTTTCTGCATCCACATCATAAGTCCTTCCTTCATGCCGTTGTTGAGGCCGGGCTCCGCTGCCGCGGCAGGCGGTCGCTGGGCAGGACGTTGCGGCCTGTTTTTCCGGGGGGCCTGGGGAGCAGGCCTCGAGGTTCTCTCCGGGGGCCTGGACCTGGTTGACGGGGGAGCCTTCTCCGCCGTGGGCTGCCGCACTTCCTGCCGGACAAAGAGTGAGACACAGGAGATGGCGTGGCGGTAGATGATCCCGTGTTTCTGGCCGTCCATGATGATAACGTAGCTGTCAAAGGCCTTGATCTTGCCGTGGACCCGCGTCTTGTTCTGGAGGGTAAGGACCACTTGCGTCTGGTCCTGCACGTAGCCGCTCAGCATTCTGTCAAGCAGATTCGATTCCATGGAGCACACCTCATGCAACTAAGTAATTGGAAAATGTACATGGGAAGTATTGAATTTTAAATTGGTTTCTTCCCCGATTTTTTATTTTCCAATTTTCAATCTTCACTTTTCAATCCGCTCTACGCAACATATCTCCTACCGGTTGATCGTGGTAACGGCATGCTTGTAGTATAGAAGCTGCCTCCCGCCTTCCCGGAGCAGGATGGTGAAGTTGTCGTAAGCTTCCACGGCGGCCTTGATCCGCTGGCCGTTGATGAGGAAGAGCGTGAGGAACTGGCTTTCCCTGATGGCCTTGTCGAGGAATTCCTGCTGGATGTTGGGCCTTCCCGGAGGTGAATCCGCCGCAATCGACGGCTGGTCCTGCGCAGGCTCTGCGGCCAATGGGGGCGGGACGGCAAGAATGGGCTGCGGCGCGGCGAGATAGGATATTTCCTGCTTCAAGAGGGTGATCGTCTTCCCGTTTTCCTCGATGTTGATCTCGTACCGGCCGATGTCCTGGATGAACCCTTCGTGCTCGGAGCGGTTCATCTGGCCGATGATGAGTTTTACCCGGTTCTCTTTCGCGTTGGAGAGGAACGACGGTTCGATGGGTTGACTCGTGTCTGGTTTCATTGCCATCCTTGACTTAGGGTAATGATATATGAAATATTCTCCTTTTGCAAGGATTTTCTCTTTGTTCTATTGCCGTGCCGCGAAGGGTCCAGGACAGGAAGTCCGATGAATGCAAAATGCAGAATGCAAAAGGTAAAAGTCAAAATGAAGGAATAGAAGAGGCTGTTGCACAAACCCGATTTTCGTCACCCTGAGCGAAGTGAAGGGTCTCTCAATATATTTGATATTTGGAAATACAAGATTCTTCGCTACGCTCAGAATGACAGACAGGCCCAGAAACCATGGCCAAAGGCCATACCGTCCCGTCATTTTGCAATCTGCATTTTGAAATTTGACTTGTGCATTGCCTTCTCTGTGTCCCGGCGTCTCCCTGGATGCCTTTTTTGTTTGACATTTCAGGGGGTATAATTTATTATCATTCCACTATGTACGAACTCATGATCGAATCGAAATTCGCCGCAGCCCACCAGCTCCGCGGCTATCAGGGCAAATGCGAGAAACTGCACGGCCACAACTGGCGCGTGACCATAGCGGTGACCGCCGAACGCCTCAACGAACAGGGCCTGGCCGTTGATTTTCACGACCTTAAGAAGTCGCTCCGCGAAGTCCTCGACCAGCTCGAACACACCTTCCTGAACGATATTTTCCCCTTCACCCAGATCAACCCGTCGTCGGAGAACCTTGCCAAGTGGATCTACGACACCATGAACAAGAAGATCAACGACGAGAACCTCGAAGTGGCCAGCGTCACCGTGTGGGAATCGGACACGGCGTCGGCGAGTTACTTCGAATAAAAGCCTTAACCCGGACAAGCCGGAACCAAATATGCCACGAAGACGCGAAGGCACGAAGTCTGATGAATGCAAAATGCAGAGTGCAAAATGCAAAAGTCAAAGTGAAGGAATATAAATCATGGCCTGGGGCCATACCGCAATTTTGCAATTTTCAATTTGCATTTTACAATTCCGCTTGCCCGGTCAGGTCATTACCATGGACAAACAGACAGCAGAAAAGATCCTTTCTCTTGCCGCCTCCCTCAAGGCCGCCGCGGCCGAGGTGTTCATTCGCTCTTCCGTTGCCACGGGGATCGAGGTGAAGGACCAGAAGGTCGAGGCCTTTGAGCGCGCCCGTGACCGGGGTGCGGGGCTGCGCGTTCTCACGGGTCGGAAAATGGGTTTTGCCTTCACCACGGACTTTTCCGACCCGGCATTGATGAGGCTGGCGCAGGCAGCAATGACAAATGCCGAAAGTTCCGAACCTGATCCCCTCCAGAGCATCCCCGCGAGGCCTGCCGGGCAATACGGCGACGTCGCCATCTATGATCCCGCCATGGGCCCGGTGAGCGAAGAAGAAAAGATCAAAGGGGTCATGGCCATGGAGCGCGAGGCCTATGCCGTCGACCCGAGGGTCAAGCGCATCCGCAAGGCCTCGGGCAGTTTCTCCCAATCGGAGACGGTGATCATGAATAGCCACGGGGCCGAGGTTTCGTACCGGGGAACGGCGGCCTCGTCGAGCATCGAAGCCGTTGCGGAGGAAAAGGGCGAGTCCCAGGCGGGGTGGGATTTTGATGTGACCCGCTTTTATCACCGGCTCAAGCCGGAAGAGGTGGGACGCAGGGCCGCGCGCAAGGCCCTGAACCTGCTCGGCGCGAAGAGCATCCAATCCGTCAAGGCGCCGGTGATCCTCGAGGCAACCGTGGCCGAGGAATTTCTTTCCATCGTGGCCTCCGGATTTTCCGCGGAGAACGTGCAGAAAAAGAAGTCCCTCCTCGCGGGCAAGCTGGACCGGGAGATCCTTTCCCCCGTTCTGACCATCGTTGACGACGGCCTGCTCGAAGGCGGGCTGGGGACGGCGCCCTGTGACGATGAGCTCGTGCCCGCGAGCAAGAAGATCGTCATCGACAAGGGCAGGCTCGCCATGTACCTCTATAATACCTATACGGCGAGCAAGGACAAGACCCTTTCAACGGGCAACGGGTTCCGCGGCGGGTTCAAAGGCGTCCCCGGCGTGGGAGTGACGAACCTCTCCATCGTGCCGGGCGCATTATCCCTGGAAGAGCTCATCGCCTCCACTTCCCGGGGGCTTTTCGTGACGGAGATCATGGGCGCCCATATGGCGAACCCCATATCAGGCGATTTTTCCGTGGGCGCCACCGGGTTCTGGATCGAGAAGGGGAAGACCGCCTATCCCGTGCGCGAGGTGACGATTGCCGGGAATATCCTGGACCTCATGAAGAACGTCGACGCCGTGGGCAATGACCTCCGGTTCCAGGGCAGGATCGGCAGCCCGTCGCTCCGCGTAAAGGAGCTTTCCATCGGGGGGAAGTGAGGGAACTACAGAATACAGTAGGCAGTAGGCGGTAGACAGCAGACAGCAGGAGCGAAAGTATTACTCCACACTCGTCACTTGCAACTCCGCACGTTCTTCACCCCACACCCTCTTCTCAATCTCCTTCAACAACCCTTCGAACGTGCCGGGATCGATCGCCGAGCACACCACTCCGTTAAATCTGCTTGCGATAACCTTTGCCCAGAGCGGGCTCACAATGTCCACTTTGTTGAATATCACGAGGCGGGGGATGCGGTCCAGGCCGAGCTCCGCCAGGACGGTGTCCACGGACTCCATCTGCTGCTCAAACCGGGGATTGCCGATGTCCACCACGTGAAGGAGCAGGTCCGCGTCCTGCATCTCGTCCAGGGTCGCCCGGAAGGCGCCCAGGAGGTCTTCGGGCAGATCACGAATGAAACCCACGGTATCGGTGATGACCACTTCGCGCTCCCGCGGGAACCGGAGCCTGCGCGTGGCCGTGTCGAGGGTGGCGAAGAGGAGGTCCTCGGCCCGCACCTCGGATTTCGTGAGATTGTTGAACAGGGTGGACTTGCCCGCGTTCGTGTAGCCCACGATGGAGACGATGGGGATGCGGCTTTGGACGCGCTTTTCCCTGCGCTGCTGCCTGCTCCTGCTCAGGGACTTGAGCTCCTTCTCGAGCCTCCTTATTTTGTCACGGGCGCGGCGCATGTCGATCTCAAGCCGTGTTTCTCCGGGGCCCCTGCCGCCGATGCCGCCGGTGAGCCGCGAGAGGGCGGTGGAACGCTCCGAGAGTCTCGGCAGCCGGTACTTGAGCTGGGCAAGCTCCACCTGGACCTTGCCGTCCCTGCTGTGGGCGCGGCGCGCGAAGATATCGAGGATGAGCTGGGTGCGGTCGATGACGCGCATCTCCGTGATGTCTCCGATGGCCTTCACCTGGGACGGGGTGAGGTCCTGGTTGAATACGATGAGGTCCGCGCCGAGCTGTTGGGAGCGGATGATGAGCTCCTTCAGCTTCCCTTCGCCGAGCAGATACTTGGGGTTGATGTCGTGGGGCCGCTGGACCACGGTGTCAAGGACCTGGATATTGTCCGAGCGGGCAAGCTCCTTGAGCTCTTCCACGGATTCCTCCTGCTCGGCCTTGCTCTTCTTGGACGCGCTGACGAGGATGGCCCGGTCCTTTTTCCCCACCTCCACGGCGCTCTGGGCGCGCTCCATCTCCCGTTCCAACTGGGCGATGAAATCGGCGGTATCCAGGTCCACGGCGTGAACGGGTTGGGGAGGCATTACCTCGTAGATTTTCTGCTCCGGGTTCGGCGGGAGCAGGTGGGCGATGGAGATGGTCCCGGGCAGTCCCTGGAGCCGGACGGTCACGGCGGCGATCATGTCCAGCCTGAGGAGCGCCAGGTCCGTAAGGTCTTCCTGGTTCAGGGGCTGGTCCTGCAAATGGGTGTGGATGAGCCGGACGCCCCGGAGGCGTTTGCCGCCGAGACGGTACTCCGAAAGGTCGGGGATAAGGATATCACGATCCGTGCCCACGAGCACATTCCGGATGTTGCCGGCACGGTCGATGATCAGGCCCACCTGCCGCCCGATCTCAGCCGATGCCTCGGCCAGGGCGCGGGCCGCTTCGGGCGTGATGACCATGCCCGGCGGCGTCTTCCTGCGGTAGAGGCGTTCGAGGGCCTTTATCTGTGCCGGCTTGAGGCCGGTTATGTTGCCATGGACCGAGGGGATGGAGGTCTCCTTGTTCCTGAACGGGATATTAGTTCTATTATAACCTGACCCGGGACGAAAAGGAAACAGCGCAGGAATATTCCCCTGCGCTGTAACGAGCCTGTCCTGTGAACAGGGCGGAACAGGATAAGACGTCCGCGGCTACTTCACCAGATAGACGATATCATGCTCCCGGGCGTGGTCCCTGACCTTCAGGCCGACACTCTGGCCTGCCGAGGCCTGGTCGATGTGCTGGTGCTCGAACTCCATGGACTCCACCGTCTCGGTAAAGTCCGTGGTGTGGCCCTTGACATGGATGGTATTGCCCGTTCTGAGCGTGCCCTTGTTGATCTGGATCACCGCCACGCCGAGATGGCTGTAATAATGGGTTATAGTTCCTACCGCTTCTTCATTGGACGCCGGCTCCTCCACGGGAGGCATGCCGCTGGGCGGAGGTCCGGGAGCGACCAGGGGCTTTTTCGGCGGCATTTTTTTCTTCGGCGCGGCCTTTTTGACCGCTTTTTTCCTGGCCGGTTTTTTGGCCGCTTTCCTGACGGTTTTCTTTACCGCTTTTTTGACTTTCTTCTTTACGACTTTTTTCTTCGCTACCACCTTCTTCTTTGCTTTTTTCTTTGCTGCGGGCTGACCTGCCTTTGCCTTGCTCTTGGCTTTTTTAGGCATACAATACCCTCCTTCGCATGAAAGTTTATGGTAACAAACAGTATGACCACACCCGGACCAAAGCTCGCGGGGAACAGCGTCGCATCTCGTTACGATAAGAATAGTGATTCGAAGGCGATTGTCGAAAATAATTGTAGCAAAAAGCGAACAAATTGCAAGCAAAAAAAGTTGGCGAGCCCATGATTTTTGAGGAGAAAACCTCCGGTTTTTGTCCCGCCGGTACGTCACCGTGGTCCGCGAGGAGAGCGTCGTTGCTCCGGACCCGCTCCTCTTTGTCGTTTTTGCCCTGCTCCTGCTTCTTCTCATCCTCCGGACGGGCCGGTCCCGCCGTCCTCAGGGATAGCATGAAGGGATGACAGCCAAAAGGCGGTTTTTTGCGGCATAATTCCTTTGCGGCCGAGCGCTGTATGAGAGTCCTCTTTCGCCGCGGTCCGGGTACGTCCTTTCGAATAAACTTCTGAAAAAAGCGGAAAAACCGTCTATAATAGAGGCGTATGGCCGATGATCAGGATAAAAAGGAGCCGCCCCTGTCCCATCCGAAGCCCGCTGAACAGGAAATCCCCCTCGATACCAGGCTCCTGTCCGAAGCCGTCATTGAACTGAACATCTCCCGCAAGAATGTCGGCATTTACCCTCCCGGCCATATCCAGATCACCAAGAGCATCGACCGGGCATACCAGCTGCTCCAGCGGATGTTCGAAATCCGCCAGGAGATGACGCTCGGCGTGGCCAAGGACACACTCCTCGTGGGACAGGACTACCTTGACCAGAAAAACCCCGTCTACCGGGACTTCGCGCTGTCCCTGAACCAGCAGGGGATCGCCGCAGTCACCTTCATCAAGGGCCTTGGCCGGGAAGAGCTCGTGGGGTTTCACCGCATTCTCTCGACGAAACCCGAGGACATCCGGGCCTCAGGCGGCATTGAAAAGGTCATGGCCGATGGGGCCATACCCCATATTAGAATCCAGGCCATTGACTACGCCGGCTTCCACCTCACCGAGGAGCGGGAGATCTTCCGGCCCTCGGGCAGGGTGGCGGAAAGATCAGGCTCCGGCGTGTGGCAGGATTTCGTCTCCCACCTCGTTACCGGCGGCCTCTCTTCCCCGGGTGAGGGCATGTCCCTCAAAGATGTAGCCCGAATAGACCCGGAAGACCTTGCCCGTCTCCTGAATGAGCGCAAGATCGATTCGAGCGCGGCGCTCCAGAGCTACGATCATATCATCTCCGAGCATGTGCGGGTGATGGCGGAAAAGAAGGCGCTGACGCAAGAACAGTCCGACACCCTGTCAAACCTGAACTCGCTGATCAAAGACCTGAGCCCGGAGCTCAGGAAACAGTTCCTCTCCGTCGCCTTTCGCCGCGTGGCGCCCCATGCCGCTTCCCCGACGGCAGAGGACCTCCTGGGCGGATTTCCCGATAATATGGTTATCGATATGCTCCACCAGGCGAATGCCGAGGGCCGGGAGATCTCCCCGACCCTTACGGGGCTGCTGCAGAAGCTGACCCAGGCCCGCGAGTCGGCCCCTGCGGGCCTGCACGCGGACCGCGGCGAGCCCTCCCAGGGAGAGGCGGCCCAGGTCATTTCGCCGGAGCACATGGACAAGCTCTTCGACCGGGAAAAATATGAGACCTACGTTTCTCCCGATTACGATGCCATGCTCAAACACCTCGCCGCCGAGCCCGGGGCCGTGTTTGAGCAGTTTCCCGTGGAAGAGGCCCTCCTGACGCTGGAAGACGACTACCTGGACTTTCAGATCGGCCGGGCGCTCCTCGCCTTCATGGAAGAGGACATGGATGAGGAGGATTACCGGGAATTCTCCCGAAAGCTTGTGGCCGTCGTGCCGGACCTTCTCAAAACAGGCAATTTCACGCTCCTTCTGGACATCTTTGAAACGCTCCGCCGCCATGGCCGGGAGAAACCTTCCGAGGGCCTGCGCGCCGCGGCCGGGGAGTCCCTCCATATATTCTCCGACGCCGGGTTCATAACGAGCGCCGTGTCCTCCTTTGACAGGTGGGCAAAGACAAAGGGGAAGGAAGGGGCGGGTTTTCTCCTTGCCGTCGGCCCTGCTGCCGTTCCGGGGCTCCTGGACCTCTTTGCCGTGGATGAGACCCCCGGCGGAAGGAAGATCCTCTTCGACCTCCTGTGCAACTTCGGGCAGCCGGCGTTGAACGAGACGTACAAGCGGCTGCGCGACCACCGGCCGTACTACGTACGGAACCTCCTCATGCTCATCCGGTGGGCCGGTAACCAGATGTCGGCCGGCCATATAAAGCCGCTGCTCCAGCATCCCGAGCTCAAGGTGAGGATGGAGGCTCTGGCCGCTCTGCTCCGGTTCAAGGACGCTTCAGCCATTCCGCTGCTCCGGGAAGCGCTGGCATCAAAGGACCCCGACGTGTCGTCCCAGGCCGTTTTCTTTGCGGGCCAGTACCGCGTCTCCGCCGTCCTGGAAGACCTGGCGGGAATGATAAAAAAAGTCATCCTCTTCGAAGCGGACTACACCGTGAACGAGGAGATCATCAAGGCCCTCGGCGAGATCGGAGACGCCCGGGCGGTCCCGGAACTGGAAAAGCTGGCGCGCGCGTCTCTGACGCTCTATCCCCAGAGCCTCGCGCGGATGAAGACCACGCTGTTCGAGTCCCTCGGCCGCTACCCCCGGCAGAGCGTTGCCGGCCTGCTCAAGCTCGGCGAGCGGTCCGACGATGACCGCATCAAGCGGGCCTGCAGGAAACTGATGGAGAAGAAATGAGAACACAATGTGGAATTCGGAATGCGGAATGCGGAATAATGGAGCATGTCCGTTCGGATCGACTTCAGACCAAGGAGCGACACGGCTGCCATTGTACGACGCGCCGCTCATGGACGTGAGAGGATGGAATTCGAGTGATGACGGAACCTGATTTCCATGAAGAGTTGTCCCGGGTGATCGCGCAGCTCGTGGCCGCGGTGATGAACACGAGCCTCTATTCGCCCTCCCATCCCCAGGTGATGCAGTACATCGACAAGGCCTACGGCGTGCTCACGGAACTGCTCGCCCGGAAGCCCGAGATCACGGTCCTGCTCATCGGCGACGACCTTGTGGCGGACAACCGGCCCCTCCCGTCCAGCGGGGTCTACGTGGCGAACTTCACGCGCATTCTCCATAAAAAAGCGGTTGAACGCATGACCTTTACGGCCGGCGTCTCGCGCCGGGAGATCCAGGGCCTCATCCGGGACCTCGCCTCCCAGGATGCTGTTTCGGTGCACTCCACGGCCTGCATAAAACTGGGAAAGGTGGAAATCAGGGTCAAGGAAGATGCGGATCAGCTCGTGAAGCCCGCCTCGGACGTTTCACCGGAGACGCTCAAGGCGCTGCTTGCGCTCACCGCCACGGAGCTCGATGAGCTGAAAGACCTCTACCTCCGCATCAAGAAGCACAAACAGCTCGACGTGCGGGGCGTGGACGAAATCGTCAAGGGGTTCGTCAAGGGGTTCCGGCAGGAGATCAACCCGTTGAGCCTCCTGGCGTCCATCAAGTCCTCCGACGAGTACACCTTCACCCACGTGGCGAACGTGGGCATCCTCACCATGAGCCAGGCCGAGACGCTCGGGTTCAAGGGAGAACAGCTGCACCAGATCGGCGTCGCCTCGCTGCTCCATGACGTGGGCAAGCTTTTCATCCCCGACGAGATCCTGAACAAGACGAGTGCGCTGACGCCGGAGGAGCGCAAGGTCATCGAGACCCACACGGTGAAGGGCGCGCGGTATCTCATGGGGCTCGACGGCATTCCGAAAGTCGCCGTTCTCGCCGCGCTGGAGCATCATCTCAAGTTCGACGGGAGCGGCTATCCTTCCATCAAGGGAGGGTGGAAGCCGAATATCGTGAGCCAGATGATCAGCGTAGCCGATGTCTTCGACGCCATGCGGAGCCGGAGGTCCTACCAGGAGCCGCAGCCCATGGAAAAGATCGAGTCGATTCTCCGAAAGGGGGGAGGCAAGTCCTTCAATCCCCTGCTGGTGGAGCATTTTCTGAAATTGATAAAGCGGTGACCATGAGAAAGATACTCGTTATCGACGATGACCCCCTGACCCGCCACATTCTCGAGGATATCCTTGTGCCGGGAGACTACACCGTGGGGGTTGCCGGGGACGGCGAGGAAGGTCTGAAAAAGCTCAAGACCGGCGGGTATGATCTCGTGATCACCGACGTCCTCATGCCGGGCATGGACGGCTTCCGGCTGCTCCGGGAGATCCGGAAGGACGATGTCCTCAAGTATATCCCGGTAATTTTCTACACCGGCACCTACCTCGACCGGGAAGACGAGGCGCTCGCCCGCGGGCTCGGCGTGTCCCGGTACCTCATCAAACCCCTTACGCCGGGTGAGCTCGTGAAGGCGGTCCAGGAAGTACTCCGAGACGAGGAAGAAAAAAAGCCCCCGTCGCCCGCGCCGGCCGCCATGGAAGAGCCCGCATTCCTCAAACTGTATAATGAACGGCTCGTGAACAAATTGAAGACCACCCTTGTTGACAGCGAGCGCGCGAGGATATACCTTGAACACGTCATGGAGAGCATGGGAGACGGCATGGTCGTCATCGACCGGGACCATACCGTCGTCCAGGCAAACTCCGCAGCGGCGGCTTCCTTGGGCGTGGAAAAGCAGGAGATGACCGGCAGAAAATGCTACGAAGTCATCCACCGGGAAGAGGCGCCCTGCCGGTCGCAGCACGTCATCTGCCCCATGCCGGCAGTGTTCGATCGGGGCGAGACCGTCAAAGTGCTCCATACCCACGGAGATACCGCAAAAAATGAGCGGTACATGGAGATCACGGCCTCGCCGCTGAAGGACCGGAGCGGCGAGACCTTTGCCATGGTCGAGACGTACCGGGACATCATGGAGAAAAAGGTTGATGATGCGCTCGTGAACCTCGTGAAGAAGCTGAATGACGCCCAGACCCACCTCAAATACATGGCCGACACCGATGAGCTCACGGGGCTCAAAAACCGCCGTTCCATCATGGAGCGCCTGGAGGAGGAGTTCCAGCGCGCGAAACGGTCACACCGTCCCCTGTCGCTCATTATGCTCGACATCGACCACTTCAAAGGCATCAACGACGCCCACGGCCACCTTTTCGGTGATTTCGTGCTCAAAATGATCGCCCTCCGGATAAAAGACAGCCTGCGGAAACACGACATTCTCGGCCGCGTCGGCGGCGAGGAATTCCTCATTGTCGCGCCCGACTCGGGGGCCGAAGAATCGGTCCATGTCGCGGAACGGGTCAGGCGAAGCATTTCCACCAAGCCCATCGGCGATAAAACCGCCGAGGTGAGCACGACCCTGAGCGCGGGTGTCACCGTGATGACGGCGCAGGATGCAACCGCTGACGCGATCTTTTCGCGGGCCGATGCGGCGCTCTACAAGGCCAAGGACGAGGGGAGAAACCGGGTGGCCTTGTTGTAGCGTGCGAGGAATACACTCTCTTTTCGATCGGAGGAACAGTGATGAAGTCATCGAACGTATCGTTCTTTGCTCAACTCCTGATGTGCGCGATGTGCGCAGCATGGGCGATCTCTTTTTCCTCATGCGCCAAGAAGGCTGATGTGACGGGATCCGGCCGTTCTGTTGACAGGGGAATAAAGGCCGAGTTCGCAGAAGGAATGGCCGCGCCGTCGAGTCCCGGCTTGCCGGAAACGCTGAAGAAAGAAACATATGTCGAAAGGAAAGCCGCCGAGGGAATGCCTGCGAAAGCCCGTTCCGAGTCAGGCCTGCGCGCGGGCTACGCCGACGACAACAAGCAGTTCAATTATTTTGTCGGCTTTCTGAGGAAATATGAATCCCTTGTTCAGCATCACCCCATCAACATCAACGAACGAATCATCCTGAACGTACAGGACCGGGACGGAAAGCCGGTCCCGAACGCCGACGTGGCGATTTCCGCCAATGGCAAGCCTCTTTCTTCGGGAAGGACCTACTCGGACGGCTCGTTCCTCTTCTTTCCCTCGGAATATCCCGAGAGCATTCACCGTTTCAAAGCTGTGGTGACCTCTCTGCAGAAGAAAAAGGAAGTTGCTATCGACCGGCAGGGCAACAGGGACGTCGAGATAAAACTCGAGCTGCCAAGGAGCATGCCGGCGCCCATTCCCCTGGACATACTCTTCATACTCGATACCACCGGAAGCATGGGAGAGGAAATAGCAAGGCTCAGACAGACCATAGAGCTCATCAACCTCAACCTCACCTCGCTGACATCCAGACCGCACGTGCGTTTCGGGATGGTGCTGTACCGGGACAGAGGCGACAAGTATGTAACGGAAACCACTCCCTTGACCGATAATCTTGATGAGTTCCGGAAGAAGTTGAACACGGTCACTGCCGACGGCGGCGGTGACGGACCCGAGGACCTGCAGTCCGCCCTCAAAGAGGCCGTCCGGAATATCGACTGGAGCAATAAGGGAATACGGCTTGCCTTTGTGATTACCGATGCGCCGCCGCATCTGTATTATGATCAGAAGTATACGTACGCCGATGCCGCTGCTGATGCGAAACAACAAGGACTTAAAATCTTTACCGTAGGGACAGGCGGACTTGATCTCATGGGTGAATATATTCTGCGGCAGATTTCCCAGTACACCTACGGGCGGTATATCTTTTTGACGTATGGAGAAAAGGGTGAGAGTGAAGGCGGAAGAGAAGGAAGCGTGAGCCACCATACGGGAAGCAATTTTCAGACGGACAAACTCGAATCGATCATCATCAGGTTTGCAAAGCAGGAACTGAGCAATGTTACCAGCGGCGCCGCGGAAGAAGATGAGGACTACTTTACCGCAGACAAACGGGACGATGAGGCCCGGGATGTTACGCTCCAGAAGCTGTTCGACATGGCGATTTCCCAACTGGTGGATTATTCCAGCATCGCCATACCGCAGAGCACGACAACGGCCGTGTTTCCCCTCTCCGGCAAAGACGAATCATTGTCCGTGAGCGCCGAATATTTCGGCGAACAGCTCGGCCTGTCACTGAGCAGGAACAAGACGTTTAAAATGGTTGAACGGAAGGACCTGCAGGCCATCCTGGAGGAAATGAAATTGCATATGACCGGCCTCGTTTCCGAGCAGGATGCCGCAAAGACCGGGAAAATGCTGGGCGCAAAAATGGTCGTCACCGGGAACCTTTATAGGGACAATAAAAAGTATGAATTATTCCTGAAGCTCATCCGCGTGGAGTCGGCGGAAGTGTTATCGGTAACGAAGACGCTCATCAATAAGGATCTGGGGCTGACACAATAGGGCCGTTGGTGTGACGGTTCGAGATGGGTGAGGAAGGGGAATCGGCGCATTCGCAATGAGACGGAAGTCATGAACACGGCGCATTTATCAACCAGCAGGAAAGGAAAAATATTTTGAGGAACAGGTTGAAGCGTTTCCTAACTCTAACGGCATTCTTCATCGCCGTTTCCTGTCTTGCGATCATTTCAACGTCAGCCTATTCCGAAACCTGCGAGAGCGTTGTTCACGCGCTCAACCAGCGGCTTTCATCCGGGATCAACGAACAGGAACTGGTCCTCATTCTCAAAACCCTGAACAGCACCGCCCATAAAAGGCTTCCGTCCAAATTCGTCACCAAAAAGCAGGCCATGGCCGCAGGCTGGAAGCCGGGCAAGAACCTGTGGTCTGTTGTGGCCCTGAAGGGGAAGAGCATCGGCGGAGACACGTTCGACAATCGGGAAGGCAGATTGCCGGAGAAACACCGGCGCGAGGCGGACCTGGATTACCACGGAGGCCGCCGGGGAAGCAAGCGTCTCGTATTTTCCGATGACGGGACGCGCATGGTCACGGTGGACCATTACCAGACGTTTACGGAGGCGCCGGCATGTCGATAGGGAAGAGACACTACACCCTGAACGGGCAGAGCATACACTCTCTCGATGATTTCTACGATGAGATCAGCCGTCAGCTTTCCCTGCCCGCATACTTTGGACGCAATCTCGACGCGTTGTGGGACGTCCTTTCAACGGACGTCGAGGGCCCCGTCGAGATCTTCTGGCGGAACGCCCGGGCGTCCAAACAGGCCCTGGGAGAGGATTTCGAAAAGGTCCTGAAGGTTTTAAAAGAGCTTGAAGGGGAACGGGAGGATTTCAAAGTGATCCTTCAGTGAATCAGGGAACAGGCCTCATCGACCTTGCTTGCATCGGCAGTCCATGGAGCCCATGAGACGGCAACCGTGTCGTTTTATCTTCCCCCCTCCAACCGCGGCCCGGTCAGGGATAATTTCTCTTCACACCGTCTTCCGAGCCAATTCCATCCTTTCGATCTATTTCGCGACTGCTCAGGTCGTTCACAGCATCTTCGACCCCTTCTTCTCGACGAAAAATTCGGGAGAGGGCGCCGGGCTCGGGCTTGCCATCGCCTATGGGGTCGTTAAGCAGCACAACGGGTATATTACCGTTGAAAGTGAAGTGGGAAAAGGGTCCACATTCAGCGTCTATCTGCCGCTCATGTGAGTAGAGGAGTTCGTCGTCCCGCCGCGGCCCTGCGCTTCTGCTCTCTTCTCCAGCTCACCCCCTTACTTTTTGTTACACCGGACTCTCAAAAAACAAATAGAGGCTTTTTGATGGTTATAATTAGAATTTGACCGAGAGAGGATTGCGTGTTATAGATTATTCAAAGTGATGGAGTGGACCACGATTCCCGAAAAGCCAAGCCCTCTGTGAAGAGGATGCGGAAAGCGGCGGATCTTAAAAGAAGATGGCCGAGCTGCCGAAGGAAAAAGCCTTTGGTGCGCTCGGCTTTTTTATTTTGACCAGGCAGAAGGTCAAGGGAAACGTGGATAACATTCTGAACGAGCGGATCAACAAAAGGAGGTACCTACCTATGAACATGGCGATTACCGTAAGTCAGGTGTTGCGATCCAAGGGGCATGGCTTCTTTGCCATCAGCCCTCAGGCAACGGCCTACGAGGCCCTGGAGATCATGGCGGACCGGGACGTGGGCGCGCTCCTGGTCATTGACGAGGGGAAGCTGGTCGGCATCTTTTCCGAACGGGATTACGCCCGCAAGGTGATCCTGAAGGGAAAATCGTCGAAGAGCACGACGGTGGCGGAACTGATGAGCAGCCCGCCCATCTGCGCGGGGCCGGAGTTGACCCTTCAGGACTGCATGGTGCTGATGACGAGCAACCACATCCGCCATCTGCCGGTCCTGGACAAGGGGCTCCTCACCGGGGTCGTGAGCATCGGCGACGTGGTGCAGGCGGTCATCTCTGAGCAGGAAACCACGATCCAGACGCTCGAGAACTATATTACGGGCAATGAGTACGGGGCGAGAATAGCCGTTTCATAAGGGTTGCGCCGCAGCGGGAAACGAGCGGAAAAAGGTCATTGTTCCCGTTTACCATGAATAGACGAGTTCCGCCTCCACCTGGTCGTTCATGGCGTACCGTCCGAAAAGGGAAAGCGGCGGGCCGGTGAAGAACACCACGGTCGCGCCCGCCTTCCAGAAATCGGTGAACGTGGAGGAGGCTTTTGCCGTGGTCATGTGCGACCCGTGCTCGGGGTTGTACGCGACAGCGAGGTTTGTCTCCGCCTTCTGTTTCATCCAGCCCACCTTGAGATTCGCCCAGAGAATGGTCTCGATCTTCCGCTCATAGAGGGCATCAATCCTGTCGAAAATCACCGTCTGCTGAGCCTGCATGGTAACGAGTCCGTCTTCGAAGAGCCGATAGTCTGCGCCGATGCCATAATCTACT
>ERZ1292625.908-Hain-H41-01um-R1-908-length-39791-cov-117_pt2 | contig 17864 bp, 20 predicted proteins | sample MGYA00564400_ERZ1292625 | MGnify/ENA primary metagenome ERZ1292625 (study PRJEB36523, sample SAMEA6512639) | groundwater metagenome | collected 2019-01-08 | study: AquaDiva: Metagenomics assemblies of 32 groundwater samples
GCTGCTGCTGCTGCTGCTGCTGCTGCTGCTGCTGCTGCTGCTGCTGCTGCTGCTGTCGTTCCATTGCATCTAGCCGAGAAGCATTACTACTTGATGTCTTGATGCCTTCGAGTTGAATCTGGACTGTTTTCTCCAGCAAAGTAGATAAAGCATCCGTTGTTCGCTCTGAATTAGCTCTTTCTCTTCCTATTTCGTCTTGCAGACGACGATCCAAGGCTAATATAAGCGTTTCAGCGTTTGTTCCCGCAAGTTTAATATCGTTTTGTAATCTATTTTCTTGCACATTTAGATTGACAATAGTATCATTAAGATGTGTTTTAAGTGTCGTAATGATATCTCTATTATCATATTGGCGATCCTCAACCATCTTCTGTTTTTCGGCCAACAATATTATTTCCTTAGAATGTGTTTCAATAAGTCCTTTACGCTCGCCAAGGGTGAGGGCAACGCTTAAATTAATGTCGTTCTGGTTTTTTATAAGTTTGTCTATAGAATCAACCATTTTCTCTGTCTTGATTTCGACCCTATTGATGTCTCTACCCTGTGAATTGAGAACTAGACTTCCCACGCTACCAACGATGCTCAATAATAAGGCACAAGCAGCAAAAATAGTTCCAAAAAGAAGTGCATACTGCGGCTTGCGGCTATCTGCAAATCTAGTGTTAAGATCGCGAAATCCCGCATCAACTGAAATTTCCAAGCGACCAACTAATCCTGTTACTTTATCAATAGATTGAGCCAGTCCGACGATGGCTGTTTCAGAACTGGCTACTCTTGATTCAAGACTTACATGCGATTCTTGTCCATTCAATATTTTATTCTCCTAAATCCCACAGGTAACTTTGTTAAAGGAAATCATATATTCCTTTTAGAAAAATATTAAAATGCTAATCATTTCTTCCCAATTTGCTCAGAAGACTATTCCAATACAAATTCAATTAGATGCTAAAGAAGAACAAATATGCACTTTCATTAAAGCTGCCTGTCAAGATCTTTCTGCAATTCTTGGACAAACTCCTTCTGTTCGAATCGTTGGAGGATGGGTGAGAGATAAACTTTTACATAAACCCTCGAAAGATATGGACTTAACGGTGGATATGAAAGGAGATGAATTTGCTCAGTGGTTATTTAAAATAGCACAACAAAGATTTGGCACTAATCAAAAAATTGTCTCGGAAAATAAAACTACAGAAGGTAGACCAGAGCAAATTAAAAACTTATCTGTCGCTTTTTTAAAGATATATGGTCAAGCGGTTGAAATTTTACCATTACGCGGTAATGAAGTGTATGAAGCTGGCAGTCGAAACCCTGTCTCGACAAGCCAGAGCGATGCGGCAGGAGACAGCACAAGAAGAGATTTGACCATAAATTCATTGTTTTATAATATTACTACTGGACAAATAGAAGATTTCACTGGTAAAGGATATGATGATCTTTTAACCATGACACTCCGTACTCCTTGCCGCCCTGGACATGACCCCAATAATGAGGCTTTGCGTATTTTTACAGAAGATCCATTGAGATTGCTGCGTGTTCTTAGATTTCACTCTAGATATAAGAATTCACAAATAGATCCAGAAGTTTTAACTGCTATGCAAAACGAAGATGTTCAACATCAAATAGTTAGACGACTCTATGGAGATGAATCTATGGGCATCGTTCCTGAAAGAACTTCTGAAGAGCTAAAGAAAATTATGATTGGAGAACAACCCGAAAAAGCAATGCAGTTAATGTATAAAACGGGGTTATTGCAGAAATTACTTATGTTACCACAAGAATTTCAACCATTACACATGGATCAAAAAAACAAACACCATAGTATGACCGTCATAGATCATACAATGAAAGTCCTTGGGAATGTAAATAATTTGGCAAAAGAATTCAAACTTGACGACAAACAAAGAATGACATTGAATTTTAGTGCTTTATTTCATGATATCGGCAAACTTGATCCTCGATCTCATGCGAATAAACCAGATGGGACTAGGGGCTATTACGGAGATAGAAATAATCCAAATGCCATCACTCATCAACAATCAAGTCAAGAACATTGGAGTAGATTTGCTAATGCTTTAAAATTTAGCACCGATGAGACAAATACCATTGGAGACATGGTCTTAAATCACATGAACCCTCATGATCATGTAGAAACAAATGAGAAGCCCTCTGATAAGCAACTGAGGAAATATATTAGAACAAATCCAAGTTGGGTCTTTCAATATATTCATGCCATGGCAGATGCGTCTTCCAAAGATGATAGTGAAGATTTATCTCATGCTCAGCAACCGTATCGAGAAAATTTGGAAAGATTAAAAACTTTAGCTCCTAATGCGGATTCCTTCGGGAATATGGCTCTTACACAAGATATTTTATCGGGACAAGAGATTATTGCTATTGTTGGACTTAATCCACGTCCTGTTCCTGGCATGACTGGATATATTAACATTGTGAAAGAATTATTACGAGATCAGCAGGATGCCAATCCTACATTTTCTAAGCAAGAAGCTACTAATTTACTCCAACAAATAACTAATCAAGGCAAATCAGGTTCAGGACTTTTAGCTCCTTATTTTTCCCCGCAAGTATAATGTAACATGCTTTATCTTTCCAAGTTAAAATTACAGAATTTTTGCAATTATGAAAATCATACTTTCAATTTTTGTAAATCAAATGGAGAACCATTTAAGTTTATATGTTTCTTTGGACCCAATGGTTGGGGCAAATCGAGCTTACTTGAAGCAGTTTCTATGCTTACAATGAGTTTTTCTTCAAGAGACGAAAGCAACATTAAACGTTCACTCAGAAAATATGTCCGCAACACCGATTATAATCCTACTTTTGAAAAAATTAGTGGACATGGTTATACCAAAGGGATGATCTCTTCTTATCAAGATCAATTAGCAGAGATGGTTATTGAAGGCATTTATATTGTTGATGACAAGGAATATACTGTTACTCTAACTCAAGAAGGACTCATTCGTAATGATTTTACTGAGTCTGAGTTGTGGGGTGAAGATTATATGTTTTATTTACAAAGAATAGCACATTTTGTTACCTCTGACAATGATCTGACTTTAAGTAAATTTCAGCTACATAAAGAACAAGTTGAAGCTTTCGAAGATATTACATCAACCATTATGCGATTTAAGACAGAATGTGTTCAACCCTCAGGATTGCTGCCGATGGATCAGGATTATTGTACTGATTTCATTTTACATAAAAATTTACATAAAATTCATTATAAACGAATGAGTGCAGGAGAAAAGAAAATTTCTAAATCTTTTTCTCAGCTTTTAAATTTGCAATACGACTTAGCTCATCCTGGTGAAGGAGAAATTGTTTTGGAGGGGTGGCCTCCTATCATTTTATTTGACAATATAGAAATGCACATTTATTATGATCGTCATGTTAGTGTGGTTGATTGTTTAAAGAAATATTTTCCACAGCAGATTATTGCCACTACTCATAGTGGAATGTTAATTGAACGTTTTCTTCGCGGAGAAAATGATCAAGAAAATGAACTCATGATAGATCTAGAAAAAATCAATTCTTAAAAAGAAAAACCCATTATTATAGTTTTTTAAAATACTATTACAGATTCAACTCCCAATATAAATTGAATTAATCTTCCCATTCCCAATCCAAAACCACTTCTCATTACGTTGCGACGACCAGGATGTTTAATTGGATTGAAAAGCTCCATATAAGAATCAAATGGTTGCCAAGCATCTTCTTTAATTTTAGGAGTAATTGTTGTGTTATGATGTTTTGCCCTTAATTCTACCATTTGAGCAAACATTCTGCTTTCTCTCAATTTTGTGACTAAAGTGCCATAATTTTCTTCTCTACGACTTCCCCCGAAGGTCTCGCCAGCCCGAGGCAACAGATAGTCTACACACTCTACAGTAAATCTTTGTTCATTATATTCTTCAATGGACATTGCTTTTTGCAGATCCCCTCTGGTAGAGCGATACATATTGAAAAATTTAATGGATTCAGGATAGTGAGTTACTTGTACCGGGCCATCACAGAGTTTACATAATTCTTGTTCAATTTCTGAATCAAAATCGTCACCCCATTCCAATGTAATACGTTGTTCTTTTAATAATTCAAGAGCTTGAGTATAAGTAATTGTATTTAGCTGTTTATCAAGATATGTCTTTAACTGTTTATACTGAGTATTGGATATGATAGGAGAGTTCATTCCTATCTTGATTGCTACTTGCAAAATTTCTGATTGTATTTTTAAAAGTTCTTCTAATCCAATATTTCTTTTTTCATACTCAAGAAGAGCAAATTCAGATAGATGTCGTCCATCTCCTGCTCTTGGTTCGTTTCTGTAACTTCTTCCTATGGTCCAAACAGCATCAATATTATAATCTAGTACTTCTTGTTCCATAAGAAGTTGATCGGTTTGGGAGAGAAATGACAGCTCTTTTGTATTTTGTAAAATAAAGGCAGTTGGAACTGACTCGCACGATCCCGTTCCTTGAGTTATTTTGTTGTAATAGGATTCGATGGCTCCAGATTGATGTAAATAGCCACGAATTGCATTTACCACATCATCCTTAAGTTGTACTAGTCTCCATTGGGTCAGATTTTCTGTAGACATAGATTTCTCCTTATAAAAAGAACGATTGTTTTAGGTTTAGTTGTTAAGGGGAAGGAATTAAAGAACGGGATTGCTTGAATCGAAATCTTCTCCGCCGCGTTGACTTAGATTTTGTTGAAGAATATGTTTTGCAGTTTGTAAAGTAGTATTAAACAATAACCTTAGATCTTCTCCGTCTGGATGATTGTTTTTCTTGGCAATACGTCCTTGAGGGGTAGCTTCAAGAAATTGAGTTCTGTGTGAAGATTCTGTATCTATGGTTGATTTGACGGTTTTTTCCCATTGGTTCATTAATTCTTGAATAGCTTCTGGGCTAAAGGCATTAGCCGCAAGATTATAGAGCAGAAGCCGGTCAAAGAGATCAATATACACATTTAAGTGTTCTGGATCTGAATGGGCTATCATGGTTTGTATTTTTTTAGAAAATTTAGGCATATCTTTAATTCAACGAATTCAGGGCCGTTGAGTATCCTGCCCACCAAATTTGTGCGGCGTCTTCCATAATGGGTTTATCGTCAACGAGAAAGACGATTTGATTACTATTCACCTCTACGATGGCAATATCCTGCAATTTTTTGTTTGAGTGCAAATAAGTTTTAATTGCATCCAGTACTGTTTTGGTATCATTTTTGCAGATTATGGGGGACATCTTAAATATTGGCTATATTCGCATATGTAAGTTCTGCTAAGATTGCATGGCTTCCACTAAGAGTTCTGTATGCCAATCTTAGACACCAAAAAGTACCTGTAACAGCTTCCTTCTTAAATATTATATAATATAAATCGTCAAAGGGGTAAATATTTCTGATATCAATTTCTTCTGGTTCTACTTCTTTTGAGAACACTATTTGTAGATTAGGGACCTTATCGTCTAGGCGACTAGAGTGGGTTTTCATTATATCAAGAGCCCATTTACGCACCCGAATATCGTCAGTTGCAGCTACATCTTTGGGATCAACGACGAACTTTGGTTCTCGCCGTTTTTTGAGCGTTTCCTCATCGGGCATATAGGATGGTAGTGACATGTTTGTATTATACAAGGACGTATTATTAAAAATTTAGTATTGAATTTTATGGAACAAATAAATCTTAATGAAATTCACGATGCTCGTGTTCGTGAATGGTATTATAAAAAGCACTGTTCTAAATCAGGATTTTCGATTGTATCGACAAAATATCCAACCATTTTAGAAATTGAATCTACTTCACGATGCAATGTAAATCCTCCATGTCCAATGTGTCAACGAGCAGTGCGCGACACAAGTAAAGAAAAAGACATGCCTGAGCATTTAGTAAAATGGCTTATGAGCCCCATACAAAATGTGAAAGAGATTAGTATTAGTGGGATTGGAGAACCAATGATGGCTCAGTCTTTTTATAATATGATAAATATAAAAAGTTCTGCTCGCTTATCTTTCTTTTGTAATGGACAAATCCTTACTGAAAAAAACATGAAAATTATTTTAGAAAAACCTGTTACAGTGATTAAATTCAGCATAGACGCTGCCACTCCAAATACTTATCGTAAAATTAGAGGCTTTGATATGTCTACATTTAGTACTGTAATTAATAATATCTCATCTTTAATAACGATGAGAAATGAACGCAACCAACGCTTCCCGTGGATACATCTTATTATGGTACTAATGAAAGAAAATTATCAAGAATTGCCCGATTTAGTAACATTAGCTGGAAAAATCGGAGCAAATGGTGTTTCTTGTTGGCGGATGCGGCGACCCTCTAATGCTTATGATTACAAAAATCACAAACGTTTAGATTTTAATTTTTCTTATGAAGAGCAATCTGAATTACCACATATTGCAAACATTTTAGCAGAAGCTGATTGCCGCGCAAAAATTTTGGGAATAACATTTGATGTCTCATGATTCTTTATCTCTTCCTATTTGTACTCGTCCATGGACAAGGCTTTACGTTACAGCAGATGGGAATTGCTGGAATTGTTGCTATCAAGTGAAACCTTTTCACTCTATCTCCGATAATGAACAAAAAAAATTTGAAGAAGTGTGGAATAACGAAAAAATTCAATCAATAAGAGCTTCTTTATTAGATGGTAAATTACCAACAGAATTTTGTGATTGCATCAATAAAGCTGGAGGAATTCCTCCTCCAGATGCAGAACCAGACATTGAATTCAGGCAGGAGCAATTTGTTGAAGGAGATCTAAATATTTCCAATCAAAAACCTGATGGCTACTAATCCATTTGTTTGCTAATTCCCTATTTTTAATGACGGATGGCAAATGATTTTCATAAAGCTCTTTGCTGAGCATTTTTATTTGTCCATTTTTAACAAATTCATTCCATACAATAACTCCTTGCATGTCAAAAAAATGTTCTAGTTTTTTTGCTCCACAATAGATGGGAATAGTATATGTAACAAAGCAGTCCATGATTTTTTCGGTAAAATAATAATCTTCTATTGAGTTTTCAATGGCTATTGAAAACATGTAATCTGATAATCCAATGTTTTTCTCTTCTACCCAAGAATAATATCCATAAATGTCAACAAAATGTTCAAATTTTTTAACCACCTCGTGTCGAAAGCGATGCATAGGGCACATAGTTTTAGAAGAACATATAAATGAACATTTTTTATTTTTTAATGGGGGGATATCAAGAGGTTGAGTCCATATGCCCGCAGCAGGATGTAGTTTGAATTTTGTGTTATCTCTTTGTAACAGTATATCATCATAAGTAAATATATATTGGAACTTATATTGAATTTGTGGGATTGAGGCATAGACATGTGGAATAATAGAACGAGGTTCAATTAGCCATGCGATAGATATTGGAGCGATAATTTCTCCCAACATTGCTTCATTGAAATAGCAGTTGATTAAATTATTATTATGAACATTTCTTAACCATGAAATATTGGGGCCATTCACTATTTTCCCAAGTCTATTGTTATCATGAAGGACGATTTTTATCAATTGCGTATAATTTAAGATCTTGAGAATATTACAAAACGAACATTGTTTATTAAATATCAATGAGCTTGGCTTCATTGAGTCATCTATTATTAACGACATTCCATTTAACTCTCCTGCTTATTTAGTATTTTTTAAAGATTATTCCAGAACAGATCCATTTTGTAGGCCATGGAATATGGACTCTCCAATTGATGATATAGAGATTGGTTCTAACTCCATCTTTTATAAAAAACGAATAGAAAACATACAGATTGAAGCGAAGATTGTTTTAGACGCATGTGGTTGGACATGGTATATTTCGATTACCAATGATACCCCATTACATCATCTATTTGGAGTAGCTATTCCTTGGCAAGAAGGACTTTTGTCCAGTGTAGATGGAGAAGTCACAACTTCAGTGTCTCAATATTGCACAACCGCAGAACAAATATTCCATGACCAAACGTTATTGACTTTGCCTATGCTCATAAAAATGTCAACACAAGATTGTGTCATATTAGGGGATTTAAATAGCTCTTATCATTTTTTTCTTTATAATGATATACTTCCTTTTTGTAGAGTTACGCATTCTACTTCAAGGACAAGAGATTTCATTGTTTCTTTTGGAGTTTTACCTCCCAATCAAGCAAAAGAATATTATATTAAAAAATATCCATTGGCAGATCAACTTATCAATAAATGGAGACCTATTTTAAAAGATATAGAGCAAAAATATAGCCTTAAAATCATACATTCTCCCAATAATGAAACGATTGAGAGATCTGATACTCTCATTAGTTTCAGTGCTCCTACAATTACACAATTAGAAAAATATATCTCTCAATTGCCGACAGAATTGTCTAAATATCCTCAATCATTTTTTGCATCAATCAATTTAAATGCGATATTTTTAACTCGTAATATTATTTTAAAAGACAGTAATAGTTCTCTTAATTGTGCAGGATGTGTATTTGGAGCAAGCGATACTTCCTTGCGATGGATTATAATAGACATCAGCCAAAATAATTCAGAGCTACTCCATCATGAAATTTATCACTTTTTAGCAAGAAAATTGAATCCTGTTTTTGCAGGGGAGAAAGAAGAACTCTATGCAAAAGAATTTGGGAAATTAATGATTGGAGCTGATGACAATCTCCAATTAAAAAATGAAGTGCTCAAATTTTGTCCCGACATTTTAATCCCAAACACAAATCAAAATATTTCTAACTTTAAAATTTGGTCAAAAAGAATAGACCAAATAGAACCACTTATCTTTGGGGAATTTCCTCATAATCCATTAGGTATGGATTTTGTATTTAGTAAAGAATTCTTAGAATAATGCAAACATTTATACTATCCAGCATAAGAAGTGGTATCTCGTTATTATCTGGAATTATTAATTGTTTACCTAATGTGAAAATCGCTTCTTTAGATTTTGAACTTTGTCTTGATCAGATGAAAATTGAAGATACATCAGAATCAATACAACTTATCAATATAACCCCTGGATGCTATTTTAAATATGGGCTGCGAATATTAGACGGTCTATACTTCTTAAAAAAAGAAAATGCCCGATTTATATGGCTGATTCGTCATCCGTTAATTTCTATGACTTCTGCAACGATTACAAACCAAATCAATGTTGAATTAGCTCTTTCTTATTGGGGTAACGTCAATACTTGCTTCTGGTATTTATATCACTCTTTACCAAAAGAAAGAATGATTCGCATTAAATATGAAGATATATTATTGAACTATACATCACTTAAAGAGGTTTTTACATTTTTAGGAGAAAAGTATAATGAGCAATATGTAAGATACGGAGATTTTGACCAGCCCCTAATTGGAAATCCGATCTTCGATTCTGGTAGAATAAATCTTGAGCGAATTGATCACCATCCTGAAAAACACTTATTGAGAAATTGGGATAAATATAGCAATACAAAATTAATCAAAGAACTGGGATATAAACGCTCCTTTGATTAAGAGGGATCATTTATGACTGATCAAGAATTCGAGCTTTTTACTCCCCCAGGAGGGGGGAAAACAAAGCCCATTTCATTATTGACAAATTATATTACTTTAACCGAACTTCTGAATAATGTAGAAATAGCATTTGCAGATTCGGCATCTTGGAAAGATGTCACCTCTTGGATGGACTTAATCAGAACGTGCAGACAACCACAAGTTATGTGGGAAGTAGATTATATTGAACCCAAAAAAGGGCTAAATAGAATCAATGATATTATTAGACAGTCAGAAGATATTCTATACGAATCAAAATATAGCATCGACCTAAAACCGTGTTATACTACTGATCTATCTGCACAATCTGCCTTTAATACTATTCGAATGCATCTCCGAGCAGAAGAGTCAGACATAGATGGGGCTCTAAAGATTCTAGATCAAATGATATCTAAGCTATATGATGAACTCCCAACTATTAGACAAAGCCAAATGCTTTTTCATGCCTGCTTAATTTATCTTTGTTGTAAAGAATTTAACAAAAGTCATGAATATTTCGAAAAACACTGGGCTCTAACAAAATATGCATCCCCCTCAGATCGTATATCCTTGGGGATCATTGATAATCAAGTGTTATTGCAGATGGTATATTGGTTCTTTATTAAATATTCTAATGATTTTCAAGATTTCTATGTAGTCAAAAACAAGATTAAAGTGGCGGATATTTGGGGGCATAAGAAAATATCACTTCTTTACTTCTTGGAATACGATCCTGCATGGGCAATAAGCCTATGTAGTCTTGCTTTTTATAATCACGCCCAAACATGGGCTCAAACATTACCTACCTATGAGAAAAAGAGAAGTACTCCTACAAACGTAGATAAAATATGGATGGACGATGAAAGATCTATTTTTTCAGATAATGTAAATCTAACTGGACCAGAAAAAGTATATTTCGAAATGTTTAATCGAGAACTTAGTGTTATTAATATGCGTTGTCCTGAATTTAATAAGTCTGCTGATTACCTATATTCTTATTATCATTACCAAACTGATTATGCTGCATTGTCAAATTTAAAAATGAGTTTGGTATTCTTCTTGAAAAAATTCATTGATGTCACTACCATTGATTCAATTATTGAAGTGGGATCAGGAATCAATATGTGTGCTATTCCTGGAGTGTTGCCTTCCAAACATATAGCTGTTGATATCTCTGAAAAAGTATGCGAAGTATTAAGAGAAACTCACTCCCATTATGCTCATGCAGATATGTGTTCTTTCATATCAGAAACTGAAGATCATTTTGATTTGTGTTTTGCATGTGATGTACTTGCATCTCTTAGTCCTTATCGCTTACAAACATTTTTAACTATTTGCCGTGAAAAATGTAAATACTTAGCTGCTATTATTAGCACTGAAAATAATATAAAGACCGATATCCTTTCTTCCCTTCATCACATTAGGAGTATTAACTTACATAAAACAGTTCAAAGTGCAGAAGATTGGACAAAAATGTTATCTAAAGACTTTGACATTGAAACAAAAATTGAAGGGAATTTGATATATGTATTTGGAAAATCAAAACCCTAATAAGGTAGCTCTCATATCTCTCCCTTGGGGATCTTTAGAACAACCATCATTAGCATTAGGATATCTCAAGGCGGTTTTAAACAAAGAACATATAATTTGTGATGCATTTCATTTTTCCCGCAAATTTTACGAGGCTTTGCTTCCATATTGTAAACCAGAAAATTTAGCTACTTTTATTTATCGCTTTACCGGACATAGCCCATCCTTAAAAGTAGAATGGATATTTAGCAGATTAGCGTTTGGAAGAGATGAAGACCAATATGCTCAAAATTATTTAAAACAAGATCAAATGGATTTGATGAGTTTATCTATTTTTGAATTGCGAGAAATATTTGAACAAATTTCTATTGAAATCTCTCAAATGGACTGGTCATCATATAAGTATATAGGGTTTTCGTGTACTTTTGATCAGACTATGGCAAGCTTTGCAGTTGCTCGTTTAATTAAAGAGCGATATCCAAATGTTATTATCATGTTAGGAGGAGAATGTTTTAATGCGGATTGCTCTCAAGAATATGTAAAGAAAATAGATTGGATAGATTGGATATTTGTAGGGGAAGCAGAGAAATCATTACCATCAGTGATACACGCTCATCAAAAGAAACAGCCCTTCATAGGTCAATTGGGCATAGTCACTAAAAACTTTGATTTTTGTGGATTGAGCACATTAACAGCAGCAGAATTTGATAATCTTCCTTGTCCAGATTTTGATGATTATTATGATAAATATCCTACCCAATCGTGCATTTGGGAACTATCTAGGGGTTGTTGGTATGGTGATAAAAATTTGTGCACATTTTGTGGAATGGTTCCGCCTCTGCGATTTAAATCAAGAAAAAATGTGTATAGCTCCTTACGCACTTTAAAAGAAAAATATAACTTGAAATACATGTCATTCGCAGATTTGATTACTCCCAAGGGCGTAGTTGATTCAGTATTCTCTACCACTGCTGATTTGGATTTAATCTTCAATCTCACTGCAAGGGTAGATATCGTATCTCAATCAGAAATTTACAAGCTAAAAACATTAGCAAATGGTGGAGGGAAAAGTGTTTATTTCGGAATAGAATCTTTGCACCCAGAATGCTTAAAATTAATGCGTAAAGGGCAACTGGTAATCAATTGCATCTCGATGCTAAAATGGTGTAAATTCTATGAAATTAAAGTTGATTGGGCATTACTCTTTGGTATCCCTTATGAAAAACAAGAATACTATTATGAGATGTTAGATTTGGTTCCTAAATTAACTCATTTGTTTCCTCCATCATCACAGCCAATTAGTTTTGTTCGAGATAGCCCATATCACAAAGAACTTAAACATTTACGAGTTCTCCCTGCATACGGCTATCTATACCCGATCAATTTAGATTTAACTAAAATTGCAGAATATTTTGAAAACACAGACCCACAAATCTCTTTAGAAAAGATACAAAACTATCAAGTAATTCATAAATTAACCTCTTTTATCGAATATTGGTGCAATATAAACGAGCAAAGTTTTTTGCAATTTGAAGGGTTAACGATCATTGACGGGCGAAACCCTACAAATATCAAAAAAATACAAATCAATCAAGTAGAGAAAACTCTACTTGATTTATGTTCTATCCCGCAAAAAAAACATCAAATTACGGTTAAATTTGACCAACAAGCTATCGATAGGTTATGTAAATCAGGAGTTCTTTTAGAATTAGAACATCGTTATCTTACTCTTGTGGAACCTGAAAAAGAGATAGAATACGATGTCCCACAGAACGAGGAGAAGGATAACTCGAAGATGGATCTAACGGGAAATAAATCGAATGTTTTGACTCATGCTCTACCACTAATAACTTCGCAGTTGTCTGTAGGTATCTCTCAATAAGACCTTTGGGATCATCTACAATGTGTAAAATATTTAACATCAGAACAATGTCATATTGCTTGAGTGGATAAAAATCTTCAATACGAGTATGAATAAATGTGATAGGATAATCCATGATCTCATTAATCTCTCCCGCTATTGCTAATTCTACTAAATCATGATCAATCCCAGTCCCTTCTGAGGCTCCTTGTTTCATGGCTTCAAATAAGAAAAAACCATTCATACAGCCCAAATCTAATACAGACTGCTTATCGCAATTATTCAAAATTTTTTTCGCAAGGAATTGTGTCCCATCGTGCCATTTTCCTTCAATCTCAATTACTCCGGGGACAAAAATAAATGGTTGGTAGAATTTTTTGTTCTTATATTTTTCGCAAAATAAATGCACCTTTTCTCTATCCATATCCAAATTATACAGTATAATGATCTATGCCATCAACAGTTATAACGAAAGATGATGGGATTTATTGGAATGATACAAGAATCTCATTTTTACGGAAAATTAATAACGGGTTCGAATACCTAACCATCAAAGACATTAATTATGTTCAAACAGAATGTGGATGGGAATTTCATGTTTCTAATTCTCTAGAAGATGCTATTTTAGGAATTATGATTCCTATCAATTCTGAACTACTAATTTATGATCGTCCTGCAGATTTATATAAGTCCAAAAGATACTATTATTCTCCAGCAAGAGAATTAGAACGATTGTTAAAAATTAATCCCAAAGATGTGAATAAAATACAAGCTCCCATTATTCATTTGATTAATAAAGATAGAACTTACTCTTGGTCTTGCCCAAATGAATGTCTCATTTCTACTTTTGTTAGTCAGTATCAATGGTATGTTAATTTAGAAGTCCACGCATGGGAAAGTTTAACATTCTTTCTTGATGAATCTACTAATTATCTAATTAATATGCAACGCTTTCCACATTCTCCCTCAGAAATATTAATAAATGAAACCACAAGCATTAAATCTATGGAACAAGCCCTATTAACAGGATCTCGTCCAAGATCACTTCTCAATGAATCTCATAAAATAGTTCAAGTTGTCAGAGAACTTCAATTAGAGTTATTAAAACACAACTTCACAAGCATTATTATAGGAAGTCTTGCCAGACGATTAAATGGAATTCCAGTGGATGTTAATGATATTGATATTATGTTCTTAAATAAAAAAGAATTAAATAATGCATCTCTCATTATGAGAACTTTCTCCGATACAATTCAAATCAATGAAAAAAATGCAAAATTTAAATATCAAAATTATTACGTAGAACTATGTTTCGATAACTATAATATTTTAACAGGCAAAAATTACACAATCCAAAAACATGGACTCACCTATGTTGATATAGAAGGATTACTCTGGCTCTACATGATTAACCTGCTTGCTTGTAATTTAGATGAACATTCAGATGATTATAAAAACCATGTATTAAATGCCTTAGTCTCAATACATCAAATACACTCCACTAATGAATTCCGTATCCTTCCCTATGCTAAAGAAATCCCTGACTATAGCAAAAAATGCACCGAACTATGTACTCACCTCTCTTTGTCAGAAATGAAATATGTTGACGTGCGAATAAATAAACCATTCACTGTCAGATGTTTTCAAAAAGATCATTCCTTTCTCTACCCAATCGTTAACCTTGGATCAAAATGTGATGCAGAAATAGCTGTTAATTGTCTTCCACACAAATCCATATGGAAAGACATCTCTGGAAGAGAAGAACCATTAAAAGCAGACTTGTATAATGGCTTTAGTCTCATCCATATTTCTGAAGTAGAACTTCCAGGGGTATTAGAATGTCAAATTTAGGAGAAATTTGTGCCACATTATGACTATCAATGCAATAAATGCAAAATCATTCAAGAAATACAACATGGAATGAATGAATCTCCCCAAATAAAATGTAAAAAATGCAAAAAGAAAATGATCCGAATTATCAGTGGCGGATGCTATATCTCACAAGGAATTAAACCACGATTAGAAGATCAAAAAGAATCAGAACATAAAAAGATAGTCAAGGACCCTGAAAGAGCCCACAGAAAACGCAAGAGGCAATTTGGTGATGACGCGGGATCTATGGTTGAGAAGTCTGATCCAAGACATGTTATTAAACGTGGACGCACTCTTGGTGGGCAAGAAAAAACAGTCGATAAACACGAGTTCATTAAAGCTGCCAGCAAGGACTCATTTATGGTACAGCAGGCAATAAACGCTCTGAAAGGAAAATCATGAAAGAGTGGAGATTTAAAGATGGTCGTCCAATTCATGATGGAGACTGTCATTTTTGGGGAGAAGATATCTGTACCTGTGGATTACTTCATCAATTAATAATAGATCCTCCTGATGAAGAATGGTATTGGATAGAACATGCAAAACATGAAACTCAACTGGAGAGAATACCAGAACGATTGCCTTATGTCCCTCCTTCCGCAGAGGAAATTGCAAAGAGAACCAAATTTCTTGAAGAGTTCAATTTCTTGAAGAACTCATGATCCTGCGGGACTACTAGTTCGTTCGATTCACTGCTTGCCCATAATTTTTCCCGCAAAAATAATTTTTTCTTAGCAGGACAATTCTAATTGTGCGTCCCAATGGTTTAATATGTCAACTCTTTGCGAATTATTGGATGAAAAGTGTCTTATTCCAACACTTAGTTCAATAACTAGAGATTCTGCTATTTATGAACTTATCAAGCCATTTGTTGACTTAAATTACATTTCAAAAGAAGATAGTTTAAAGATAGCTCAATCAATTATTTTTCGCGAAAAAAGTGCAACTACTGGATTAGGCAAAGGCATTGCTGTCCCTCATTCTAAACATTTTCTTGTTCCTAAAACTATGATTAGTATCGGATGCTCATCACAAGGTATAGACTTCTCCTCAAGAGATGGAGCATTAGTACATACTGTTGTTCTGGTATTAAATCCCGCCTTTGATATCGACCATCATCTTTCTATTATGGAAATCGCTTTTCGCTTCTTGGAAAAGGAAGAATCCCGCATGCTTCTTCGAAAAGCAAGCACTTCTAAAGCCATGTTGGATGTTATTTGCCAGCAAAAATAATCTTTTCCCCTTCGCTTGACATTTACTTTCGATGTGGTACGATACCAACCGTAGTCATTGGATGCGTGGTTGTGCATTTGAAAGGTGGTTATATGGGCAAAAAAGGTATGAAAATCCATTTGTTGATTATTGATCCCCAGAACGATTTTTGCGACATTCCTGGAGCAACTCTGCCAGTTCCTGGAGCAGACGCGGACATGAAACGTCTTGCAAAGTTCGTTGATCGTGTAGGTCAGCGACTTGAAGATATCCATGTTACGTTGGATAGTCATCGTAAGTTCGCTATATTCCATGATATGTTTTGGAGGGATGAAAAAGGCAAACCGCCTGCTCCTTTTACTTTGATTTCTGCAGCAGATATCAAAGCAGAAATCTGGAAAACCAGAGTTGAAGCTCATAGAAGTCGTGCTATTGCTTATGCAGAAGCCTTAGAAGCCAGCAGCCAGTATAAAATCTGTATTTGGCCTACGCACTGTCTTATTGGTACATGGGGTCATAATGTGCATACTGAATTAAATGAAAGCCTGCAAAACTGGTCGGATAGATATATTGCTATGGTGGATTACGTTACTAAGGGTAGTAATCCTTTTACTGAGCATTATGGAGCCTTAAAGTCTGAAGTCCCAGATCCCGCAGATCCAAGTACTCAACTAAACATCGCTTTGCTTCAAATGCTTCAGAGTGCAGATATGATCGTAGTTGGAGGAGAAGCCGCTTCTCACTGCGTTTTAACCACCGTAAATCAGATTGCAGATAACATTGGAGAGGAGCATATCAAGAAGTTTCATTTATTGACAGATTGTATGAGTCCTGTTCCTGCCATTCCGAATGTGATTGATTTTCCTGCTATCACGAAGCAGTGGTATAAAGACATGGGGAAACGCGGTATGACGTTGACGAGTTCTGTTGATTTTTTGAATTGAGTGAGTCATGAGGAACCTAAAGAATCAGATTGCGGCGGCTATCAAACCCGTTGCACATGCAATTCAGGATCGTATAGGACTGAGAATTTTATACGAAGATAATAATTGGACCCCCGATAGTCAGGTTGAATTAACCTTAACAATTGAAGAATGTCAAGATATTCTTAACCTATATCGAAGAATATCCGAACGAAAGGAATAAAATTATGCCTCGCATGGACACTATGGAAGTTAGCAATATTCAAGGGATGCAGCAGTTTCAATTTTCGGCTGTTCGCATTGATCACTTAACTGCCACTGAATATACGTTAGTGACAATTGCGATAGATGTTACTGGTTCAACTGCACCCTTTGCAGATCAATTGCGTCAATGCTTGATTACTGCGGTTGAGGCTTGTAAGAAATCTCCTCGTTCCAATAATTTGTTGCTACGGGTTATTCTTTTTTCCACAAAATTTCAATCCAAAGGGGTCGAAGAAGTTCATGGATTTAAGCCATTAGGAGAAATTGATCCAAATGCATATCCGCAATTTTCTCCAACTGGCGGTACTCCGTTATATGATGCTACTTTCTCTGGGGTAGGAGCAACTCATGAATTAAGTGCCAAGATGATGAAGCAAGATTATTTGGTTAATGCGATCTGTTTTGTCATTACGGATGGAGAAGATAATTCATCCGCTATGACTCCTGCTCAAATTCAAAGTGAAATCAAGCGAGCCCATCAGAAGGAGGAGATTGAGTCATTAATAGGGATTGTGGTGGGTATCAATGCAAGTTCTTGTCAATATTCTTTGGAGCATTTTTGTAAAGAATCTGGATTGAAATATATTGATGCAGGGGATGTGACCAAAGGGAAATTAGCTAAACTGGCTGAATTTGTTTCGCAATCGGTATCCA
>ERZ1292625.2338-Hain-H41-01um-R1-2338-length-17858-cov-14_pt1 | contig 17858 bp, 10 predicted proteins | sample MGYA00564400_ERZ1292625 | MGnify/ENA primary metagenome ERZ1292625 (study PRJEB36523, sample SAMEA6512639) | groundwater metagenome | collected 2019-01-08 | study: AquaDiva: Metagenomics assemblies of 32 groundwater samples
CAGCGGAGTAGCCCAGGCTTTCGCGCTCCTGCTAGAATACCGCCGCATGTTACCCTCAACCTTTGTGATCCTCCCGGGCATCGGACCTGTGACTGAACGGCGCCTCTGGCAAGAGGGCCTGCTCACCTGGAATCATTTCTTAAGTCAGCCGAGGATTTCCGGAATCTCGGCTCACCGCAAGCAGTGGTACGACCAGGAACTCGTCCAGGCTCAATCTGCATTCGACTCCGGTCGGCTCGACTATTTCACCACACGATTGCCCAGCCGTGATCATTGGCGCTTCTTCGAACTTTGCGAGCCCCATACACTGTATTTGGACATCGAAACCACCGGAACCTCCCCGCATGACGGCGAGGTGACCGTCGTCGGATTGCACCGGCGAGGTGAAACTGTCTGCCTGGTCCGTGGAGAAACGCTGACGACGGAACGGCTCCAGGCGGAATTGGATGCCTGCACGCTCCTCGTCACGTTTTTCGGAACGAGTTTTGATGTGCCGTACCTGCGCGCCAAATTCCCCGAACTCAGATTCTCCATGCCGCATTTCGATCTCTGCTTCGCCGCGCGGAGATTGGGACTGCGCGGCGGACTCAAACAGATCGAACGGGAGCTTGGGATCGAACGGGATTCGGCCCTGCACGGTCTAGATGGATGGGATGCCGTGCGGCTCTGGATGCAATGGCGCGCGGGCGATGCGGCAGCACGAAGCCTGTTACTCGCCTACAACACGGCCGACACCGCCAACCTCGCGCCGCTGGCGAAACATGTGTTCGAGGACATTCTCATTCGCTTCGGCCCGGCATCCGTAGGAGCCTTGATGCCCCCACAGCCTGAAAAACGGGACGGTCACGCATGACTGCATGGGTGGGAGTCGGACGGAGCGATATCGGTCTCGTCCGCACGATGAATCAAGACGCTTTTGTCACGATGGACCATCTCGGGTTCTGGGCCCTGGCCGACGGAATGGGCGGCCATGCCGGCGGAGAAATCGCCGCCCAATCCGCCATCGCCACCGCCGCCGCACGAGCCGAGCTCTTTGCAGATCCGCTCCGCAACGGTCAATGCACGCCGCAGGATTTCCTACAGGATGTGATGACGCACGCTCACGACGCCGTCCTCGGGCGCGCCCGGTTGGAACCTCGCCTTGCCCGGATGGGGACGACGCTGGTCGCGCTGCTGATGACCTCCGGTGCCATACCGACCGCGCACCTTGCCCATGTGGGCGACAGCCGCGGCTACCTGTTTCGAGACGGCCGTCTCGCACCATCGACCCGCGACCATACGTTGATCGAAACCTATCTCGCCCGCGGAATCGTGACTCCGGCATCGGCCAAGACCCATCCTGAACGGCACGTGCTCACCAAAGCGATCGGGATTGCCCACTCCGCGGAACCGGATCTCACCACTCTACCGCTCGCACCGTCCGACATCCTGCTGCTCTGCTCGGACGGGCTTACGAAGATGTTGGAAGATGCCGACATCGCCGATATCATGACGCGCGCGCAAGGCGACCCTACTCGTATCTGCGATCGCTTGCTCGACACAGCCCTCGCGCGCGGCGGTGAAGACAATGTAACCGTCATTGTGATCGCACACCGCTAAGCTCTTTCCGTCCTCACATCGTTGACAAGGCCTCTCAGGCCATGTAGCCTGACCTACCATTCAGCAAAGACGTTCCCCAGCTTCCACTTACCTACGCTGAGTAAATTAAGGATTCTGTGATGCCCGACTTCTCTCGGATCGCTTTCTTCGTCTTGTCAGGATGTCTTCTCCTCACCGCTTCTCCCGGATTGGCTCACGATAGCGCGGGCCCGGAATCGGTGATCCGCGCTTTGGTCGACGCCAATGCGGCACAAGACCTCGACGGCATGTCCCGGCTGATGGCGCACGATGACGATGCGACAGGCTATACCATCGGCGGACGGAAATACGTGGGCTGGCCGGAGCTGGAACGGGACATTCGCGACGAATTCGCCTTTGTGGAAAAGCTGGAAATGCCTATCACGGGCCTGACAGTGTGGACCAAGGGCGACCTGGCCTGGTTTGCGATGGAGCTGGACTATATCCGCTACGTCAACGAAGGCGGGCAGCTCCACCATACGGTGATCCCTTTGCGGGAAAGCGGCGTCCTCGAAAAGCGCCAGGGTCAATGGCTCCTGGTCTCATGGCATGAATCGCTCCGGGCAGCCAACTGGCCCGCTGTGGCTCACACGCAGCCTGCGGCCCCAGCTCCACAGCTGGTTGCCGACCCAGGAATTCTTCGTGCTCCCGTGGCAGACCTCAGCGGTGAGTGGGAAATTCTCGAAGTCGAGGACGATAAACGCTACAAAGCCACGCTGGATAAGTCCGGCAATGGCCCCTACACCCAGCACGGCGGGCACTTCACCACGACCAAGTTTGCTGACCGTCTCTGGCAAGGGACCTGGCAGCAACCGGGTAATGACCGCGAAGGGGCATTCGAACTCTTGCTGTCGGAGGATGGCACGCAGGCGAAAGGGGTCTGGTGGTACTCCCGAGTCGGCACGCATAAGAATATTCCTCCGCGGGAACATGGCGGCTCGTATCAATGGAAACGGCTCACGCGCCCTCTTCACACCAATGAATGATTCATCCGCACCGTGCATTCCCTCTTCTCTGCATACCTGCGCACAGACGTTTCCGATCGCTTCACCACCTCTGGGAGACTTTATGTATTGGATGCTTGTTCTTTTGATCACTGTGCTCATGGGCGCTCCCGCATTTGCCGACGGCGGCCATGATCACCATGCCGTGCCGACACTGAAGAATCAGACCACGACCACCGTCACGATTAAGGATGACACCGTCACCTTGACCTTCGGCCCCATCGATCTCCCCACCAGCCATGACGGAGATCTAGCAGCCTCGCTGCCCAAGCATAACTTCCAGCTCCCTGAAGATATGTATATGGTGGGGTATAAATCAGCGGTCTTTACCAAAGAGGGGAAGGAACTCCCCAGAAATTATCTTCACCATATCTTGATGATGAACAACACCAAACCCAGCGTGTCCTGCCCTGGCGAGCCGTTGTTCTTCGCGGGCGCCGGGCTGGAAATGACCGAGGCGCGCTTTCCGGATGGGTATGGGGTCAAGCTGGCGAAAGGGGATCACCTCATGTCTGTCGTCGCCTTCTATCATAAGGTCCCGCCGACGAAAAACGTGATGGCATCCTTCACCATGTATATGGCGCCGAAGTCAAAGCCGGTAAAGGAAATGGATGTCTATCAGGTGGGCGTCAACATCGTGTGCTACAGCAAGTTCGGCTCACGGGGCGCGGATCAAACGGATGAAGGCATTGAAATCAGACCAGGAGTCCAGGTCCATACGGCGCCGCTGAAATTCTCCATGGATGGATGCGTCAAATTCGCCTATCCGCACGGTCACGATGAACTGCTGATGATCGCGCTCGAAGACAAGGCGAACAAGCGCACGCTGCTCCGGACCGTACCGGATGTGGACCTTGATGGAACCTTCCGGGAATTCCAACCCCATCAGGTGTATAAGGACAGCCAAGGATTTTCCGTCATGCAATCGGGCGAGTACGATATGGTGATGGTCCATCATCACCCGCTGCAGAAAACCGAATTCCAACATGGCATGGGAAACTATCTCCTCTATATGACTCCGGGCGCTTGCCGCACCACCCATACGGCCCAGGCCAATCCGTAAGCGCGCTTCTCCCTCTCTCATGATGCCTGCCGGTCTCCGTCCTGTGACGTGAGACCGGCAGCGTTTCTTTTTTTGCTTCGCACGCAAGACCACGTCCAAAATTGTTCGTTCACAAAAGTGCGCCGTCGGTCACCCCCCTACGAAAGAACCGCGCGTTCGTGTCGATTGAGGCTGTGATTGAGACGCCGCGATATGGTATTCAAGACGGTAAACCAGCGCGGGATGCCGCTTTAGAGTCTCTCCCCCCCAGGGGACAGGGACCGCGTCACCGCACGCAGAGGATTTTGTACACCTATCCCTCTGGGACTGGGCCGACTCGGCGTCCCCAGCAACACGGAAGTGGTCCATGCCGCAGAGTGAGCCCGTCACCATCCTGGTCGTCAATGAGCAGGCGGACGAAATCAAGCTTGTCACGCTGAGCCTCCGAGGCTTCTTCCCCGATTGCCGGGTTGAATCAGTCTATTCCTCCGAAGAAGCCCTTCGGTGGGTGAGCCGTGCTGAGTGGGACCTGATTCTGATCGATGAACGACTCGGGCTCCAGAGTCGTCCGTCGTTGGTTGCCACCCTCAGGGAGCGCCTCCCGACCACCGCGATCGTGCTTCAGACCGACCGGAGCGATTCGACCGCCGCCGTTACAGCGCTGCAAGCCGGCGCCAATTTTCTCCTCTTCAAAAAATCACCCGCGTTTCTGACCGAACTGGTGCTCTACACCAAGGGCGCCATCGAACAACGCCATCTCCGCGCCACCTTCGCGCACACGCATGATCGGCATACTCGTCTGCTGGAAACGCTCACGGATGTGTTCTACGAAGTTGACACAGAAGGACGGTTTGTCTTCATTAGCCCCGGGATCACCGCGCTACTGGGCTACCAGCCTGAAGAACTGACCGGCGCAGCCTTTTCCAAGCTGATTCCTCCCGATCAACAGGCGCACGCAAGATATCGCATCAATGACCGCCGTACAGGCCCTCGGGCGGCGCGCCGGGTCCTGCTTCAATTGCTCAAGAAACCTCAGACCACAGGCTCCGACCAGGCCCGCGTGCAGGCGGAAGTCAGCGCCAAAGGTCTCTACGATGCACGCCGGCACTATACCGGAACCCTTGGACTCATCCGGGATATGACGGGGCATCTCGCACAGACCGAGACCATTCAGCGCCTTGAAACCAGACTGCTCGAATCAGATCGCCATCGTGCGATCGCGCAGCGCTTGACCAGCCTGTCGCATGAGCTGCACGCGCCCCTCTCCGCAGTGTTGACCCACTCCCAGCGACTCCTGGAGACGATCCGTGAAGCCCAGCTTGATACCCGCCTCGAATCCCTGACCGCGCAAGCGCGGGAGGCCTCGACATATGGAGACGCGCTGGCTCGGGCCGTCGTTGATGCCGGTCTAGCCGAAGACACGCTGGGTCAGGTCATCGCCGAAGCCCTGGCTCCCGTTGCTCATCTCAACATCGTGCAGCACCACGATACGACCGGCCTCTCGGACATTGGCAGTTCACGGAACATCTGGGTGCGGATCATTCAGATTGTGGTCATCCAGGCGATTCGTCAGATGGCCGCCCGCCACACGATGCATCGACTGGACATTTTCGCGCAAACGGTCACGGCCACCGGGACACCGATCGATCCGGCGCCCGGTCTCTTTCCTGCTCCGGCACCCCGAGAGGTCGAGATTCTGATTCAAGAAACCGAATCCGCGGCAACTCTCACGACCGACTCACTACCAGCCTCCCCTGATCTCATCCAGGCCTATGAAGACATCGGCCAACTACAGGGTCGCATGGAGTGGTTAGCTCCGGCGAGGCAGCCGCTCTCAATCCGCCTGTGGCTGCCGATTCCTGAAGCGCCTCAGACACCTGAGGCACAGGCAGAGGCGGCGCCAAGCCCGCCTGAGCCGCCCGTACCGGCAACGGTCGATACTCACGTGGACACTCCGCTGCCTCCACCTTCAGACAGACCGCTCCCGAATCGAAGAATGGCCGTACGCGCCGCGGTCCAACTTCCAGCGCGAGTGACCGTCGGGCCAGCAGTCCGCGAGGGAACCGTTCACACGCTGAGTCTGACCGGAGCCACCGTCACCCTGACGGGGCCGCTCCCGAATCTATCGGGACAATCGGCCTATTTGGTGTTCAAAACCGTCGTGGGCATTCTGGAACTTCAAGCCACCGTCCACGAACGCGGCCTGCAGACCGAACCAGCCGATGACGCAGGAGAGCGCCCGGTCCTCGCATTCGAATTTTCTCCGCCCGGCGAGACCGAGCGAAAGGTCCTCGGCTCATTTATCGAAGCCGCCCAAGAACAGAGCCTGGCGATCAGCCTTGAGGCGTTACTTTCACAGCCGGATGAGGTCGCGCTTCCGGATCAGACCGGTCCAGACCGCCGGGCAATCGATCACCGGGAAGGAATCCGGGTCCGAGTCGCGCTCCCGGTACGGATTGAAGGGTCTCATGAACAGAACCCTGCCTCTCGACAACTCGGACTGGCCGTGAATTTTTCACGCGGAGGAGCCTGCCTGCAGGCCAAAACGCTTCCCGGCCACGTGGGCGAGACGATCGTCTTACATTTCCCTCACGGCAATGGGCAGGGTCATTCACAGCCTCACGAACCCGCCGCACCGGACGCCGTACTCCCGGCGCAAATTGTGTGGACCGCTCCAGACCCCACAGCTCCTTCCGAGCTACGCCCGACCCACACTGAACCGGGTCAACGTTTCGGTGTCCGTTTCATTGAACTGCCGGCCTTCGCCGAGCGCGAGGTCAATCGCGTCGTCGCCCAGCACATCGGCTCATCCATCGACTTGGATGGGATTGCCGGGCGTGCGGCCATTGTCAGCGCCAGACGAGAATGTCGGAATGTACGCGGCCAGGTCATCGCCATTACCGATGATCATGCGCGTCACCAGATTTCCCCGAATACGCCTATCGTGATTCTCTCTCCCGGCTTCGGCTGCACCCAGACCGACTACGTCGCGCTGTCAGAATTCCTGGCTCTCAATCGGCTCCGTGTCCTGCGCTACGACTACAGTAACCACGTTGGGCAAAGCGATGGCGATGTCCTTCAGACCACACTGCGGAGCATGCAAGCCGATCTGCAAACAGTCCTCGAATTTGCGCATACGACGTGGCCCACGGCCTCTCTCGCCATCCTGGCCGAAGATGTCGCGGCCCGAGTCGCGCTGAAAGTCGTCGCGCAACGTCCTGTGGCCCATCTACTTCTACTGGCCAACCCGGTGCTCGATATTCAGACCGCGCTGTCGACCGAGCACCATCATGACCTCCTGGCCGACTACCAGCACGGTCTCAGACGCGGCAGTGGGAATGTGTGGGGCCTCAATGTCAATGTCGATCAGTTCCTGAGCGACATCATCGCCGGCCACTATGCCACACTGGCCACGACGGTGACCGATCTGTCCGCACTGACCGTCCCGATGGTCATCCTGAACTCTCCGTCAGCGGACCCCTCGATGCGGCATCCCTTTCCCAGCCCAGACGAATCACTTCGAGCCTTGCCGACAATGCCAACCACCGTCTCGATCCCCAGCGCATTGTCGGTCACTGGCCGCACCTTCGACGCCCGTTTACTCGCGTCATTCCACACGCTACTCACAGAGATTGCTCGTGTGTGCTTCTCCGGAGACGCACAGCCGGCCATACACACACCGACCAGTCATGATATTTCCAAACAGTATCTCCTCGAACGTGAACGCATTCGGATCCGCCACCACGTCTCGCAGTCGACTCGAGACGCCTTGTGGATCGCGCATCTCGCCCAGCTTCCGCAGCTCGGCACCTTGCATCACCATGCGCGACTGCTGCAAGAACTGTATCAACAGGCCCTTCCGCTTGAACCCGGTATGCGCATACTGGATATCGGATGCGGCACGGGAGAGTTCGCGCACACGCTCGCCATCAATCGCATGTATCACCTGCTCCACGCGTCACATGCGCCGCAACGCCCCATACACTATGTCGGCATCGACCATTCCCAGGAAACGGTAGTGTCTGCAGAACAAACCTTCACGGTGCTGTATCAGGAGTTACAATCCATGTTTTCCAAGGTCGCCACTCCAACGACCGCCGTGACAACTGAGTGGGGTATCCACGTCCCGTCCTCACGTGATTCTGTCGACCGGATCGTCAGTCATCTCTCGCTGTCCTTTGCCTCCTCTCCCCTCACTTTCCTACGGCAGGCGGTCCGGACGCTCGCGCAAGAGGGGCGCCTCATCGTGACGTGTGTACAGCCGCACACAGACCTTGCCAGGCTCTATCGTGAACAGCTTCATCACGCCGGACAGGATGAGTTGTCTCCTGCAGCTCAAATTTTCCTCCACTATCTTGGACGACTGCACGAAGCGATTCGCCATGGACTGCTGCACTCCTTTGACCGAGAACAACTGTCCGACCTCTTGACTCATGCCGGTGCAACTCCCCTTCGAATCGTGCCTGTCCTGGATGGGCAACTCCTGCTCGCTACCGCCCGAAAGGGGAAATCCGCTGGCTGAAACCGCGGTCGGTGTGTATACTCGCCCCTGTTACCTAACATCCTCTCTTCCCCGTTCCCCCGGCCTCACACCTGGGAAAAGAGGAAGCACGACCACCCCTCTGGATAGATATGACTGACCACCCTCTTCGCCATGCCACCGCTTCATCCACCGCGCTCACTCCGCTCCAGAGACTAACCCGGTTTACCCAGGATATGGGGACGTTCACGGACCGCGCCGTGATCGCCAAGCGCATTCTTCTCGAACTCTGTGACGCGACCACCTCCCACCAAGGCGCGCTGTACTTGTTGGATCGTGAACATGATCAATATGATCGCGTGATGACCGTCGGCATTCAGAACACATCGGCGGCACTCCCCTCCTTGACTCCGACTCACGCACTCATTCAATCACTCGCCCGTGAACATCATATCCTCTCGGTCACGGACGTAGCGGACATCCCTCCGATCAAGCCGGAATTAGCCGACACCTTGCGAGCAACCCAATCGTCATTGGCCGTCCCGCTTCTCAACAAAGGCCGCTTGATTGCCTTTGCACTGCTTGGCTTCCCCTCGGACCGGCCGCTCGATCATGCGGATGGACGGGACCTCCTCACCGCCCTGGCGCAGAGTGGGGCCAACGCCCTGGATTCCATCCTGGTGAACGACGATCTCCACCAGTCTCAAACGCTCATGCGCCGAACCGATCGACTTCGCTCATTGGAAATCATCGCCGGCGGGTTTGCCCACGAAATCAGGAATCCCCTGACGTCGATCAAAACCTTTATTCAGTTGGCCCCGGAACGAAAGGACGACACGGAATTTATCCATGACTTCAGCCGCATCGTGCTGGACGACGTGCACCGGATCGAACGGCTGATTCAGGAAATTCTGGACTACGCCCGCTATATGGAGCCCAAGTTGACGGATGAGGATCTCAACGAGATCGTCACCTCCTGTCTGTATTTCATCGAAGTGAAGGCGGACAGCAAACGGATCAAGATTGAAAAACAGTTGGCGCCTGAGCTTCCTCGTGTCATGTTAGATCGTCAACAAATAAAGCAGGTACTTTTGAATCTGCTGCTCAACGCCATCGACGCGATGGGAGACGGTGGCGGGCAGCTGAGGGTTCGCACACACCGGATCATGAAACCGGGGGCAGCGGTGTGGACCCAGATTGAGATTGAAGACAGCGGTCCGGGTATTTCCAAGGCCAACCTGGAACACATCTTCGATCCGTTCTTCACGACGAAGCACACCAGCGGTGAGCATGCGGGGACAGGCTTGGGATTGACGATTGTGCATCAGATTATCCAAGAGCATAGCGGTGAAATTCAGGTCGAGAGTACCGAGGGAGTGGGAACCACGTTTTCCGTGAATCTTCCGGCCCTCCCGATAGACTAGGAGTACTGTGGAAAGTCCAGCCATGAAAAAGCGCGTTCTCTTGATCGACGACGAAGCCCGCGTCCGGACTTCACTGAAGATGGTGCTTGAGCCGAACTACGAGATCCTCCAGGCCGCGGATGCCCAGGAAGGCCTCGATACCTTCAGAAAAGAAGGGCCCGATCTGGTCCTGCTCGATGTCATTCTCCCGGGAACCGACGGACTGGCCGTGCTGGAAACCCTGCGTTCTGAAAGTCGGATGACTCCCGTGATCATGCTGACGGGCACGAAGTCGGTCAAGACCGCCGTCGACGCGATGAAACTGGGCGCCGCCGACTATTTATCCAAGCCCTTTGACGTCGAAGAATTGCGCATCGTCGTGGATCGTGCGCTCAGCTCTCAGGCGCTCGAACGCGAAGTGAAACAGCTCAGGGCGCAAGTCGTCCAGCGCTATGCCTTCCACAACCTCATCGGCAAAAGCCAAGGGATGCAAGAGATCTACGCGAAGATCGAGCAGGTCGCGGATAGCCGAACCACAGTGCTGATTACCGGCGAAAGCGGAACGGGAAAAGAGCTCGTCGCAAAAGCCCTGCACTACAACAGCGGACGGCGTGAACGGCCATTTATTGCCCTGAATTGCGCGGCTCTCCCGGAAACGCTGATTGAGAGCGAGCTCTTTGGCCACGAGAAAGGCTCCTTTACCGATGCCACGGCCAGACGCGTCGGCCAGTTTGAACTCGCCAATACCGGCACTCTGTTCCTAGACGAAATCGGCGATCTCAGCGCCATGACGCAAGCCAAGCTCCTGAGAGTTCTCCAGGAACGGGAGTTTACGAGAATCGGTGGCGTTCAATCGATCAAGGTCGATGTCCGGATCGTCGCCGCCACCAACAGAAATCTCGAAGACATGGTGCGCAAGGGGCAATTTCGCGAAGATCTCTACTACCGCATCAACGTCATTTCGCTGTTTCTTCCTCCGCTCCGCGAACGGGGTGAAGATATTCCCCTGCTCGCCAAGCATTTCCTGGCCAAACGAGTCGAGGAAGAGAAGCGCCCGCATATCGAATTTGGGAAAGAAGCCCTGGAGGTTCTGACGCGCTATCCCTGGCCGGGAAACGTCCGGGAAATGGAAAATATCATCGAGCAAGCCTTTATCTGGTCACAGAATTGCCCGCAGATTACTCAGGAACATCTGCCGACCATCATGAAAAGCGACTCGCGATCATCCTCACTCCGCGATGACACCCTCGCCGGCCGGATGTCCCTTGAAAAAGCCGTCATGGAATTCGAGCGGGAAATCATTCTTGATGCCTTAAAACGAACCAACTATGTTCAGACCCACGCAGCCAATTTATTAGGAATCAGTCGGCGGATGCTGAAATACCGGATGGATACCTTGGGAATTGGCCGACCGGACAATGGGAGCAGTCAAGAACCAGAGCCGCCTGTGCAGGAATAACACACCCCCCTGTATCGACCGCGTCATTTTCAACACGACGTTTGCATTCTTCAGTCAGACCAGCTACGTAGTCAAACGTTCAAGTGATCTACATATAGACTTTCTACGTAGACTCCCCCCTGCGGATTGATCATCCCGAGTAAGTGCCTGAAAAGGAACAAGTATTGCTTGACAGGTTACGTAGTTGGGGGTACATGAGCACTATGAGCACAACAATTTCTCAAGACGGATCCCAAACAAAGCCGACGGTTCTTGTCGTCGATGACGAGGCCGGACCGCGCGATGCGCTCAAAGTCATCTTGCGGCCCTTCTTCAACATCCGCTCAGCCGACAACGCACAAGCCGCACTCGACGTCTTGAGCCATGAATCCATCGACCTCATTACGCTGGATCAGAAACTCCCCGATCGCCAGGGCATCGACCTCCTGCAGGACATTAAACACGATCACGCCGATATCGAAGTCATCATCATTACCGGCTACGGAAGTCTGAAGTCCGCCATGGAAGGTATTCGCCATGGCGCGGCCGGCTATCTGCTCAAGCCATTTAATGTCACCGAACTGATTTCCCTCATCAGCCAGACGCTTGAGAAAAAACAGCGCCTGGACCTCCTCCGAAAGGTCCTGACCAATTCGACCGCCTTATGGGCCGGTGATGAAGAGGGACGGCGTGCGTGGGACACTCTGAAGACCAGCTATTTTGCGATTGGAAAGCGTGAGGAGCAGGATAGCTCGTCCGGATCACCGGACCTTCTCCCACTGCTCTCAGATCTCCTGGAAGCCAAAGATCGGCACTTGCTGAATCATTGCAGCCGCGTCAGCTTCTACGCCACGTTACTCGCCAATCGCCTCAGCCTGACTCTTGCAGAACAAAAGTCCCTGGCTATCGGGGCCTTCCTGCACGACATCGGCAAGGTCAGCCTCCCGAATTATCATTATTCGGATGAGCCAATCCTGCCTTCCGGAGAAAGCGCCTACTCCAAGGAACATTGCGAAACAGGCGCACGGATGATTCTTCCCCTTGGCTATCCGGCCGAGGTTGGTCAGGTCATTTCCTATCACCATGAACGGTGGGACGGATCAGGCTATCCACATGGACTTCAGGGAGAAGGGATTCCCTTGCTGGCCAGAATCGTCAGCATCGCCCAGATGTTCGATCACCTGACAGCCGAAGTCCCCGGACGATCGCCGCTCCCGGTGGATCAGGCCATCCAGCAAATCACCCTTCAGGCCAATACCTACTTCGATCCCATGCTGGCGGATCAATTTGCTCGGGTCGCGACCGAATGTAAAGCGTCGCTCCCAGCGATGGCGATCGCAACCACGCCGAGCAGCGTCTCCGGCCTGTAGAAGGCAGCCTACTCAGATTCGTCATTCCCCGGCATCGGCAATGAGTTCTGCCGCCGTCTCACGCACTTTCTTCGTCACCGTCAGCCCGCCTAACATTCTGGCAATTTCGTTCTCACGCCCCTGCCCAATCAGCGGATGTACCGTCGTCACGGTTCGATTGCCGTCCTGCGACTTCTCGACACAGAGATGATGCTGCCCCTGCGCAGCGACTTGAGGAAGATGGGTAATACAGAACACCTGATGATAGCGGCCTAACCCACGGAGGCGCTTTCCGATTGCGGCAGCCACCGCCCCGCCTACTCCCGTGTCGATCTCATCAAAAATCAGCACAGGGACGCGATCTCGTTCTGCCAGCACCGTCTTCAGTGCGAGCATGACTCTGGACAACTCTCCGCCTGAGGCGACTTTTGAGAGAGGCTTCGCCGGCTCTCCGGCATTCGTCGACAGGCGAAACTCCACCTGATCAATCCCATCAGGACCGAACTCCAGGTCGCCGGCATCCGCGGTTACGTGAATCTCAAAGACCGTCTGCCCCATTTTCAGCGCCTCAAGCTCCTGACGCACCACTTTGGCCATGCGCTTGGCCGCCTCCCCGCGCTTCAGGAATAATTGCCGCGCCAGCAGCGCCAGATCGGCCTGTTGCTCATGGATGCGTTGACGCAGTTTACCCAGTTGCTCATCAGAACCTTGCAACTCCTCCAACTCATCTTTGATCTTCCGATGAGCCGCCAGCACTTCTAGCAACGACCCGCCGAACTTCTTTTTCAATTTCTGGATGACCGCCAGCCGATCCTCAATCACGCCCAGCCTTGCAGGATCGGCTTCGACCCGCTCAGCATAGTCGCGCAGCTGTCCCGCCATTTCCTTCAACACCACTTTCGCTTCAACGGTCAGCCTGGTCAGCTCTCCGACCGTGGAGTCAATCAGCAGCAATTGACCCAGAGCGCGCTCCGTCAATGCCAGTTGAGCCAGGATGCCCTCCCCTTCCGCATTCACCCGCTCCATCGCTTCAGCGGCTAACGCACCGATCTGCTGCGACGAACTGAGCCGACGGCGCTCATTTTGCAATTCCTCGTCTTCTCCCTCGCGCAACGCGGCCTCGTCTAATTCGGCACATTGGAACCTGAGTAATTCCTCGCGCTGCGTCCGGTGCTGAGATTCACGAATCAATCGATCTCGCTCCTCGCAAGCCCCCTTCCAGACCTCATACTCCTGTCGATACGCGGCACCGCGCTCTTGAAGATTGCCGAAGGCATCCACGACGCTACGCTGTGTCGCCGTCGCCAAGAGGGACTGCTGATCGTGCTGCCCATGGAGATCAACGAGCGTACCGCCCAGTTCTTCCAGAGCATGCAGCGAGCTCATGGTTCCGTTCAGGTAGACCCGGTTACGTCCGGATCGGGCGATCACCCGCCGCACAATCAGCTCTGAGTCCTCAGGACCCAGGATTCCTTGATCACGAAGACGGGCTTGGAGGGGATGGCGATCAGGCAGGTGAAAGGCCGCCTCAAGGGACGCCTCTTCTGTCCCAAAACGAATCTGGTCGGCGGACGCTCGTCCGCCGACCAGCAGGGCAATGGCATCGATCAGAAGGGATTTTCCGGCCCCCGTTTCTCCGGTGAGAACGGTAAAGCCGGGCTCAAACCGTAAGCTGAGCTCTTCCAGAATGGCGAAATTGACGATGCGCAGCTCGGTGAGCATGGCTGCGTGCGTGCGAACGCGCTACGCGGTCCCCGCGTGCTGGGCCAACAATGAATCAATCGTTTCTTTGAACTGGCGCTTCGGACGCGCCCCGACCAGCTTTTCCACAACCTGCCCATTCTTGAAAAACAGAATTGTCGGGATACTCATCACCTGATACCGCCCGGCAACTTCAGGATTTTCATCGGTGTTCAGCTTCCGGACTTTCAGCTTCCCTGCATATTCCTTCGCGAGCTCATCGACAATCGGCGCCACCATCTGACAGGGTCCGCACCAGACCGCCCAGAAATCGACCATGACAAGCTCACTGGCCTTCATCACATCTGCGTCCCAGGTGGAATCTTCAACTTTTAATGTATCACCAGCCACGTCCGGAACCTCCTTCAGCTAAGATACCGACGATAAGAATCAAGGAGCGCATCGTACCCCACCCCCATTTAGGGTGTCAAATGAGACACTGACTGCCCCCCACCAAAAGGAGATCTCCAGTCACCAGCTATCTGAATGCCGGAGACGCCATCGGTGTTGCTCCATCATCGTCCCGGGCTTCCACCCGTCGATGTGCCGGACTGAGACCGTCCATAGGGACCAGTCGGCGATGCCCATGGCAACCCACGTTCGCCCCACAGCAGCGGACTGAGTATCGACCGCATCACCTGAGTTCCGAAGTTCTCCGTCCAGCCGATACCGGTCAAATTCAGCATGAAATTGTACTGCGCCCGGTCCGGGAACTGCAGATAGAACAGACCCAGCGACCAGCATTTGCATGGGTTTTGATACAAGGCAACCACGTCATACTCAGGGCTCTTTCTGGTCTTGATATCGTAGTACCCTTTTGCTCCGATCGTCCATCCCCAGGGAGTTCTGAACCCGCCTCCCGCCGTAGCAAACTGAATCTCCTGCGTCGGAGCATAGACTTCATTGAACGAAATGGGGTTCCAGATATCCCCCCGTCGCTCGCGATTGCCGTCCCGGGAATACCGCTGCCCGACTTCGAGATACCAATTGCTCGAGTCTTGAATCCGGAGATCCGTATTCCACTGACTGAGTGCACCTCGATAGGGATCGAAGAAGGCATCCACCGTCAGATACTGATTGATCGTCGGGCGTTGCGCCCCGACGTTTCCGGCTCCGCGCCCAAACGCCTGAGCCGCCATCTGCGCTTGAGTGACTTGCGGAGCCGTATTGCCGATGACCGCCCGCATCCATACATCTGAAAATTTTCTTCCTTGAATCGCCACCGTGGCCGGTTGCAAGGGCTGCGTGAGCGACCCTAGCGGGGGGATCGCCGTGGAGCTGAAGTCGCGAGCCCTCGTCTGCACCGCTCCGGCGTGATAACTCTGGGCCACCGTCAAATCGAGCCAATTAAACGTATTGCTCCCGTCATGCTCGAGGATACGATTGCGCAAGGCGTAGGTCAGCAAATTCTTTTTCGGCAGGTCATCGATTTGATCGATCTGCGCGATTTGCGACTGATCGGTCCCCGGCACATATTCATACATCACGGTCGGCTCGATGGTGTGCAAGAGACTGCCCCCTCCGTCCAACCCGAATCGCCGGCTTAGCTTCGACGTGGCATCGACTCCCGCCCAGAAAGTTTCTCGATGGAGCGAGGCATCAGACTGCGCGCCACGGGTATAGTAGACCTCACGAAATTTGGCCTGCGGGGTAAGGCCGACGACATGACCGAGATCGATAACATCCGTAGAAATCCCCGGCACGACATTCACACGATTCAGGGCGAACCCTTCTTCGCGATAAAAATTGACGTAGTCCCCTTCCATCCCGAACAACAAGGGTGAGTTAAAGAGCGCGACATTCGGCAAGGTGTAGCCGGTCTCCGGCAAGCGCTGAAACGTATCTTTTCCTCCGGACTGAAGAGGCTGCAGGTATTGCCCGAGGATGTACGCATTCCCGTAAGGCAGCCGCTGATTCAACAGCAAGTTCGACTCATTGCTGGGTAAGGCCCGCTGGGTACCGGAGTTACTCAACTGCTGGAGGTAGTTGGGGTCGGTGACAAAATTCGCGTTCCCCCGCAACAGCAGCGTTTCGGTAAACTGCTGTGTGTGCGTCCCGGCGATCAACGCGCGCGCGCGTTTCACGTCTGAACTGGTCTGATCCACTCCGGTGACGTTCGGCAGCGCAGTCTGCTGCAGATAACTCACATACCACTGGCCCCTGGATTTCTGGTCGATCACATAGCGATATTCCACATCGCTCCCGTAACCGAGCTTGCTGTAGTAGGACGGCGCGATGGTCAAGTCCTGACTCGGATTGATCGCCCAGTAAAAACTGTCCTGGATGTGTGTACCAAAACGACTATCGAAGCCCACCTGAGGAACCAGAAATCCGCTCCGCCGATTCGACAAGGGATAGGTGATCGTGGGAATCGGCACGACCGGCACATCCGCGACACACAGCCACGCTCCTTTCAACGCCAACGTGTCTCCGACGTTCAAATCCATATCGTCAAACCTGAACCGCCAGGCCGGCACCTCTCCGTCCTGCGCATCGCAATTGGTAAACTCCCCCTCTTTCACGCGATAGTGATATTCGGAGAACCGCTGCAGCAGCCGCCCACTCACGAGCGTATTGGATTGGGGGACATACAGCTGTCCATGGGTAATAACCCCGGCCTCGGTATTCACATTGAAGTCCATCCGCTCAGTCGTCACGTCGGCCTGCGGATCGATCAGATGCACATGCCCCGACGCATGGACCACGCCGGAGAGCGCTTCAATGGTCACATGATCAGCCGTCAGGCGCATGGCGCCCTGCTGGATCACTACGGACCCATCCGCCTCGTACACATCCTGGTCCTGGCGATAGTCGATTCGATTGGCCGTGACATCGAGGGGAGGAGATCCGGATGCCGAGGTGCCCGGAGTCACCGACTTGGATTTGGCCCAGACGAGACAGGGAAGACAGAGAAGCAGAACGGCCACGAGAACACAAAGCCTGTCCGCTGTCCATGACCGTCCACGCACCATGCTAACCCCTGAGCGGAGACAAGCCGCAGCCACGGACCAACGCTTTCACCTCGCCCACCAGCATGAGCGATCCGGTCACACAAATCAGATCCTGTGCGGTTGCCCGAGCCTTGGCCAGCGCCAGCGCATCGGCTGCGCCCGGTACAATATGACAGAGCGAGAACCGGGATCCGATCGCCTCCCGCAGTTCCTGCACCGAAGCCGAGCGGGGCATATCCGCCTGCGTCAACACCGCTTCAGAGACCAGCCGGCAGAACGGCTCGACAAAGCGCGCGTGATCCTTGTCGCGCATCATGCCCAAGACAAGGATCACCCGGGACTCCGGTCGCGAGGCACACCACTCGGTCAAATACTCGGCCAGCACATGGGCTGCGGCCGGATTGTGGGCTCCGTCAAGCAACAGAACTGGACCTCGCTCCACCACTTCCAAGCGCCCTTCCCACAGCACCGACTCCAACCCCCGTCGCACCGCCCCGTCATTCACCGATATCCCACGCCCTTCGGCCCCATCGAGCAAGGCGACGGCACAGGCCGCGTTATCCAGCTGATGGCGTCCGACAAGCGCACAAGTCAATCCGTCGAGCTGCCTGGAGCGCCCGCGATACGAAAACGCTTCCGGCCCGGAACCGACCGTATGAAAATCGATCCCCAACCGTGTGAGCGGCGCCCCGCGATCCATCGCTGTCTGCCGGATCACGTCCCAAGGCGGCCCGTCGATGCGGCCCACCACGACCGGCACGCCGGCCTTGATGATCCCTGCCTTCTCAAATCCGATAGCGTCTTCAGTCGTACCGAGATATTCCTGGTGGTCCA
>ERZ1292625.2339-Hain-H41-01um-R1-2339-length-17854-cov-4_pt1 | contig 17854 bp, 27 predicted proteins | sample MGYA00564400_ERZ1292625 | MGnify/ENA primary metagenome ERZ1292625 (study PRJEB36523, sample SAMEA6512639) | groundwater metagenome | collected 2019-01-08 | study: AquaDiva: Metagenomics assemblies of 32 groundwater samples
CCGCCCCCAGGCTGCTCATTCGGGAGGTAGTTCAGGGCCTTGACCATCAGTTTATTACGAATGGCCTCTTGGGACTTCTCTTGCCCCAGCTGCATCTGAATCATCTGGAATTGCTGCTGGACCATGGGGTCGTTGGGGTCGCCAAACATGTCTGGCGTGTATTCTAAGCTCTCCCTAGGGTGCATGGTCCGCGTGGGGTTACGCCAATACATGATCGGCCCAAAGATAGCCACCAGCTCGAAGGCTTTGGCGATGGTGATCTTGAACCGAGGGGCCTTGATGGAACCCATAAACCGCGCGCGGAAAGAGGGCTCCCACATGAAGCCAGTCGCGCCTTGATAGAAGTGCTTGCACTGCTCGGCGACGTCGTCGAAATCCTTGCGGTAGCGGCGGGCTAAACGGATTTTCTCCAGCCACGCCGTTACGAAGGGGCGCATGAACTCTTCGGAAGAGTAGTTGTCAAGACCGCTCTTGGCCATTAGACGTTGACAATCTCTTGGGCGACGAAGCTTTCAATAGTCGCTCTGGAAATCCCCTTGGGCGCAAATTTGCGGGCGATGTCAGATATTCCATTGCCAGCTCGGACCAGCCCGATGATGATCTTCTGGGTATCTACCGGAATGGCGTCAAAGCTGGCTTTGATTGCAGCCTCTTTTGGCGGGGACAAGTTGGTAGCGGAAACTGGGTATTGCACGCCGGGAATAAAATCCCAAGCCCCGTCTGCGATTGCTGACTGTGGGTAAGTCCTGAACCAGACGTCGCTTATGTGGTGTACAGACTTCCTGAAAACTGGGTCACCGCCTTGTAGCGGAAAAATCTCCAGCGTGAACACCCCGGTCATGTAATCCCGCAGCACCAAGGCTGCTAGCGGCTCATTCTTCTTGTCTGCTCCGGTGTAGTAATGCACCATGAACCCAACCAGCGTTGGCCGATAATCCATCCTGCTCCCCTTAGTGTTTGATTGAGCCTGGACCCATATGGACCCCGGTGCTCTCTTCCTGTTTGACTCGACGGTTTTTCATGAGTTGGAACCTGCGGTAGGCTGAGCTGCCCTCAGCATGGGCCTTCTCTAGCGGAACCCAGGTGGGATTATACGCCGCCAAATACCTTAGGCAGTCTACGAAGTCAGACGTTTGCCGCTTCTCTGGCTCGTCTACTACCAGCCTTTTGTCGATGAATTTTTTCCGGTAAGCCTCCATCTGGCGGTTAAGAGATGGGCAAGATGGGAGGTAGACCCTTAGGCGGGGCTTACCCCTAGCACTCAGGGTCAGCATCCCTCGCACCGCCCCTATGCCAGCGGCGACGTTGTCTGAGGCCAGTATAAAACTTGACCCGCTCATGCGGCTGCGGCAACCAAGCTCCTCAAATGCTCTGGAATACTGGGTGCTGACGGTGTGGCCATAGCCCATGGGCGTCATGCGGCCCGCATTGGGGTCCACAAGAAACGCCTCGAAGAACTGCCCCCGCACCTTGGGCAGGGCCAATAAGGCCAGCTGCATAGCATCTACCCTGGTGGCCGCGACCTCGTCGTAAATAACAAGGGCGTCCCCCATGTCTGGAGGTGGCACGGCCCCAAGCAGGATGGCTGGCCGAACGTGGCCAGGGTCGAGCACGAGATATCTTGTCCAGTCGCTAGGAGGTACGCCGTTTCTGGCCCGCATGCAGCGGTCGACATCATCGTCCAGGTCGATGCTCTCGGCCGGGGTGCAATGGATGTGCTTACTGTAGGTGGGGTAAATTAGGACGTTGTCAACAAGGTAGCTGCCTTGGTCCCTGGCCCGGATCGTGTCCGGGCTGTCGGCCCAAGCCTTGAGCCGCTTTCGCTTTTCGTCAGGTGGGATAAATGGGTTGTCACTAAAGGCAATGACAGTCTCGTGGATGTCTGGCTTTTCGACACCCTGCTCCACCTCTAGCTCGGCACGCTTACTCATCTTAGTAAGGGCCTCGTTTTTGGAGTGTGGAAACGCCGACCAGATTAGACGCCCACGGCTATCAGAAATGCGCGCCTGCCACTCCTCAACAAAATCGGGATACTCGATGTCCTCGTCGATCCAGATGAGGTCGACCTTGTCCCCCTGCTTGGGGTCGGAGTTTGAGGTAAAGGCGTAGATTTCAGTGTTGTTCTCTAGCGTAATAATAGAGAACACATTCTGGGACTTCCTTTCCCAGCCGATGTGCTTAATAAAGCGGCGCGGTATGAACGGTGGAGCTGGCCGTGCTTCCTGCTCGCGGGCAGCGTCCTCTGGTTCCCACGGCCTCCACGACCGCCACTCGTTAGTGATTTTGTCTCGGATAATCTTGAAGGCCCCACCACGGAAAAGCAGCCTATAAATAGGGCTGCCGATGTGGTCCACGCCGTAGCCAATGCACCAGATCACAAATGGGTCTTCGCGATCTGTGCGGTACTGGTATGGAATTTCCACACCGTCGGCACCAGTAATTGGAATGCCTGTGGCGGCGCTGGCGATGGCAGCGGAAGCACTTACGGATTTGCCCGAGTTGTGAGAAACCAGACTGGAACAGACGTAGTTTCCTGTCTCTGGAACCTCAAAATCCCACACATCTCCTTGACCGAGTGGCTCTATGGAGGTAATCTGTGTGGAGGAGAACAAAGATGAAGCCTTTCCAGTGGCCTCTTGAGCAGATGCGGAAGTGGTACGAAGAAGACGGCCTGACCCTCCAGCAAATAGCCGATTTGCTGGGCCGGAAACAGAGGGTTGTAAATAAGGTGGCCAAGCGGAGTGGGTTCCGCATGCGGCGCACCGGCCCAAAGTCCGGCCCTGGACATCCCGACTGGAAGGGGGGTCGCATTGTTGATAAGGATGGCTATGTGTTGCTATGGTGCCCGAATCACCCACATGGTCGGAAACACACGAGCTATATTCTAGAGCACAGGCTCGTGATGGAAAACCACCTTGGAAGACATCTTGGTCCCCAAGAAGTTGTGCACCACAGAGATGGCAATAAGCAGAACAACTCGGTTGGCAACCTACAGCTGTTTCATAGCAACGGTGCACATCTCTCCGAAACATTGGCAGGGCATTGCCCTCGCTGGTCAGAAGGCGGGCGTCAAAGGATCCTCCAAGCTCTAGCCAGTCCGGCACGCCGTCGCAGATCGCGAGCACTTGGTGCTGCGGAGTTGCAAGAAGAGAGCACCCATTCAGCAGATTGTACCGGAACAGCCCTCCACGACCCTTCACGAACGGCTTGAGCGCCTTCGTTATTACCCTCTGTCCAGTTTGCGGGTCATGGCTATATACGTGGAACTCCCCATTAATCTCATCCACCCTCCGGCTGGCCCCCAACACTGGGTCGTAGATTTCCTGCTCCCCAGCTAGGCATCTGTTGCCACCGCGCAACACTTCTTCACTAGCCGTAGACGTAAAAAACGGCATCTGGTTTGGCAACGGCCTATATAGCCTCAATGCCTCAATCTTGCGCCGTGCAGTCTCTTGGGCTAACGAAACTAGCCTAGAAGCTTCCTGGCGCGAGAGGCCGGAACGCATTAAAGAAACTCCTCGGCGTCCTCAGCTTCCTCTGCGGGCCTCACTCGGCCCACCAGTCTCGACAGCTCTGCTTCCATGTCGGCTTCGGTAAGCTGGTTTACATCAGGCGCGGTAAGCCGCTCCTTGGTGCTCTCACTAATCATGTGGGCAATGGCCTTGAGGTTGGTCGTCAGCCGATTGCTAGATGGGTCAGACACCATGATACATTCAATGTGGTGCTTCCACAAAATGCAAAATTGCTCAAGTCCCCCAAGCTGCCTAATCATCTCGGCTGCTAACTCTGAGATGTGGGGGACATTGATCTTTGTCCCTTGTAGCTCGGCCACCACAAGCTTAATAGCTTGGTCCCGCTTGTCCACATTCTTGAGCGCCGACCGCACTTCCTTGTTTAAGTGGTGGCAGGCATTGCAAGTGGTCCTGAAAACTTCGCCATCCCGCTGTGACCTTATTACCGTAAATTCTGGCTCGGGCTTCAGTTTGCGGCATTGTAGACAGAGTCTCTGACCGCCCCCGTAATCAAGGCTGTGGTCGGTGTCGCCATCTTGGTAAGGATTGGCCATAAAAAAACCGCAGTCCAGGGGCCTAAACCACCGGACTGCGGCCCCCCATGAGTGGCCTATTAAGCCAACTCGTTACTTGAAGGTTGTTTAGCCGATTGGGCCAATGTAGGCCCGCACAAGATTACCATCAGTGGTGCCAGCGGTGGCCATGGCAACCCCGGCTCGGGAGTTGACCTGAACCATCGCGGCAGTCGTGTCGGCCGGAGCTGCGGTTTGCTCATTGAACTTGCCAGCGGCAGCAGTGACCAAGATGTCATTCTGGGCAATCGAGGCCGAGCCATCAGTGGCCACAGAGCCCGGACCGTGCTGCACAAGCCAGAAATACTTGCCGTCAGCCACGCCCGCAGCAGGCAAGTACTCGTCCACGATACCGTGGCAGGTCTCACCGTCGCCCGAGACGGCACCCATCCGCATACCATAGTACGCGGCTTTATACCGCACACCATAGCCCGGCAGGAGGGCACCGCCAGAGTCGTTTTTGACCCAGCGACAACGGACGGTATCCTGCGACAGCGTCGGCTTGACCGATGCGGTGCTGTCCCAGTCAACGTCGGGGAATTCGGAAATCTGGCCTTCGAGGTGCGTTAATTCACCAGACGCGCCAGTTTTACCACGCTGATAAAGCTGTTTCTTATCAACCACGTCTCACGCTCCTCTGATTAGGCGTAATTATCGAGTTTGGCAAAGTGTTTCGGCCCGAACTTCATGTTTCCGAAGAAACCAACCTCAAACAACCAAGACTTGCTTTCGATATCCCATTCAGGCCCATCAGGCCGGAAGAGGGTGCTATCCAAGCTGCTCAGCTCCATCTCGTGGAGGTTGAGGCCGTATCCGGTCCCAGGAGGGCAGTCGTACTCGTACTTGATGATGGTGCCGTCAAAATTGAGGGCATCAGCAAAGCCGAGGTCTTGGGCCTCTTTGTGAGGGACCATGATCCTGTTTCGGGCCGCTTGGAAGTTCTGGAAGTCTCCAAACAGGTCCGAGGAGAGGATATAGCAAGTGGGTCGGCCTTCCGTGCCACCGCTCGTGGTCAGCCAGATAGTTGTCTGGCGCAAGGCCCGCTCGCAGGTTTCCTCAAACGTGGTGCCCCCCGCATTCCATGCCGTCGAGGACCAGTTGACTAACTTTGGCGAGTTGAAGTCGTATTCCGTATCGCCCGTGCCAAAAGGCCAGTCAGTGGCTAGGGTGGCATTGGGATAATTGCCAGTCCCCAATGCGCTGGTCCAGTTGCCACCATAGGTGCCGGGAACAGTAGAGAGTCCAGCATAGGTGTCTGACGGCTTGGCTAGGCGGTCACCAGCTGCGGTGTTGCCGTCGTCAGCCAAGAAGGACTCTAGGCCATGCAGCCGGTTCTCGTTTCCGCTGGCATTGCCGTCGATGTAAATCTCACCACCGAACTTGTCGGTGATGGATTTGGTCATCCGCTTGATCTTGCTATCATACAGGTTGACGAGGGCGTGAATGCCCTTATTCATCAGCTCCTGCTTTTTGGTCATGCGGTCGGTGACAGTGTAGCCGCGCCAATCCAGCGTGGCCTGCTTCAGGGCATCATGTGCCGAGAAGGTCTGGTCACCGGCGTCGCCATATTGGCGCACCGCAGGTTGTGAATATTCCATCTGCCAAGTGTATTGGTAGCTGGATTCATTCATCTTAATCATGCCGTACTCACGGAGTAGGGCCAGAACAAGGCGTTTACGGATGGTCTGATCCGTAGCACCCTTAATGTATTTCGGAGCGGTCGCGCTGATAACGCCTGTCCACTCAGCCATCTGTCAAGCCCCCTCAGCCGGTTTGTGGAAGTAGGCCCTGAGCACGTGCTTCTTCAAAGGCCATGTGAGCAAAGTCAAGGTTCTCGTTCTGAGCAATCTGGTTCTCAGCAGCTGCTGAGATAGATGCGTCTCGGGGGTTGACGCGACGAGCAGCTCGGGCTCTATCTAGGAACTTCTCTTTTTTGTTTTCGGGCTGGGGCTGCTTAAATGGCACAACCTTCGCCGTTTCGCTAACTCTATTACTCTCATTATATTCCGTATCTTCGCCATTGGCTCCCTTGTCCTCGCCAGCTTCGGCCCTGGCCTGTTGTTCACGCGAGGCACGATCATACTCCAGTTCCAAAAGTCGGAGTTGATTTGCCGCGTACTCCTGCTGGTGTACTGGATCATGAACACCTGAATTTTCGGCCATTTGACGGTAGTAAGCGAAGGCTTTACCGCGCGGACTAAGGACCGGTTGTCCCATTGAGTCTACGGCCGCATGTCCGCGCTGATCTTTTTCATAAAACTTGTCAGCATGGGTCTGGATGAAATTCTCTGCAATGGCGCGTCGCTGATTCCAGTAGCTCTCTTGCTGGAGCTGCTCTTTGAATTGGTTGAATTGCTCCTCCATGGCCCGCTTAAGACCGGCTTTGTTCAGGGTCTCAATGGGGTTGGTAGAGAACTCGCGCTGGAACTCTCGCTGGTGTTTGACCCAGTCGTTCACGCGGTCGGCAATGGCAGGGTTGTACTTGACCGGGTCGCGGACTACATATTTGCCGGTCTTGGGGTCGACCTCTACCAGCTCCTCCCACTCGGGGTCGTACTGGGGGGCTCTCCACCCGCCATCATCAACCAGCTCTGGCTTTTTAGCAGCTTGGTCCCGTTCAGCGGCCCATCGTTCAAACTCGCCAGCATTCCGGTAGTAGCGGTTAGCAATGGAGCTGACTTTGTCCAACTCGCCACGCATCTTCTCGTAGTCTTGGATCTGGACCAAGCCGTTGGAGAAGGTTTTGGCAAGGGTTTCGTCGTCTACTTCGCCGGGGTCGAGCCCCTCTTTCCGCAGGAACTCTCGCAGAACGGTCCCTGGGGCCGGGGGCTGCGATGGTCGTGGTGCGGAGAAGGCCGGAGCTTGCGGGGCAGCAGCGCTGGCGTGCTCCTCTGGGGTAATCTTCGGCATCACGAACGGCTGCGGCGGATCAATCCCGATTTCTGGGTGTGCCGCAAGCGGTGCCACTTGTCCCGGAGCATTCTCGATTGGCATAACTCTTCCTTGATTTTTTGGGGGCCGTACCTAAAACCAATAGATACAGCACATTACAAGGATGGGCAAGCCATTCTCGCGGGCTAGCGGGTTCTGGTTAAGTTAATGTTGAAAACTGCAACTTTCTGGCATAAACTGCTACCATGGCAATCAACATAGGGTCTGAGAAGCTGATGAGCCTGATGAAACTCAGCAAAATGATCCCCACCCACCCCTGCTATAACACCCTGCGCAAGTGGGTCAATGAGGGCCAAATCTCCAAAACTACCGGGAAGCTGGTGTTTCTGGAGGCGGTCCAGTCTGGTGGCAGGGTGTACAGCAGTAGAGCGGCGTACCACCGCTACCTCATCCAACTTAACGGATACGATGCCCAATGGCTGGAAAACGACCCGAAAGAGGAGAGGTCTACCTCAGGCCGCTAGAGACCTTGGACACGTCTACGGCACTGGTGTGGGATAGAGACGCCGATGTCAAGGGCGTGGGGCTTAAGTGTGGCTATTGCGGCGGGACTGGGATTGAAGGGGCTAGACAAGCGGGCTTCCAAGTCATTACCTGTAGCCACTGCCGTGGCGATGGGTGGTTCGGCATATCAAGCCGTAGTCGGACTACCGCCATGCCGGGCTCGGACGTGAGAATTGCCGTGATGCAGGTTAGGTACAACCAGCAGCAACCACTGTGGCACCCAGATGACGTGGTGGATTTTCGCGATGGAATGCCAGTAGAGGACTACCCTAGGCCTCAACGCGGGAAGGCCAAGCTGTTCTCGGATGAAATCTGGGATCGTCGCGGAAAAAATAGCTGGGAGAGGCGCAACAGGGCCAGAAGGCTGTCAAAGACCAGCTAGCCCCACCTTCTCACGCAGGACCACACAGGTCTCATTAAACCTTTGCCTGATTCGCTCCCTAGTCAGGCCGTGACGCTTGCCAATGGTGCGAAGCTTCTCTCCATTCATGCGGCCTTGGAAAATGTCGCGGTCAATGGGGTGAAGCCTTCTAAGATGGATTTCGACCCGCTCCTTAAGGTCGGACAAGGCCACATCCCTGAAAGGGTCTTCTTTGGATGCAAGCGAGTCTTTGGCCGCATCACACATGGTATGTACCCCAGAGCTAACCAGCTTCTTGGTCACCGCGTCGGTGTCCTCGTTGCCGCCCTTGCTCTGAATGTATGATGGCACCCGAACCGTACGAGACCTATAGTGAATCTCGGTGTGTATCGCGTGCAGGACCATCATGGTGCAATAAGTAGAGAAGCGGCTTTTCCTAGCGCTGTAAGTTCTTGCGGCCCGCAGAAGGCCCAAGTTCCCGGCTTGGATGAGGTCTTCAACGTCTGAGCCACGGCCTACATAGCGGTTGGCCAACTTGACCACCCACTGTAGCTGAGAACAGATCAGGTCGTCGGTCGCCCTGACATCGCCAGCGTCCCTGCGCCTGCATATGTCATGCTCTTGGCTTCGGCTCAGCCTGACGCCGCCAAAGCTTTTGAGGTCTTTTTCAAATACTTCATCTAGGTCGCGCCAGTTTCTTTGCCAAGTCACGTAAGCTCCTCATAAGCTCGCGTTGTGGTCGGCCGCTCCCATCTTGTTGTTGCCAACGACGGATGAGAATAACTCCATTATTCTGTCGTATGTCACGCCTGTTGCATTCTTCAAAGGCTCTGACGTCTCGAAGCCCCCAATCGGGATGCGGACAATCTTGCCATCCTCGCCATGGGTATAGCGATACTCGTGGGCAGTCACTCGGACAGCCTTGTAGCCCCGGCCACACAGCTCGACGTAGCCGTGGATGTAGCTTTCCGGGGCCAATTTATTGATCTTAATGTACTTGGTGTAGTAGCCCCATTCTGTTGGCTTCCAGCTTTTCCAAAGCCTTTTCCAGCCCACAGAATCGGCAGCCCAGTCCACACGCTCGCAGATCGCGTTCAGAGATGGGTCCAGCATGGGAATCCTCCCTTCTGGGCCTAAGTAAAACAGAAGCTGGGGCTGGTTGCAAGGGGCGTTTTGGCCTGCTATTGTGGTGGCCGTAAATTGGCAATATCAGGGCTCACCCACTCAAACCGCCGCTCGCCGGTCTGCGGGTCGATGGCCCATTGGCCAACTCCGTCCCGGATCGCGAGTTTCTGCCATTGCCAACCGCCGTAGTATACTCCGGCCGTAAAACCAAAGCATAGCCCCGTCACTACGCCGATGGCCCAGGCGAAGCATTCCTTCCGTAGATTAGTCATGGCCATCACTTCTCTCCCAGCCGCAGAACTTCGCGGGCCTTAGCCAATAGTTCTCGTTTCCAACGTCCAAGACCCGCCAGATCAATCATGCCGGGATATCCCTCGGCATGCCGCGCCAATTCCATCGCGGCGGCGCGGAAGGCTTCGTGCCGCTTCGCGTCCGCCTCGCAGTTGATGCAGTATTCACTCGTGGTTTGTTTTTCCATAAACAATTTCCTAACACCTTTGAATGCATTCCACAAAAGGAACGGCAGAATCCAAAGCGGCGCAGTAAACGCAAGGCCAGCCTTTTCGTAGTCGTTAGTTTCGGACCAAGTAATGACCGCCGCCAAACCAAAAATTGTCCAATAGACCACGATGGGGACAATAATGTGCGGCTCAGTCATGTTCACTCTCCCCTTGCGGTGCGATCAGGCGGTCGAAGTCGGCGCGGGTTATACCATAAATCTCGCAGAATTCATCGAAATCATGTTCTCCATGCCCATCGCCAAATCCACGCTGGAATGCAACCCGAACCGCTCCCGCAAGCGACTTCGCGTCCGCCTCGGCGGTCTCGGCACGCTCGCGTTGTGCATCCACGTCAAGTGTGCGATTGGTTTCAATCAGGATTTCTTGCAGAATCGAATGCTCACGCAACTCCTGAAGTTCGCGTTCCAACTCCGCAATCCGCTGGTCGGCGGCGTCGTGGGAGTCGAGCAGGCGGCGAGCATTGACGTGGTGCCTTTGGGCTGGCTTCGACAAGTATATCCGCAACTTGGCCAGTTCGTCCGCGCTCAACGGCTTCGGCATGACTTCAGTCATTCGGCCTTCTCCCTCATCGCAGCGTCGATTTCCGGTAGTGGTACAGTTTGACCACAGCACATGAAAACGCCGCCCGGAGGCGGCGCGGCGATTCACTTCTTTTCGGAAGGTGGATTCTGCGGCTTGCCTGGTTTCGGCATAACAGCAGTCTCCATCGCGGTAAGTTGGCTGCCGAGTGTTGTCAGAAATCCCGGCTTTGGCACCACGTCGAATGTGACATGCCCATAGATCGGCGAACCATCCTCTGTGAACCCAACGAGCACGCTGATTGGTCGCTGTGCTGGCGGTGGAGGCTCACGGTAGAGAGGATTGGCGGGCGGTACCTGTCGGACAGGCGCTGCCGGATGGTCTTGAACTTTAAGTTCGGTCATTAGAATCCCTGTCTGGCTGCCTTCAACGAACGCCCACGCACCGTCATCCGAAATTCCGACTATTTGGCGCGGTTCTGGAAACTGCTCCCCGCCTTTTTCCGCTTCTCGTATTCAGCGCGAGCTTCGTCGTCTGTGCGTTTTCCAGAGCCATAGAGTAACTCGTTCGCATCTTCTCGCGCAACGTCCAGTGCCGACTTGTCCACCTTATCGGTTTCGCTCAGTATGAGCGCCGCTGTTCGTGTACGGATTCCCTCAATTTGTGCTCGCAGATCCGGCGATACCTGTCCATTCTCTGGCAAGGTATGCAGTGTAGCGCGCAGCGCGTCCAGCTCCGTTTTCACAACAGTCCATTGGTCCTTTAGAACCCTGTGCTCCTCTTGCATGCGCTCGTTCGGATACATGAAGGCTAACATCCCGCCTACCGCAAAGATAAGCGCAAAAAAATTGGATACGTGCAGACGCTTGTCACGTATTTCGGCGGTTTCCTTTTTTGGTACATACCACATAGAAATCGCCAAGCCAAGAACGATCGATATGGCGCTCCACACTCTCCATTTTAGATTGTACGCTTCCCACTGTGCGTTCATGGCCTCATGGTAAGCGACGTTCACGGCAGATTTGTGTAGCAGCAGCCATGTGTCGCGCACAGCTTGGTTATAGATTGTGGCAAGATCAGCTACTGTTGGTTCCATGTGTTCTCTCCAGCCCTAGACATCGGCTCCGGCTTGGGAGGGCCTGGTGGTGGTGGATTTTGGGCTGTGCCAGGGTCGTCGGTGGGCGGTGGAATTGTGTCGGGAAATTGACGCGGAACGAAAATTCGCCCATTTGGACAGACATAATACGCGATATTGAAGGTTGGCTCTCGCGTGTTTTGAAATGCGATAGGATGGGTTCCAGACGGCGGAGGATTCAGCCTCGGGCTGCAAATTCTTCCATACTTCACCTCTCCGCAGCCCTGGAGGACCTCCAGCGGCTGTGAATCGTCAAATTGCATCGTCAGTCCTTTCGGTTGCATTGAATTCGCCTGCCCTAATTCGTCTTCCATATTCAGCCAAAAGAAGCGCATCTGCAATCGCGTGCGTCACCTTGATTCGCGTGAACAACTGCTGCGCTTTTGCCTTCGTGACGTTCTTGTCGCCTCGCGACATGCAGCCCATTGCCTTCTGCCACTTCTGCGGCGTGACGGTCTCAAATGGAATCTTCAGCGCGATCAGCAGGCCGCGCAGGAAGCCGTAGGACTGGCCAAATTTGAAACTGCTCGCGACCCACTGTTTCGTCATGGAATGCACCGATTCCAGGTAGGCGAACGCCCCATTGACCCCACGCTGTGGCGTGTACTGGGTCAAAACATTGGCAATGTCTGTCTCGGTTTGGTCGAGCTTGATTACCTCGATGTTGTCGGGATGCAAATTCGTGTATCTTACCGCAATCGCACCACTCGCGCCAGGGTCGATGCCGATGATTATCATTCAACCGTCTCCTCGAACATCGCCACCAGTTTCGCCCGGCACTTTTCACAGCACGCAACATCGTTTTTTAACGCCAACTGCTTGAGGCGGCAGTAATTGGAGTTGCAGTACCAGCAAATTTACCACCCATTGTAGCCACGGCCATACTGGTAATACCGCTGGCTCTCGTTTCTCATCTCTCGGTACAGCCTCATCACCTCTTGATCTTGGCGGCACCGTTCCTCTGGGCTCTCCCGAAACCTCCAGCGGCCACCGGGGTAGACGTACAGCCTCCCCATGTAGTGGTCACCATGGTAAACGTTGGCCCCGTTCCAGCGATTGCGGAAGCGCAGGCCGTCGGCCCGCGCAGCTTGGGTTGCGAGTAATACCAGCAGCACAGCAAGGAAGATTTTCTTCATGACCATCTCCACGGTTGAAAGAGTTAAAAGGCGGGGCTCCACGAACCGAATGGGCGATGAGCCCCCTGGCGTCCACAGATACAACTAGCGACCGTTCTCACCGCTAGCCGGAACCGTCAGTTGCGAAGCTGCGGCTGCACCCCGCCACGCAAGTAGGCACTAGCTTAGGGGCTGTCAGCGGCGCTTAACCGCTTGAATGTACACCGACTTGCCATCTGTGTGGACAACGGTCTTCAAGTCAAGCCCAAACCTTCTGGCCGCACACCATGAAGTTGCCACCATGCTACGCGATGCGCATGCATAGTCTTCCCCACGTACAAGCCGCCAAATTCTGCCATCTAGCCATGTACTCCAAGGGTATTTTTCTCCCCTGCCACGGCCTCTCCCGTTTTCCGGCATATTCTCAACCACATTGGCCATTAAACCGTCTCCTTTTTGCAAGAATCCGTCGTCCATAATCTAAACCGCCACATCTCCTGGTGGCCAGACCCTCGTGCGCCGCATTCCGTAACGGTCGGTCACCACCCGGTACAACTTCCCGTTGTCGCTGGGGTCGTAAATATCAATCAGGTCCAGGCCATCCTTGAACTTGTTAAATATCTTCACCAGCTTGCCTTCACGGTATAGCTCATACACAAAGCTAAACCCCTTGACCGTCTTTTTCATTGGCCCCTTCGGCCGTGGCCCCTTGGTCATCCTTTTGGGTTTTACTTTCTTCATAGCTCAATTTCTCCAGTTGTGCCGCTAAGTTCTTACAATGTCGTTTTACGTAGGCCAAGTCCCGGTACTCACCATCCATTAGGCTCGTCCTTACAATGCGGCCCCATTCGCCTATGGACCACGCTGGCACGAGGTCGCTGCTGTGGGCACAGTCAAACCCAAGCCACCACCAGCCGCCCGACCCGCCAGTGACAGATGGGGCAACCCTGTCGTCAAGGCTGCTACCGCAAAACGTCAGTCCGCCATGGACATCAAATATGTCAGAGTCATCATAGCTTTTATTATACAGCGGGTGTCCCTCAGCGACCCCCACGTAACCACACCAATGGCCCATGGACTTGGTTCTCAGCGCCACGCAAGGCAGGCCGGTCCTCTCATCCGTCCACTCTGCAACGTCTGGCTCATCCTGCCATGGCCCGTTGCCCCATCGCGACTTGTCAATAACATACGGATTGGCGTCCATCTCAAAGCCCCCTTCCAAAGTCCGAAGGGCCACCATCCTCGGGCCGCTCCTTGGGGCTTGGGTCCTCGTCGCTGGGCCGATGGCCCCCTGTCCGCTTGGGTTGCTCCTTGGGGTCTGGGATATCTTCATCTGGAATAAAGCTAGGGTCCTCGCCCGGCCACTGTGGGTTCTTGCCGTCCTTCCACTCATCCCCATTCGACTCCCAGCCAGCCTCGGCCATTCCTTCGTGGACCGTGACCAAGCTGTCCAAGGTGTGGGCAAACACCTCCTCTAGGCCCATGCCGTAGAGGTTCTCCTGGAGCACCCAGCTCAGCACCCCCATGGTCACGCCAGCATTAAATATCGACTTCTTAATCTCCGGCTCATCCTCAAGGGCCTTCATGCTCATCATGGACTCCATCACCGTCCTCGCCGCCGCCCGCACCTCGTCATACGATCTCATGCACATACTCCATTTAGGGGTTTAAGGCTGCCCATCGGCACGTCACCACTGTGGCCCGGTTGGCTGCGGTGTAAATTTGTTCACCCGCCGACCGCCGACCGCCGTCCGCCGACCAAAAATCCGAATTTCGGGCCACTGCCAGTTTCGCCGATCGCCAAAAAAAGTCAACACCGCTGCGGTCGATTTTGAACAATTTGCCGGAATTTCAGGCGTTTTTGCCGCCGCCCGCCCGAACTCGACACGTGGTTTTCGCGAATCGGCATTTTGGGACCACACGCCCGCCACCACAATGGGCAACCTGCCACAACCGCAAACAATTCAGTAGCCAGTTCCACGCCATTAGCCCCGGTCTGTCAAGTAAAAAACCATAAAGATTGTCCTTAAAGCCACAAAAACCCTGTTAAAATGGGCAGTTTAGACCGCCAACAGAACGCGTTCCGGTGCGTTCCGGCCACAACGAGGCCACCATTATCAGGGTAAACCCTTAGTCCATGCGGCATTTTCACCAACAGGATAGCGAAAAGTTACCGCCAGGCAGTCCAAAACTCAAGTTTCACCAGTGTTTTCATGGAGTGATTTTGGTGGAAAAAGTTTTGGAGCCGTATATACATACGGGGGTCCGCGAAATGGGTGCCCTACCCCCGTAGGGTAACCACTTATGCTGCAACGACTTACGCTACCCCCTACTCCTAGAAATGCTGCAAAATTAGCATTACTGTACAAATGTACAGAGCGTAACTGCCTAGTTTCTAGGCACCACTGCCTACTTTCTAGGCACTGCCATAACACTATGCTACCATTGATGTTAGGGCTGCTATGTCGTGGGGTCTGGGGGTTTTGTGCTTAGGGGTTGAGCATTGGAAGGGTTGAATGGTTGGGTATGAGTATGAGTATGAGTAGTGAGCTGGTCGAATGGTCGCAACATCGGCACTTAAACATATGTCGATATGTTGATGCGATCAGGCGTCAATGGACATGAACAATTTGCCGGAACCTGTTTGGTGGCCGGGAGTTGTGGCGGATTGATGAGGCGGATTGTGGCCGATTTTCGCGGAAACCAAGTGTCCAGCCCGATCGGCCAAAATTCGCAACTCGTTTGATGGCAACGGGTTGCGGCACAAAGCGGGCGAAATCGGTTGAAATTTTTCGCCCGGATGCGAAACTGGCATCGGCCCCAGTCGGCGAGACTGGCATCGGCCGGCGAACAAACCGATACCATGAGCATTAGGAGGGAAAAAATGATCCAGATCAGCAAACGGCAGGCTTTGAGGGTTGAGGGATTGCATGAAGTTGAGCCCGATCGTAGGCCGCGCAAGCCCAGTGATGCTGCGCTATGGTTGGCAGAAGTGCTGGCTTCGCTGGCGGCGGAAAAAGAAAAAGAGGCTGCCGGGAAGATCCTGATTGCAGCTCTTCGCCGTGTACTCGACTGACTGGTGATGTTCACTGGTCAAATGTTCTGTACTGTTCTGCTGTTTAGGAGAGTTTACTATGGGTGAACAATCGTTCAATTTGTCTGACGTGCCGGAGCTGTGCCGAGCGACACACCGGCTGACTAGCCAAGCGCTGACACCGGCAGAGGTCTTAGAAAAATACAAAGCTGGTGAAATACCACTGGAAGCGGCTGAAGCGCTGATGGAAGCGGGCGGGGCGCCGCTGACTCTGAAATTTTTCCCGCGGGGGGGGATCGGTCTGTGCGGCCTACAACGTATGCCGGTGACACTGTACCCTAGTCAGTGGCGCAGAGTGCTCGCAGCTCTGGCCAGCATGGCCAACGTTCTCGATGAGCATGAATCGGACCTAATCGCACAAGGTAAGGCATTCGCCCGGCTTGATAGCACTACGCAAGAGCGTGTGTCAAAGGCGTGCAGCGATTTTCACGCCTCAAAGCGTGGTTAACACCTGAGTATCACCGCCATAGGCCGCCGGGGACCACAAACCCGGCGGTTCTTGGCGTTTGCACTCTGCGGTCAATTCACGATAAACGCCTAGAATCGATTCTGCGGGCCTGCAATCTCGGACGATGGCCAGTACGTCCCGGCAATAGGATCGATTCTGGGGGCAACGTCGCAAGTTTGCGACGAGCTGGCGGACGGCCCGAAACTCGAAACTGGCCGATCGGAGCTGACGGTCAGGGATTAGGGATTTTGGGATACCTAGGGGTTTTGGGTATCCTATAAGACAGGAGCGGCGGTTCCGCTTGAGCTAGGTCCGCAAGCCGTAAGGGTATGAGTGGCGTGGAGTATGGCATACGGCAACGGCTATGGCTAGGCAATGGCCATATATGGTTTGAGGGATATGGCATTTTGTAACGGTGAAGGTAGCCCATAGTGCCATGTGGGTGTGGAGGCTGGTGTTTGAATAGGGTTAACCCATTCCTTTAGCTACGGGAGATGGAGCTATGTTTACGCATGAGATGCTGGTGGGGTCTATCGGTAGGTCGGAGCGGGCCGTGGTGTCGCTAGACGTTGACCAAAGGGAGAGGGTTAACTCTTCGGCTATCCTCAACGACGTGATGGAGTTATGCCAATGGCAAGAATGGAAGTCGTTAGCGCAAGCCAGTGGACTTATCGACTTGGGTACGGCCATGTGGTTCTTCCATGCCTTAAAGTCAGTGGATCACTTCAACGGTTTGCCATTGGGCCAGAGGTTGACGGCCATGATTGTGATGAAGCATCTGGCGCTGGCGTTGAGGTATGGGGCTAAAGAGCAAGCGGTTGCCCTGTAGGTAGCGGCCCAATGTCATGGGCTTGGGGTAGTAGATTCCCCCATTCCTCTTGCCATTGGGCTGGCGTGGAGTAGCCGATGGGTAGGAGCTAAGGCCAACCGCCCATTGGCTACCTTTTATGGCCTCTGGGGCTTGGTCTGATGGTTAGAGCCGCAATAACCTGACTATGGGAGGTGGATGATGGAATACAGAGACTTTAATGATTTGCAGCACCGTATCGTAAGTCCATTTGACCCCAACGTGTCGGTAGAGGTGTATATCTCCGCTGATAATCACGGACTGGAGCTGGGGGTTGTTAATGGGGGTGGCATGAGCGATGAGGACAACCTGATACTGTCCATAGAGTTTAGCGCTACTACTGGCAGTCCAAGGCTGACTGTGTACCCACAAGCCGGTGACGAAAGCCCCAAGGTGTTTCCTGTTTATGGGTCAACGTCAGACGAGGATAGTGCGCCCCAAAGCTAGGCTGGCGGTCGGGCCGGGGCGGCCTAGCTTGTGTATTGGGATCAATGGCTAGTGGTAGCGCGGAGTGTTGGATGTCGCGGAGTGCGTTGAATACATTGGAATAGCGTGGAGGGATACCATCATGGTCCATGATCTTACGATTGAGGAGGCAAAGCCTCAGTATTACGTGGAGGATGTGGTGCTTCAACGCCAAAATGGCGCGGAATACACCGTTAAGAACTTTACCTATATTGGGGACAAGGTAACGCTTTCGGACGGCCATGTGGTCACACGGTCCAAGCGTCACCGTACCATCAGCGTAGTGGAGCCGTGGACCACCGTGGAGAGGTACAAGGACTTAACCCCCACGGGGGCCATTGAGCATGGCCATGAGAGGTGCGGAGGGATGTCTGAATCCCAGTTCAGGGATGCGTATAAGCACTGTCAGGTGTTTGTTGACTTATGCATGCTGGGGTTCTTGATGGCAAGGATCAAGCATGAGGAAAACGAGGGGCTACGGTAAGCAACTAACCACAAGTAACTGGAGGTGTGGCTATGTCAATGTTTACGTTAAAGGATATCGAGAGTGGGATTAAGGCTGTGACGGGGGCCATGGGCTGCGATGACGATTATAGAGGGCTAGACCGGGCATTCGAGGAGATTGCCAAGGAGTTTGGCTGGGACCGCATCTCAAGGTGCCTCAAGGATCAGCTTACAAAGGCC
>ERZ1292625.1560-Hain-H41-01um-R1-1560-length-26267-cov-16_pt2 | contig 17853 bp, 25 predicted proteins | sample MGYA00564400_ERZ1292625 | MGnify/ENA primary metagenome ERZ1292625 (study PRJEB36523, sample SAMEA6512639) | groundwater metagenome | collected 2019-01-08 | study: AquaDiva: Metagenomics assemblies of 32 groundwater samples
ATGAAGAAAAAAAACTATTCTTTTCTTGATATATTTGATTAAAATAGAATCTAGCCGCACCGGCTCTAATTCTATCAAAAATTACTGTAGTAATTCTTCCATAATTTAATCCTGCCATTTTAAAAAAACTTCTATCATAAGCTAAATCTTCCTTAAATTCAGACGAATCTATTAATAACTCCATTAATACAGGAACTTTCCCAAATTTATCTAATAAATTCGTGTAAATATTTCCAAAATAAGTTTGCAGATTTTCACTAATAAAACAAGGCATAGTTCTTATATTTCTCGCTAATTCCAATCGAGTTGGAACAGGAAAATCTCTTTCTTCTACAAGTAAAGGATGAAGATTCCTCAATGAAAAGTTAGCATCATCACTGCCCAAAAATCTATTTTCTTCAATACTTGTCAGCTTATCTATTAATTTTCCCATAATAATTAAAATACAAAATATTATATAAAATTTACTATAGTAGAAAAATCCTAAACAATATTCCCGTATCCTATTAATCTCCAATGTCCTTGGATATTTCGAGCTATTCCAACATTATCTTCTTTAAAAGCTATAACAGGCACTTTTAAAGAAATTTCAAGTGTATCTCCTTTCAAAGAATTAACAACTCCGCCTGTTGTTGAAGTATTTATACTTAAAAGCAGTAATTCACTAGGTTTAATCGGTTCAACACTTACCTTCTCCTTAACTCCAAAAACTTCTGGAAATAATTTATATTTAAGTTTTAAGTTACTGTTCAATTCAGGCAATTTATTTTTAAAAGAGATAACATTTCCAGCCAAAACATCATTTTTTCCCAAAACCATATCGAGTGCTGTTTCAACAGACATACTTCCCCCAGGAGTTAACTCTTCAACTTTTTTACTTCCTCTAAACAAACTAACTATCTTAGTATAGAGCGTTTCATACTTATACTTATTCGCCTCTTTAACAATTCTCCCAGGTTTAACTTCTATTTCATCTCCAACTCTAAGAATTCCTTTTTTTAAACTCCCTCCAAAAACAGCTCCATGCAAGTTCTCAGGCGTTGTACCAGGTCTATTTATATCGAAACTTCGCGCGATCAAAAAGATCGGCTCTCCAGACTTATCTCTTTCTGGAATAGGCATTTCAGCCAAAGCCTGCCAAATAGCATCTATATTCACTCCCTGTTGAGCTGAAACAGGAATAATAATCGCCTTATCGTATCTGTCTTTCAAAAATTCCTTAATCTCATGATAACTTTCTCTTAATCTCTTTTCGTCAACTAAATCAATCTTATTTTGAACAACAATAATATTCTTTATTCCTTTTGCTTGAAGAGCCATTATATGCTCTCTAGTTTGTGGTTTTATTCCTTCATTCGCAGCAACAACTAAAATAGCCAAATCAATCAAAGCTGCTCCAGATAACATTGTAGCCATCAGCATTTCATGTCCAGGTGCATCAATAAAAGAAACCTCTCTCGTTTTATGACCCTTTCCTGAAATATTATACCCTTCTTTCTCATCATGATAAATTACTGCATCAGCATATCCTAATTTAATCGTTATTCCTCTCTTCAATTCTTCAGAATGCGTATCAGTCCACTTCCCGCTTAATTTATACAAAAGAGTAGTCTTGCCGTGATCTATATGCCCAACTATTCCTACATTTAATATTTCATCAGATTCTTTATTCTTTCCCATGAATTTGATTAGAAAACAGTATTTTTAAACCTTCATCCAAATCATCTAAGAAGACGATATCCGTCTAAGAAACCTTCTCCAAAAAATAATGCGCCTAATCTCTTAGGGGCATTATCAGATTTTAGATCTTCTTCAAATCTTTTATTATAGTAATAAAGAAGATTTGGATTCTCTTCTTCGACAATTCTTCGAAATTCACTATTATGAAAAATATCATTACCTCCTTCTAAAATCTCATCTGGAGAAAGTAATTCTCGTTGTTGAAATTTTGGCAATAAACTTGGAGAGACTTCCCTAAGCAAATATAAGATATCTGTAAAACCTCCTTGATAAGAGGATAATTTCACTATATTGTCTCTTTTTTTCTGTTGAGCAACGCTTTTTGAAAGAAATCCCATATATGAAGCAAAAAGAGGAGATTCTCTTGCAACTTCTTTTCCAAGTCTAAGAAATAAATCCATTATAGTATTATTTCTTAATGCACTATAAAGTTCAGCACTATGCCTATCTGCCACTTCTCTACTTACTTTAGGCAATAAACTCTTCATTGTACAACAGCTTCAACTTTCTCTTCTGCGCCTTCAACCTTAACTTCAACAGCTTTATTCTGTTCAGGAAATATCTCGCTCATTGCTTTCTTACCAGATTTCAAAACCTTAATATTTACCTGTACGACCTTATCAGAAATTGTTTTTCCTCTCAAACTCTTTCTCAATCTAACTCCTTCTCTCTTAGCCCTCATTCCCCAGCCCTTAGCCAAAAGAACTTTTCTTATTCCAATTCCCTCAACATCTTTAGATAGAGGAAATCCAGAAATATCACTCCCTCCTGTAATCTCAAATTCGTAACCTTCATAATCATTGCCTAATTCTTTGCCCTCAAATTTCTCTCCAACAGAAAGTCCAACTAGAAATTCTGCGCCGCTCTCTAATCTCCACGCTTTTCCATTATCAGACATATTCAGTTTAAATGCCATGCCTCTTCAAGAAAATAAGGGTTTAAAAAACTTCCTTCTGTCAAAATCAATAATCTTCAACTTCCAAATCCCTAATTCTTTCAAAATGTTTTTTATTTCTTGTAATCAAGGAATCCTTATTACTGATGCAAATAGCAGCGATTAAAATATCTTCCATATCAATTATCTCTCCTTTATTAATTAAATTTGCTTCAATTTCTCCTGCTTTAATAGCACTCTCTTTATCCAAATGTAATATAGGGAAGGAAGAAAATAGTTTATCTATCCTTTCTTTTTCATTTTCACGTATATTAGAAAGATTAGAATTTAAATAAAGTCCACGAATTATTTCAATTATTGCAGGAGAAGGTATTTTAACTATCTCATTTTCTCCAAACTTTGATTCTAATTGTGCGAAGTCTAATTTCTTTCTTAATAAATCTATAATGACTGAGCTATCTAAACAAACCATCAATTATTAAACTCCCCTCTTAATCTAACTATTCTTTTCTTATGCATCTCCCTATGTAATTTTCTTGCCTCTAAAATAGTTTTCTCTAGAGCATCTCCTGTTTCCCTAGATAAAATACCATAGAATTCTTTTAGTCTCCCGATATTTCCTTTCTTTCCTATTTCTCTGACTATAACTTTAGAAAAACTTTCATTATCTTTTTTATTTCTCTCCAGAATACTATACGCTTCCTCTGTTATTGAAATATTTTTGGTAGCCATACACACACATATGTGTGGGTATTTATATATTTTTCTGTTTTTATATAATCTAAATTAAATTTTAGAAGTTATCAATAAAATTCAATCACTTAGAAAACATCGGCTTATATCTAGCCCAATGAACTGCTAAAAGATAAACATGCAATATTACAAAGATAAGAACCATCCACCATCCAGTCATATCAAGAAACGCATGAAACAATAATATGTTTACTGTTATAGGTGCTAGCAAAACTGCGCCAAATGCAGACCACTTATTGAATACAAAAGTCAGGCCAGCTATTATAAATATTATATCCATAGCATAAACCATATATCCAGTATTAAACAATGCGTTCATAAAAGCCATTGCAGCTTCATTAAGTTGTGGAGGGGGGAAAAGCTGGAATAAACCTACTACACTAATAAATAAAAGATAAAGTCCAAATACTACCTGAATGGTCCTTACAAGTTTTCTATTTCTAAGATTCATATCAAAATAAAGAAAGGAGGTTATTTAAAACTAACTAAAAAGTGAGCTGTTAAAGTAAACATTGCCTAAATCCTGAGAAAGATTTAAATAGAAAAATTGATAAAATAAAACTATGGCGACAATCAATCCTCACATCAACTTCAATGGAAATGCTGAAGAAGCATTTACATTTTACAAATCAGTTTTTGGCGGAAAGTTTGCAAAGATTATCCGTTTCAAAGACATATCGAGCCATGAATTCCCGGTAGAAAAAAAAGAAGAAAATAAAATTATGCATATTGTTCTGCCTATCGGTAAAACTAGTATGTTGATGGCAAATGATGTTCCGGAAATTATGGGAAAAACAAACGAAAATGAGAACAGAAGTAAAATTGTAATAAATACAGAAAGTAAAGAAGAAGCAGACAAATTATTTAACAGACTTTCAGCAGGCGGAAAAATTGAAATGCCAATTGCCGACAGTCCTTGGGGCTCCTATTTTGGAATGTTTAGAGACAAATATGGTATTGAATGGATGGTCGACTTTGACCCAAAATATAAAGGATAAACGTTAACCATCGATCTAAGTCTGAAATATCTCGCCCCAGGTATTCATTATCCGAAACCGAAGTATAAAAAACTACAGAAAATAATACAAAAATAGATGACGCTAACTTTGCAGCTCACTAAAAAGTCAAAAAAAAGAAAAGACTTATAAATTAAAAAACATTATATTAAACATAAAAAATAGAGGAAACAATGCTAACATCAATTGAAATTATCGCATTGATTGTAATTCTTATAGGTGCTATTAAAATAATAGTCATTGCTCTTAATCCAAAGGGTTGGCTAAAAGTAGCTCAAACAATTTATAGCAAGCCAATAATAACCGCAATTCTTTCCATTATTCTTGGAAGCATAACTCTAAAGTTCTTACTTCAAGAACTAAATATTGTTCATATTTTTGCAGTAATGTTATTTTTCGTTTTCATTATAGCCCTTGGAATTTCATCGCAATCAGAATTCATTCTAAAACTAGCAGAGAAATCATTGAGTAAAAATGTAATAAAAAAATCCTGGCTATCAATCCTAGTTTGGATAATTCTTTCAGCCTGGGTTTTATATGAAATATTCTACTAAATTTTCCTTATCCTCGCAACCTCTTCCAAAATTCTCAATTCACTTGCAGACAATAAGTCTTTATTTTTCTTAAACACTTTTAATTGTTTTTCGTTAATAGAAGAATACAAATATTTTATATTCGCCAATCGACGTTCAAAATTAATTCCAGGAAGCGAAATAGCTAATTCGTTGCCTTCAACAGCCTCTTGCACAGATCCTTTATCTTTCTGCAGTCCTTTAACTCTCGCAACATTTTCCCCATTTTCATCAATTAATGGAATTCCAACCTTTACCTTGCCTCCTAAAACTTTAATTCCGAAAATAGCAGGATTAGAATTTCTAAAAATATATTGTGGCAAGATTTCCAACTTAAATATCGCAGCAAGCCCAAGCATTCTTTCTCTTTCAATCTCGCTATTTTTCTGCTCTCTCCACTTAGATAAATCCTCAATTAATTTGTAAACAACTTCATTAGTCAATAGCTTAACATTTCCAGTCTCAAGATTTTCATCCATTCCAACATTAAATCCCAAAATAACAGCATCTAAGGCGTTTATCTCCAAATTCGCTTTTGCAGAACTTATATCTGATTTACCAATCGCCCCAATTCCTGCTTTTAATATTTTAATGCCTGCTTGTCTCAATAAATTAATCAAAGCATCTAAACTGCCCAGGGAATCAGCTTTTACAATTATTCCCTCTTTATCTAATTGCACAGCCCCAGAAATCTCTCTCTTAAATATTTTTTTCAATTCATCAAAATTATTATTCAACTTCTGAAATAACATTCCAGGCAAAATATCTTCTTTCTTAGTTAAATGAATTCTTGCTCCTGTCGCTGCACTTATTTTATCAACAGATTTATATTTAAAAGATAGGGGTTCAATTTCTTCAATAGCCCTTATCTTAGTTTTTATCGGCTCATTAAAACTCGCAATCGCAATATCATCTCCTACATTTAATACGCCATCATACAAAATAGATTCTACATAATCAATTGACTTCTCTTTCTTAATTTCCAATATAACTCCTTTTCCTTCAGTTGAAACTTTCAATCTTTCTTTCAAGAATCTTTGGCATAATCCACAAAGAACAAATAATAATTCCTGAATTCCATCTCCAGTTCGTGCAGAACAAGGAACTATTGCAATCTTTTTAGTAAAATCATCAATTTCATAATACAACCCTGACTCAAAGCCATGTTCTGCTAAAGTTCCTTGAAAAGTTAGCAATGCTTCTTGAAATTCCTGTGCAACATGTATTGCCTGATTATTTATAGAATCTTTCAAATCACCTTGTTTTTTCCAGCCAGAAATACTATCTATTTTATTAAATGCAATCAAAAAAGGAGTTTTATAAGTTTTTAATATTTGCAATACTTCTGCAGTCTGCGGTTTTATTCCTTCTTTAACTGCAACAACTAAAATAGCCAAATCCGCCAAACTTCCTCCTCTTTTTCTCAAATTAGTAAATGCTGCATGTCCTGGAGTGTCAATAAATAAAAATCCAGGAATTTCCAAATTCACACTTCTAGAATCAATAAGCGGACACGCCTTTTTTATTCTTTCAAAAGGAAATTTTGTATAAGAAATTTTCTGTGTAATCCCTCCAGCTTCCCCGCCCTGAACACTTGTACCTCTAAAATAATCAAGCAAACTCGTCTTTCCATGATCAACATGTCCAACTACCGTTACAATTGGTTGTCGCATTTTTGTTTCAATTGTCATGATTAAACTAAAAAATAGCTCTATAAAAATCTATGGAAAAACCAGAAAAAGAATTAGAGTAAATTAATCAAAGCACTTATCTAAAATCGCTTTATCTAATCTAACAGACTTATCACATTCTTGTTTTAAATGCCAAGATAGACTTTTTTGAAAATAAGCGTTTTCAACACTCTTACCTTTCTCTTGAACTACTTTAACAGCAGGCACAAAGTCTCCATCGCCAGAAACGAGAATAGCAATATCAAAGGTATTTTCATAAGTCCCTTTAACCATATCAACAGCAATATGAATATCATCTCCTTTAACAACATAATAATGATTTACTGTGCCTTTTACTTTTCTCTTTTGTAATCGTACAAGAACAAGTTTAACTTTATCAATATTTCTTATTTTATCAAAAAATCTTTGCTGTTTCCAGTATTTTGCTTCATCATCACTAAAATCCAAAGAGGCATTGTAATAAAATGCCCTCAAAAATTCTCTATTTTTATCTGTTAAGATTTCTCCAAGTTTATTAAAATTGAAATCAGTAAGATGTTTATTATCACCATAAATACTTTTAATTCCGTAATAGAAGTTATTGCCATCAATGAATAAAACAACTTTCTTCATTAAAAAGATTATGATAATACCCTTATAATTATTTAGAAATATTAAACCCAGTCTCGCCGAAGCAATACTGGGGAGTATATGATTATTAGAGATATTTCAGCTTTTTAAGTCTTTTCTTTTAAATCTCTCTAAAAATTAAATCTCTTCCTCACCAAACTCATCAGACTCTAAACTCTTCTCTGCAGGCTTTGCAGTTTTTCCCTTTACAGCAGTTTTAATATTCTTCACATTAGAATCATTTTCTGCTTTAGGCATATCGCTCATCATTTCTTTTTCATCTATAGAATTAATTGCTTCTTTAAACGCCTTAAAATGTTCCGCAGGAATTCTTGTTCCAGCTTTAGTAAACCCTGTATATCGTTCACCGCGAATAAATTCCCTTATAGTAACCCCTCTCTTACCTCCAAAATCATCCACTCTAATAACTATATCTGTATCTGCATTCTTCGTAATTCGGTCTATATCTTTCTCCATATTTTTATTCAGTATAAAGGATATTTAAATGTTATTAGGTTAATAATTCTAGAAGAATTCTCGAGCATCTAAATACAACTTAACAAACTTTCGCGAGCCTTATGATAGCTCAAGTAAAAATCAGCTAATTCAATTGCCTTCAAAGGAGATAATACCAAATTCTTGCCCTTATTACCTCCGACCTCAATACTAGGTGCACTAATAGTCGTTATTTTGTCATTTATATCAATTGTCAAACCGTTCACAACGCAATTCCTTACAAAACTCTCTAAAGTTTGACCAATAGACATTCCAATAAATATATCTCCGTAATGAGTGCTTCTAGTAAGGGAATAACCTCTTTCAAACTTGCCTTCTTCATCCAAAATCCTGCTTAAAATATATCTCTTTACCATAAAAAAATCTATGCATATCGCATATTTAAACCTTACCCAACATAAAAACAATAAACTTATAACTATATTTATCTTTCTGCTTAAATGACAATTCCATTAAAGATTTACAATACCCTAACGAGAAAAAAAGAAACTTTTAAGCCAATAAATAAAAAAGAAGTTAGAATTTATACGTGCGGTCCAACTGTTTATAATTATCCCCATATAGGAAACTATCGCGCATATATAACTGCAGATATTCTAAAAAGAGTTCTGAATTATAATAAATACAAAGTAAAACATGTAATGAATATAACTGATGTAGATGATAAAACAATAAGGGACAGTCAAAAAGAAGGCTCGCAATTAAAAAGTTTTACAGAACGATATGCTTCTATTTTCTTGAAAGAAATAGAAATGTTAAATATAATTCCAGCAGATTTTTTTCCAAGAGCAACAAGTCATGTAAACGAAATGGTTGCTATAATAAAATCCCTTTTAGAAAAGAATATAGCATATAAAGGTGAAGACGGAAGTATCTACTATTCAATATCAAAATTCAAAGATTATGGGAATTTAGTTCATTTAAAATTTAAAGATGCGAAAACAAAAGCAAGAATAAAACAAGATGAATACGCGAAAGAAAAAGCAACTGATTTCGCCTTATGGAAAGCATGGGATGAGAAAGATGGAAATGTTTTTTGGGAAACAGAAATTGGAAAAGGTCGTCCAGGTTGGCATATTGAATGTTCTGCAATGTCAACAAAATACCTCGGGGAACAATTTGATATTCACACGGGGGGTATTGACTTAATATTCCCCCATCATCAAAATGAAATCGCGCAGATAGAACCAGTAACTAATAAGAAATTTGTAAATTATTGGGTCCACAACGAATGGCTATTAGTAAACGGGAAAAAAATGTCAAAATCACTAGGGAATTTTTACACTTTAAAAGATTTAATAGAAAAATCCTATTCCCCATCAGATTTTCGTTATCTAAATCTTTTAACTCATTATAGAAAACAATTAAATTTTACATTTGAAAATATGGATGCTGCAAAAAATTCATATGAAAGAATAAAAAGAAAGATAATAGAATTAAAAAAACAAGAGCACAAAGGAAAAGACTTTACAGAAGAATATGAATCACAATTCTTAAAAGCAATTAATGATGATTTGAATACGCCTGAAGCTATTCAGATATTTCATAAAACTCTGGACGAGTTTGATTTCTCCCCAAAAAAGAAATTAAAGCTTTTAGAAAAATTTGATGACATTTTAGGTTTAGGGGTTAAAGATATGCAAGAAACTGCAATTACAATACCAAAGGATGTTAAGAAATTAATTGAGGAAAGAGAAAAATTGAGGAAAGAGAAAAATTGGGCAGAAGCAGATATTCTAAGGCAAAGGATTTTAGAAAAGGGATATAAAATCGAAGATTCTGCGCAAGGCGCAAAGATAGAAAAAGCATAGCAATTTATCTATCAATCAATAGCTATTTTTCAACAACAAAATTTATATATCTTGCAAATCAAAAATTTTATACAATAAAATGAGAATAATACCAATTGGCGAGCGAGTTATATTAAAACCATTGAAAGCAGAAGAAAAGACAAAGTCAGGCATATATTTGCCAAAGGGCACAGAAGAAAAAAAGCAGGGCATTATAGAAGCTGTTGGAACATCAAAAGACGGCCATTATTTAGGGTTAAATAAAGGCGATAAAGTTATATACGGCGGATATTCCTCAGAAGAAGTCGAGCTTAATGGAGAAAAATTTCTCATCATAGAATTTAAAGACATTATAGCTAAACTGGAAGGATAAAATGGCAAAACAACCTAAACTAATTAGAACAGAGAAAGATATAGATGAATTGCAATTTAGGGATGTAATTGACTGTACAAGATACGGTAGAGTTTTGTATAATGGAAGACGCCCAATAAATGGTAAATATGTTTTTATAGGCAGACGAGAGAATACGGTAATTGAATTATATCCTAGTAGAAGTGAGATTTCTGCAGGAAAAAATGGATCCTTAGATTTAAGTAAATATGTAAACTGGTGTGTTTTTAAAATAGATAAAAAAAGAGACGATTTGCTCAAGAGAGCGGGAATCTAAATGGCAAAACAAATAATTTTCAACGAACACGCAAGACAAGCACTATTAAGAGGAATTGAAAAAGTAGCAAATACTGTAAAAGTTACTCTTGGTCCAAAAGGAAGAAATATAATTCTTGATAGACCAAATTCCCCCTTAGTTTTAAACGACGGCGTTACAATAGCAAAAGAAATAGAATTAAAAGACAAATTCGAAAATATGGGTGCAAAATTAATAAAAGAAGTAGCTTCACAAACTCAAGATAAAGCAGGAGACGGCACAACAACTGCAACCCTTCTAGCACATCTAATGGTAATGGAAGGTCTAAAAAATATAACTGCAGGTTCAAATCCAATAGAAATAAAAAAGGGCATTGAAATAGCAACAGAAAAAATTGTAGAATTCTTAAAACACAGATCAACACCAGTTAAAGATAAAGAAAAAATAAGGCAAGTAGCAACAATATCTGCAAATAATGATGAAAAAATAGGCCAATTAATTGCAGAAGCAATGGAAAAAGTAGGTAATAAAGGAATTATAACTGTTGAAGAATCAAAAAGTATGGAGACCTATTTAGAATTAGTAGAGGGAATGCAATTCGATAAAGGTTATCTTTCTCCATATATGGTTACAGACCAAGAGAAAATGGAGGTTAATTTTGAAGAACCTTATATTTTCATAACAGATAAATCAATATCCACAGTAAAAGACCTTATCCCAATATTGGAATTAGTTGCACAAGAAGGCAGACCATTAATAATAATCGCGGAAGATGTTGAAGGTGAAGCACTAACAACTCTTGTTATAAATCTTATAAGAGGGGCGATAAAAGTTTGTGCATTAAAAGCTCCTGGCTTTGGAGATGAAAAAAAGGAATTATTAGAAGATATAGCAATCTTAACAGGGGGCAGAGTAATATCCAAAGAAACAGATGAAAAAATAGAAAATATCACTTTACAAGATTTAGGTTCTGCAAAAAAAGTAAAAATAACAAAAGAAGAAACAGTAATAATAGAGGGTCACGGCGATAAAAGGAACATAGAAAAAAGAGTAAAACAGATTGAAGCGCAAATAAGAGAACAAGATAGTGAATATCAAAGAGAAGACCTTCAAAAAAGATTAGGCAAACTCTCTGGAGGAGTTGCAGTTATCAATGTAGGGGCTGCTACTGAAACAGAATTAAAAGAAAAGAAAACAAGAATAGACGACGCCCTGCATGCAACAAAGGCTGCGATTGAAGAAGGAGTTGTTCCAGGCGGGGGTATAACATTATTACATGCAATAAAAGAATTAGAAAAAATAAATATGCCTGCTGAACAAGCTGTCGGAATAAAAATATTAAAAAAGGCATTAGAAGGCCCTATAAAACAAATTGCAGAAAATGCAGGCAGAGACGGAGCAGAAGTTATTGCTTTTCTAAAGAACAAAGAAGAAACAATGGGATATAACGCAAAAACCGATCGATATGAAGACCTTGTTAGAGCAGGAGTAATAGATCCAACAAAAGTAGTAAGAAATGCTGTCCAAACTGCAGCCAGCATAGCATCAATGATAATTACAACAGAAGGTTTAGTCGCGGATTTCGAAGAAGAGAAAGATAAACTTTCTGGACAAATTATAATTTAATCAATTAGTTTTATAAAATAAGAAAACCCTACTACTGAATGAAAAAAGAGAGTTGGAAAAAAATATTAATTGTTGGAATTTTTGCAGCAGCTATGGGTTTTCTTGAAGCAGTTATTGTAGTATATTTAAGAAAGTTATACTATCCACAAGGTTTTAATTTTCCTCTAAACAACATAGAAACACTAATTTTGAATGTTGAATGGGTTCGAGAGTTCTTTACAATCATAATGCTCATATGTATTGGACTGTTAGCAGGAAAAACATTATATGAAAAATTTGCATATTTCCTTTACAGCTTTGCGATATGGGATATTTTTTATTACATCTGGTTAAAAGTCATATTAAATTGGCCTTCATCATTATTTACATGGGATTTACTTTTCCTAATTCCATTTCCATGGACAGGTCCTATTCTCGCACCAATAATTTATTCTGTAACTATAACTATATTAGCACTTTGTATAATTCATTGTGAAGATAAAAAACTAAAAGTAGAATTAAACAAAGTAGAATGGGCATTATTTATTCTGGGTTCAATGTTAATACTTTATACATTCCTCTATGATTACGGCCAGTTTATTTTCAAAAAAGGTATCTATCAACTTTTAACATTTGCAGCAAATGAAACCCTTCAACAGCAAGTCTTCTCCTATATTCCAGCATCATACAATTGGGCGCTATTCGTTATTGGCGAAATATTAATAGTCATTTCAATAGCCCTGTTCTACAAAAGAAATCTAAAGAAAAAATAGGCATAAATTACACCAATTAGGCAATTCTACATTCCGAAAGGGTTATAAATATAAAATGACTATTAATTATATCAAAAAGTCCTTGAATTACGTTTAGACTTTTGGATGCTCAAAGTGTTCCACGTATTTGTCAAACACTTTGACATCAAAATAGAGTGACAAATTATTTAAAATTTAGAGGTGAAAGGAGGTATGAAAATGGTTGATAAAAAAAGTGCTGGCCACGTTATTGGAAGCTGGGCTTTCTTAATTGGAGTGGTCTTAGCAGTAGTTCTAGGGACAGGTCTTATAACAACACAACCAGCTTGGCTTATTGTGTTGACAGTCATAGGATTAATCATAGGACTAATAAATGTAGCTCATAAAGAAGCAAAATCATTCCTTTGGTCTAGCGTAGCCCTTATAATAATTGGCGCATTAGGACAAAGTGCAGTAAGTAGTGTTCGTGTATTCGTAGGAATACTTGACGCGCTTCTTGCAATATTCGTGCCAGCAGCAATAATAGTAGCTATTAAGAATGTATTCACAATAGCCAAGGGTAATTAATTAATTTTATTTTTCCTATCTTTTTCTTACTTTTTATTTTTATTTTACAGACTTGACTTAGGTATATAATTTAAAATGAAAACAAACCTCTCAAGACACATAATCCTAGCGCCAGCGCTAGGATTCGAACCTAGACGTCCTTTCGGACACATGTTCTCGAGACATGCTCATTAACCATTCTGACACGCTGGCATACAAAATAAAATATTTAATACGTTTTAAATGCTTTCTGATTAGATAAGTTTTTAACTTTCCATTCATTATTCCTAATATGGAAATAATTTATACTTTACATGCAAAAGATAGAATGAAAAAGAGAAAAATAACCAAAGATGAGGTAATCTATATCATCAAAAATCCCGATAAAATACTAAAAATAAAAGGAAAATATTATGCTCGGAAAAATATTGGTAGAGCTACAATAGAAATAGTTTACGAGAAAGATAAATATATAAAGGTTATAACGTTATATTACATATGAAAATTACATTTGATAAAGAAGCAGATGCTGTATATATCGAATTCTCTAGCGGAGAATTTGCATCAAATAAAAAGATAGATAATAATACTATTATAGACTTAGATAAAAATGGAAACATTTTAGGTATTGAGCTTTTAAATGTCAGAGAAAGAATTCCTAAGAATTTCCTATCAAGCGTGCAAGTAGAAAATCTTGTTTCTCAATAATTTTTGTATTTTAAATGCTTTTATCAACAAATAAAATAGTAGAATATATTAAAAAAAACTAAGCAGCCCCATAACCGTATTCTTTCTTCAATCTCTCTAACTCTTTCTGGTCTTCTTTAAGCTTGAATTCAGCATCTCTTACTTTATCTTTATTTCTCAAAAGTCTAATTTCCCTTTGTGCAGATTCCAACCTATCTTGCATTACCTTAATCTCATGAGGAGTTTCTCTCTGCTTCAATTCATTCTCTCCAAAAGGATTTGAAGAAGCAAAAGCGTCTTTAAAGGAAAATGTCCCATTTCTGCCACGCATTACAAATTGCCTTGCAACAAAAAATGCAATAACTAAAAAGACTAAAATTCCAAAAATATAATATAAGAACTTAAAGTCCGGCTTACTTGTAGTATCATCAGAAACAACTTGTCCGGTTACATCACTAGAAGGTGGTGTAGTTGTCTCAGTTACTGTAACGTTCTCGCTAGCAGAAGCTTCTGCTGCAGCTGCGGCCGCCGCAGCCAACGCTGCCGCTTCATCTTTTGCAGGATCATAATTCCCATCAATAACTGTAAAATCTAACTTTATATTAATTGGCTTGCCTGCTTGATAATCCTTGAATTTCTCTAAGAAAACTTTAGTTCCATCCTTTGTTACTTTAACCAAAACATCTATTTGGGCATTATCAGAAGAATGAGTCACACCAGCATCCCCATTACCATCGGAATTAACATAAAAACTTTCTAAAGAGGAAAGAGATTCAGCAGGATAAATTATTATAGTAACCTTATGATCCGGTAATGTCTTAATTTTTATCTCTGTACTTACCGCACTAGCAAAAGGCAAAACTAATAATAACGCAATAAAAATCATCAAAATTGTTTTGTTTACCATCTTTTTCATGAATAATATAAATTTCCAGGCTTTATAAAATTTATTATTTTACTAATTAATGATTTTTCCATTTTCATATACATTCATTTTCCTCTTTTTTAATTCTTGAAAAAATATTTGATGAGGTATAATCGCCTCTGGAGCAAAACTTCCTCTCTCAGTTATTACATTATTCTTTACCATTTGCGCCATTATACTTGCAGGCATTCCAGTATCGATGTTGCATCCTGCATCTTCCCATCCTTTTAAAGTTGGTACAATACATTCCATTTTTATACTCTTAGCTTTTCCATCTTTTTTCCCGTCGATATTTACCCATAAATTTTCAGTCTCTTTATAACCCACAGGAATCGGCAAATTCTTTAACATTTCTGTTAAAAATTCGACTGGAACAATTTTTGCACCATTGAAATCAATTTCTTCAGTACCTCCAAAACCAAGTTCTATCATAGACATTATTTTTTCAAATGAATGATTTGGAAAACCAGCATATGTTTTAACATCTTTCAATCCCATACTATCATAATAATGAAAAAAGGTATAACATTCAGGATGATTACTCTCGTTAAAACATTTTTGTTTTCCTACAGCCCTAGTATAACAATATTTAACAGAATCAAGTGGATTGATTTTTACAAATTTACCATGTTTAACAATTAAAGCAGGATTAACAAATTCCTCTATTATACTTTGAATAGAAAAAGGAACTACGAATTTTTTAATATTTGAATCCCAATCGAAACCTAAATCAACTTTATTTATAACATCGAATTTCTTAGAAGCATATCTAAACATAACATTACAAACACCAGGGATAGAACCGCATCCAGTAATATGAACAAGATTTTTATCTTTCAATACAGAATGCAATTGCAATTGTTTTTTAGTCATCCCTATATCTGAACCAAGATCCAAAGAATGCGCATTCGCTTTTATACAAGATTCTAGCGCGCCCAAATTCCAATCTCCCTCGACGCAATTCACAACTACATTTGCTCCAGAACTTTTTACAATACTAGCAATTTTACCTGTGTCTTTAGCATCAAAATATTGAAATCCAGTTTTTTTGTATTTGTTTAATAAATACTCAGCCCTAGATTTATTTCTTCCACAAAGCAACACAGAATATCCATTTTCCAATAAATCTTTAGAAACTATTCTGCCCTGCAATCCAGTAGCACCTAAAACAACAAAGTCAAATTTCATTTTACCTCTCTTTAAATCTAATAAAATAAAGAATCTGCTATTTTTAAGACTTTTGATTAGCTAATTGTCTGAACTATTTCAATTTTTATCTTTAAAATTCTTTTTCTTATTAATCCAATATCCAATAAAGAAAGAAACTGCAAACAAAATCATACCTATAACAATTTCTATTGTGCCGTATAAATTAACTTTAGAAGCGAAATTAGATAAGAATGTATTTACAAGCGAGAAAACTATTTGTGGGGAATTTCCAGGCACTTTCTGAGTAATAAATTCATCAATAGAAAAAAAGACTTTTGCAGAAAAAATAAATATAAATCCTGCGGCAAATATATTTATGCCTTCCATTCTAACAAATTTAGCAATATTTCTTTCAACTAAAAATAAAAGAAAGAAAAATATCAAAATTGCAAAAGTAAAAACCCAGAATATTTTTTGAAATAATGAAATCGCCCATCGTAATTTCTCAAGATTTTTTTCTCCATCAGAACCTTTTTCAAGACCATAAACGCCAGCTAAATCAACTTCGGTACTATCAAAAAAAGTCAGATTTTTCTCTTTAATAACGTCGTCTAAGAATTCTTCAGGTGTTCTATCAAGAGGTCTACAAGGTTCGCCTTCAAAAGGATCTCTTCCCTCAGAACATACTGTTAGATTTTTTATACTTTCAAGAAAAAATCCCTTTAGTTTATTATCATCAAGTTGAACTGTTAAATTCAAGCTATCTGTATCTGATCTTAAATAAGAAAGGATATTTCCAACTAATCCGTCAACAAGTAACTTGACGCCCTCTTGTGGAGTTTTTATAAAGGTCGCTCCAGGGGTATTTGCCAAACTCTCATCAAGGAATCTATAAGCTCCAGATTGCTCAAGGCTATGTACGTAAACAGAAGGATAAAGAAATGTACGAATAATCAGAAATAAAGTAAATAAACATAATAAAAAAACAGTAATTATAGAAATAAATACAACTAATGTCCTCTTTATGAATCCCATTAATAACCGAAACAAAAAAGATATATAAACATTAGTCTGGGAAATTTAATTATAAATATGATAATAGAATTCTATTTAATCTGAATTAAATCTCAAATTTCTAAAATTACATAAACTTTCCAGATATTTTGGAGAGAGTTCTGTCAATGCAAGATCAACAAGCGCATCAGGTATAAAGACTTCAGGCCTTCGTTCATCAAGAATTTCTTCTATCTTAGAACGCAGTTTTTTCCCATCAATTACTTCTCCCCCAAGACTATAGTCTCTTCTTTGTATATCTGTCAACCAAGTTTCAATTTCGCTTTTATTATCATATCTCATATTAAAATAAATGTTCCACTTCTTTTTATAATTATAGTAAGATTTAAAAGCCTATTGGAGCGCTAAACAATTATGCATAAAATTCAGATAAGGAGCATAGATAATGGATGAAGAAATACAAGCAATTAGACAATTAAGCAATTTTATTCCCCATTATAATCAAGATAGGTCTTATCGTGCTTATCGAAAAACGAAAAGATCATTACGCACTAAGGAGGATTTAGGCAGAAAATTTTTGGGGCTGGCTAAATTTTGTTTGGTATTGAGCGAATTCAGAGAAGCAAGAAAATACTTCAGAAAAGCAGCTAAGAATGGCTATGGGGCAGATGCATGGTTTCAATATGGAAACCATTTTAACATGTTACGGCAACTTGGTGCGGAAGTAGTTCAAATTCATGAAGCAACAACATTTGAGGAAGCATTAGTCGGATATACTAAAATGCAAAGATACGATCCTTGCTGGTCGCATTTTAGTTTGGGGCAATTTTTCGAATTGCAGGACAACATAAATAAAGCAATCGAACATTATCTAAAAGTAAGAACTTTTCCTGAGAGGAAGAGATTTTATACACTTGCTGGAAGAAGATTAGAAAAATTGATATAA
>ERZ1292625.2341-Hain-H41-01um-R1-2341-length-17852-cov-5_pt1 | contig 17852 bp, 17 predicted proteins | sample MGYA00564400_ERZ1292625 | MGnify/ENA primary metagenome ERZ1292625 (study PRJEB36523, sample SAMEA6512639) | groundwater metagenome | collected 2019-01-08 | study: AquaDiva: Metagenomics assemblies of 32 groundwater samples
TTATAGTTAAAACTAATTTATTAGTTGGAAAATACCCTGAATATTTAAATTTATTAAATAATTTGAATGGAAATTTTTTAATTTGTAATAAACAAGAATTGTTAGATATTTTTTTAAGAGTTAGTGTTTTAGATAAAAAGATAGATTGTATTATTAAAATGATTTTAATAAATGATAATTTATTTTTATCAACATATAATAATATCAAAGAATATGTTGAAGATAAAACAAAAATTGTTTATTATGATGGAAAAGATATTACTTTAGCTTTTAATGCAAAATATATTATAGATATTTTAAATGTTGTAAATTTTGAATTTGTTTTAATGATTATTTCTGATTCTAAAAGTGCAGTTATTGTTGAATCTTTTGACTGTAATATTGAAGATATAAAATTTTTAAAAAATTTTCAAATAAATAATTTAAGAAAAAGAAATGATAGTATTTATATTTTAATGCCTATTAGGTTGTAATAAATTTTGTTTATTTATTATTTTTGCTATTAAATTAAGGATTTTTATGAATAATTATAGTTCTTCTAGTATTAAAGTTTTAAAAGGACTTGAAGGAGTAAAAAAAAGGCCTGGAATGTATATAGGAAATACTGGAGATGGAACTGGATTACATAGATTAATATTTGAAATAGTTGATAATTCTATGGATGAAGCTTTAGCTGGTTTTTGTAATGATATTGTTATTAATATTAATTATGATTATAGTGTTAGTGTAAAAGATAATGGAAGAGGGATTCCTGTAGATTTTCATTTTGAGGAAAAAAAAACTGCTGTTGAAGTTATTATGACAACATTACATTCTGGAGGAAAATTTGATAGTAATGTATATAAAATTTCTAGTGGATTACATGGGGTTGGAATATCTGTTGTAAATGCTTTATCTAAATGTATGTATATTTGTATTTATAGGGAAGGATATACTTATAGACAAGATTATATTAATGGTTATTCAATTTCTGAATTGTTAAAAATTAATAAAATTTTTATTCGTGGTACTTTAATAAGGTTTAAACCAAATTTAGTTTATTTTAAAAATATATATTTTAACTATAATATATTGGATCAAAAATTTAGAGAATTATCTTTTTTAAATTCTGGTATAAAAATTTTATTAAAAGATAATAGAAAAAAAAAGAAAGAAAATGTTTATTTTTTTTCTGGTGGAATAAAAGCTTTTATAGAACAATTAAATTTAAAAAAAAATACTATTGGGAGTGTGTTATATTTTAGTGGTATTAAAAATGATATATATGTGGAATGTGCAATTCAATGGACTAAATCATCGAATGAAAATATTTTTTGTTATACTAATAATGTAAGACAAAAAGATGGGGGATCTCATTTATCAGGTTTTAAAAGCGCTTTAACTAAAACATTTAACATTTATATGGAAAATTATTTTTTTTTAAAAAAAAATAAAATTTTTGTTATAGGAGATGATTTTAGAGAAGGGGTTGTTGTTGTATTGTCTGTTAAATTATCTGATCCTAAATTTTCATCTCAAACTAAAGAAAAATTAGTGTCTTTTAATGTTAAATCTGCTGTTGAATCCATAATCTCTAAAAATCTTTATAATTATTTATTAGAACATCCGTCTATAGCAAAAATTATTTGTAATAAAATTTTAGAAACTTCTAAAGCTAGAGAAGCAGCTAAAAGAGCGAAAGAAATTATAAAAAAAAAAGAATTTTTGGAATTTAATAAATTATCTGGTCGATTAGCAAGATGTCAGATAAAAGATTCGTCCTTATCTGAATTATATTTAGTTGAAGGTGATTCTGCTGGAGGGTCTGCAAAACAAGCTAGATCTAGAGTTAATCAAGCAATATTACCATTGAAAGGAAAAATATTAAATGTTGAAAAAGCTAGTATTGATAAATTATTGTCTAGTGTAGAAATTGGATTATTGATTACAGCTTTGGGTTGTGGAATAGGAGAAGATTATAATTTTTATAAATTGAAATATCATACTATTATAATAATGACAGATGCAGACGTTGATGGTTTACATATAAGGACTTTATTATTGACTTTTTTTTATAGATACATGAAAGATTTAATTTTAAGAGGATGTATTTATGTTGCTCAACCTCCTTTATATAGAATAAAAAAAAAAAAAGAAATTGTGTATTTTAATGATATTTATAGCTTAAATGATTATTTATTTTTTAGTTCATTAAATGAATTTAAAATTTATTTAGAAAAAAATGATCAAATATTATCTGAAGAAAAATTAAAATTTATTTTTTCTTTATATAAAGAATTATCTATAATAATTGATAAATTATCATTAATATATCCAAAAGAGTTATTAGATTTGCTTATTTTTTTCGATAAATTGAGTGTAGAAGATTTTTTTAATGATTTAGTTTTATTAAATTGGAAAAATAATTTACAAAATTATTTTAATAATTTTAATCATGATAAAAATTTTTATTTTACAGTTGATTTTAATAAAAATGATTATATAAAAATTTCTTTATGTAAATATGCTATTTTTTATGATTATTTTTTTGATATAAATTTTTTTTCTTCTATTGAATATGAAAATTTATTTTCTTTAGGAATTAAATTAAATGATTTTATTAATAAAAATTATTATATAAAAAAGGGGAATCAGGTATATAAAATTGTAAACTTTAGAGAAACGATGGAATGGATAAAAAATGAATCAAAAATTGGAGTTAATATACAAAGATATAAAGGTTTAGGAGAAATGAATCCAGAACAACTTTGGGAAACAACAATGAATCCTAAAAATAGAAGTATAATTAAAATAAAATTAGAAGATGAAAAAAATGTTGATGTTGTTTTTTCTATGTTAATGGGAGACAATATTGAAGGAAGAAAAAAATTTATTGATACAAATGCTATTTATGCTGATAATATAGATATATAGTTGTTTTATAAATGTATGAATTGTTTTATTTTTATTTTTAATTTGTTTATTAAAAATTTTTCTTTTATAGAAAAAATTTGAAAAGTTATATTAGTTTTTTTTAAATATATTTTTGTATTTTTTATTAATTTATTTTCTTTTTTTTTTGAAATTTTATCACATTTTGTGATTAAAATATGAGTTTTTTGTTTAATTGATTTTATAATTTTATAGTCTAATGTTTTAAAAAAATTATTTGAACTTATTAATAAAATTATCCCTGTTAAAGATTTTCTTGAAATTATATAATTTTTTAATAAATTTTTTATATTGTATAAAGTTTTTTTTTTTAATTTAGAATATCCATATCCCGGAGTATCTGTAAAGTAATAATTTCTTTTTATTTTAAAAAAATTAATAGTTTTTGTTTTGCCTGGTGTATTGCTTGTTATACTTATGTTAGTGTTTGTTATTGCATTTATTACACTAGATTTTCCAGAATTTGATTTACCTATAAATGAAATTTCTATATTTTTGTTTAATTTTTTATTTATTTTATAAGAACTTTTTATAAAAATTATTTTATTATACATTTATTTTTTATTTTAAAAATTATATTTTTATTATATATCATATATGTTATTTTAGCAATAAATTATATAATAATAAATATTTTACAATATATATTGCATATTTTATTATAATTTATTAACATTAGATAATGGTTCTTTTATTATTTTAATAGGAAATTTGATGGTTACACATCATTATTTTGGTTTTTTTATAAAAATTTTTTTCCAAATTATTTCATTTTTTATTTTTTTGAATATTTCGTATTGTGAATTTACTTTTAATCCAAATATTCTTATACAAGAGGATAGTGTTTTGAATGTAGTAAAAGATAAAAAAATGAAAGATGATTTTAATAAATTTTTTTTAAGTTCTTCTTTAAGAAGAGGTTGTTTTATTACTAATGGAACTATTGGTAAATTTTATAATGTATTTTTAAATTATTATTCTAGATTTAATTTTTCTCAAACTGATGGAACTAATACTAATCTTTCTGAAGGATATTTAAAATTTTCTGTAAATAATTTTATTTTTAAATTTGGTCAATTTAATTCTATTATTGGCATTGAACCGAATACTAGATTATCAAATTTTATTTTTTTAGAAACTTCTACTTTATCTGATTCTTTTTTAACAAAAGAGACGTTTGGATTTTTTATTAAATATTTTTTTAAAGATAATATTTTTTTAAATATAAAAGATTTATTAAATATTTCTTTTGTTTTTTCTTTAGAAAATATGAATAATCGTAGTATTAAAAAAGAGTTAAAAGATAAATATTATTTTATGTTTAGAAGTGTTATTTTACCAATTAATCATATTGATTGTACTTTTCATTTTGGATTAAGTTTTCAATATGCTAATAATCATACAACCCCTCTTTCTGTAAATACTGGTATAGAATGTAGAGATAGAGCTTATAATATAAATAGAATTCATACATTTGTTGGAACTGGAAATGCTAAAAAATCTGTTTATTCTTTTATTTATGGAATAGAAACTATATTAAAATATAAGTGTTTTAGTATTCAGTCTGAATTTTTTTATAATTTTATTTGTTGGGAGCATCCTATTGATCCAAGTACTTATGATGGATTCTATTTTCAAGTAGGATATTTTTTAACTGGTGAAAAACGTTCATATATTATGGAATCTGGGTCCATGATTAATCCTAGACGTTTTCTTAAAAATTATGGGGCTATAGAGCTTGCTATTAGATATTGTTTTGTTGACACTCATAAACCTGATGATGATCTTGTTGTTTTTCCAGAAACAGGGATAACAAGCTCTCTTACTTTTGGAGTTAATTGGTTTGTGAATTCTAAAATTAAAATTCAATTAAATTATATTAATACTGATTTTATTTATAACGATTGGGAATGTAATAAGTGCTGTAAATATAATACTTTAGGTTCTAGATTACAGATTTCAATTTAATTTATAAAGAATTTTATGTTATTTTATTATTATTTTGTTATTAAGGTTTAAGAATATGTTTAGGTTTTTTATATTTTTTATATTTTTTTTTGTTTCTTTAAATTCTTACTCTGAAGAGGAAAATATTGAAATTGGAAAAATTAAAAGTAGTGTTTGTTTTACTTGTCATGGAACTGATGGTAATAGTGTTGTTCCTATGTTTCCTAAGTTAGCTGGTCAATTTTCTAAATATTTAATCAAACAGTTAGAGTCTTTTAAGCAGGGAGAATTAGGTTTAAGATTTGATCCGATTATGTATGGGATAGTTCAAGATTTGTCTTCTCAAGATTTTTTAGATATTGCTTTATATTTTTCTTCTCAAAAAATACTTCCTAATATTTTTGAAACAAAAAATATTAATACATTAGGAAAAAAAATATATCTTTCTGGAGATTTAAAAAGAAATATTATTTCTTGTTCTTCATGTCATGGAAGTTTAGGGGAAGGAAATGAATTTGCTTCTATTCCTAAATTAAGACATCAACATTCTCATTATATTTCTTTGCAATTACAAAAATATAAATCTGAAATTAGAAAAAATGATGTTTTGAATATTATGAAAGATATATCTAAAAAAATGACAGATGAAGAAATTATTTCTGTTAGTGAATATATATCTATGTTGTAATATTACTTTTTTATTATTAGTATATTATTTCCATAATTTTTTATTATTTTATTAATGCTTATTAATAATTTTTTATAATTATTAATTTGCTTTATTTTATTTATTTTTGCGTATTTCCATGAATATGGATATAAAAATTTTTTATTGTATATTATATTGTATGAATAATTAATTAATTTTATATAAAATTTTAAATTATAAATTTCATGTAGAGATATTTTTTTAATTTTTTTTGATTTTTTATTTTTTATTGTTAAATTTTTTATTTTTCCTTTTCTTATTATTTTTTCATTTATTGATGATATTATTGTTGATTCTATTCCAGTTATATATTTATTATTTATAAAACAAAAATCTAAATTTTTATTTAATGTTTCTTTTATTGTTTTTAAATTTATTATTGGAATTGTATTATTTTTGTTTGTTGAAGTGCTTATTATGGCTGAAAATGGCTTTATTATTTTTTTTATTATAGAATTTTTTTGTATTCTAATTGCAATTTTTTTTTTTTTTGATTTTTTATATTTTTTTAAAATAATTTTTTTTTTTTTTTTTAAATATTTTTTTATTTTTTTTTTTATTATTGATGAATTTTTAATCCATAATAATAATTTGTTTATTGAATTTACTATTAATGAAAATGTACAATTATAATATCTTTTTTTTATTGAAAAAATTTTTTTAATTACTTCATTATTTTGTTTATTGCAACTAATTCCATATATTGTATCTGTTGGTAGTACTATTGTTTTATTATCTGATATAATTTTTATAATTTTTTTCATTTTTTTATAAATTAAATTAAATTTTTTTAATGTTAGATTATTTCATTAATATTTTTTTTAAACAATAGGATTTTATTATGAAAAATAGATTTTTAAATGCTTTATGTTGTAATAAAGTTGATAGGCCTCCTGTATGGTTTATGAGGCAAGCTGGTAGGTATTTATCTGAATATCGATTATTAAGATTTAAATCAGGAAATTTTTTTGAATTATGTTATTCTTCTGAATTAATAGCTTTAGCTACATTACAACCTTTAAAAAGGTATGATTTAGATGCAGTTATAATTTTTTCAGATATTTTGTTATTACCTGCTTATATGGGATTAAATTTAAAATTTGTTGATAATTTTGGCCCAATTTTTTTAAATCCTGTTAGAAATATAAATGATATAAAATTATTAAATGATATATTTCCATCAAAAGATTTTAATTTTTTATTAAAAGCAATTAAAATCATTGTTTATGAACTTAATGATGTTATTCCTTTGTTAGGTTTTTCTGGAACCCCATGGACTTTAGCTGTTTATATGATTGAAGGAAAAATAACAAAAAATTTTTCTTATATAAAAAAATTTTTATATACTAATTCAAGTGTTTTACATATTCTTTTAAAAAAATTAGAAATTAATATTGTTTCATATTTATGTGCACAAATTGATTTTGGTGTAAAAGTTTTAGTTTTATTTGATACTTGGGGAGGGATATTAACTCCTTTTAATTATAAAATATTTTCTTTAAATTATGTTATAAATATAATAAATCAAGTTAATTTATATAAAAAAATCCCTTTTATATTTTTTGGAAGAAATATTAATAATTTTATAATTGAAGAATTAAAAAGTGGAAATTTAAGTTTAGATGCAATTGGATTCGATTGGAGTTTAAATTTAGATACAATTGTAAAAAATATTCCTAATAATATTGTTATTCAAGGTAATTTAGATCCGAGTGTTCTTTATGGAGATCATTTATTTATAATAAAAGAAATAAATAATATTATGAAAATTTGTTATAATAGAAATGGTTATATTTTTAATTTAGGACATGGAATTTATCCTGATATAGATCCTTATTCTTTAGAATTGATTATTAATACTATTGATAGATATAAAAATTTTTAATTTATTTTATTTTAATTTGATAAAAAAATTTTTTTATGTTATTTTTTTTATTTAATTAATTTTTTTATTTTGAGGTTATATGTCAAAAGTATGTTTTTTAACGCTTAAAAAACCGATGGTAGGAAATAATGTTTCTCATTCTAATAGAAAAACAAAAAGAAGGTTTTTGCCAAATTTACATCATCATAAATTTTGGTTATCTTCTCAAAAAAAGTTTATAACTCTTTTTATTTCTAAAAAAGGATTAAAAACTATAGAAAAGTATGGTGTTGATGAAGCTCTTTTAAAATTTAAAAAAAAAATTTAAATTTTGTTTAAAATTTGGAGATTTTATGGCTAATAAAAAAAAGTCAATTTTAATAAAATTGGAATCTGAAGGGTCTAAATATTTTTATACTACAAAAAAAAATCCTAAAATGGAAGGAGGATTTAATAATACTGGAAAATTAAAATTAAAAAAATATGATCCTTTTACGCAAAAGCATGAATGGTTTATAGAAAAAAAAATAAAATAAAATAAAATAGAATTTTAATTTAATTAAATTTTTTTATTTTTAGGAGAAAATATTTATGGTAACTATTGAAGACGCTTTAAAACAAATAAATAATAGATTTAAGTTAATTCAGGTTGCTGCTAAACGAGCTAGAAAATTATCTGTTTATGGTTCTCATGCTTTGGTAGATTGGAGTAATAATAGTCCTATAATTGTTGCTTTAAGAGAAATTGAATGTGGGTATAAATTTGATGATAAAGGTAATTATGTTTTTAGAGATATATCTAACATAGAAGAAGAACAATTGAATAAGAATTTGAATTTTGGATTTAAAAATAATGATTTTTTGAAAAATAATTTACTTAAATATTAAGATAAATAAAAATTTTATATAAATAAAATTTTTATTTTAATTTTTTATTTAAAATTTATCTTTTTTAATATTTTCTGTTTATTGTGAAATCTATTATAAAAATTAAAGAATCTAAATATTTTGATTTTGGTAATAAACTTATTGCTTTTTTTGCTTCATTTGCGTGTTTTTTTGCTATTGACATTGTATATTCTATAGCATTTGAATTTATTATTATTTCTTTTATATCTTTTAATGAATTTTTATTTTTTGTTATTATATTATTTATTATTAAATTTTTTTCTTCTTTTTTTCCATTTTTTAATATATATATTAATGGAAGTGTTAATTTTCCATCTTTTAAATCATTACCATCATATTTTCCGTATAAATTTTTTTTTGACAAATAATCTAAAATATCATCTATTAATTGATAAATTATTCCTAAATGAAATCCATATTTTGATATATTTTTAGATAAATGTTCTGTATTATTATTTAATAAGGATCCTATATTTGCAGCAGCTTGAAATAATGTTGCTGTTTTATAATGAATTATTTTTAAATAATTATTTTCATTAATATTAAAATTTTTTTTTTGTATTAATTGTAATATTTCTCCTTCTGATAATGTATTTGTTGAATTTGATAAAATTTTTAATATATTTATATTTTTTATTTTTACCATTATTTGAAAAGCTCTTGAATATAAAAAATCTCCAACTAAAATAGCTACTTTATTATCCCATTTATTATTTATTGTTTGTTGATTTCTTCTAATTAATGATTCGTCAATTACATCGTCATGTAAAAGAGTTGCTGTATGAATTAATTCAATAATTGCTGCACTTGATATATGATTATTTCCTTTATATTTACAAGCTTTTGCTATTAATAACAAAATAGTTGGTCTTAATCTTTTTCCTTTGTTATGAATAATATATTTATTTATGTCATTTATTAATTTTAAGTTTGAATTTAAACTATTATTTATTATATTGTCAACTTTTTTTAAATCTTCTGATATTATTTCTTTAATTTTTTCAATGATCATTATTTTTCTTAATTTTATTTTTATAATTTATGAACTATACAATTAAATATAGTGTGTTATCAAGTTATAGTTATAAAAATATATATATTAATATTACTTGATACTTACATTATTTTTTTGTAAAATAATAAATTTGTAGATGTTATTTTAGGAATAATAAATATGTATGCAGTTGTTTTGGCTTATGGAAAACAATATAAACTTTTTGAGAATCAAATTTTTAAAATAGATAAAATAAATTTGTCAATTGGGGAAGAAATAAAAATTTTGAATGTTTTATTTTTGTTTAAAAATGATAAATCTTTTTTAGGAAAACCATATATTGATAATTGTAATGTTAAATTATCTATTTTAAATCATTTTAGGGGAGAAAAAATAAATATTATTAAATTTAAACGTAGAAAACATCATATGAAAAAAATGGGTCATAGACAATGGTATACAGAAGTAAAAGTTTTATCTATTAATAGTGATTTATGTTAATTATTATTAATATTTTATATAAAAAATAAGGAATAAAATAGTGGCAACTAAAAAAGCTGGTGGTAGTACTAAAAATGGTAGAGATTCTAAATCTAAAAGGTTGGGTGTAAAAAAATTTGGAAGTGAATTTGTGGTTTCTGGAAATATTTTAGTTAGACAAAGAGGAACTAAATTTCATCCTGGAAAAAATGTTGGTAAAGGAAAAGATGATACATTATTTGCAAAAATTTCTGGTCGTGTTATGTTTAAAAAATCTTTAAATCGTCAAACAATTAGTGTTATTTAAATTATTTTTATATGAAATTTGTAGATAGCGCTGTCCTTTTTGTAAAAGGGGGAAATGGAGGAAATGGATCAATATGTTTTAGAAAAGATAAAAATAATTTTAGTGTTAAAATTCCTGATGGTGGGGATGGAGGTAATGGTGGTAATGTACATTTATTATCTGATATAAATATTAATACTTTAATAGATTTTTCTTTTAAAAGATTTTATGAGGCTGAAAATGGAAATAATGGAAAAAGTAAAAATTTAAAAGGATTATGTGGAAGAGATATTATTATAAAGGTTCCTTTTGGTACTCAAATTTTTGATTATAACACTAAAGAATTTATAGGCGATTTATCTAATAATAAATTAGTTTTAGTAGCTTGTGGAGGGTTAAAAGGAATTGGTAATTTTAAATTTAAAAATAAATTAGAAAAAAATGTTTATAATTATTCTCAAGGTGGAATTGGAGAATTTAAAATATTAAAATTAGAATTAAAAATTTTGTCAGATGTTGCATTAATTGGTTTGCCAAACTCTGGTAAATCTACTTTAATAGTTAAAATTTCTTTATCGAAATCTAAAATTTCTAATTATCCTTTTACTACTATTTATCCTAGATTAGGTGTAGTTTTTTATTATTATAAAAATTTTATCATAGCTGATACTCCTGGTATAATAAATAATGCTTCTTTAGGAGTTGGTTTGGGTTATAATTTTTTAAAACATTTTTTAAAATCTAAATTATTACTTCATATTGTAGATATATCTTCTAATGATATATTATTTTTAAATAAAGATATAAATATTATTAGAAAAGAGTTATTAAAATATGACAAATATTTTTTATTTAAAAATATTTGGATAGTATTAAATAAATCAGATATTATTTCTAGACATAAACTTTTATATATATATAAATATATATATTTTTATTATAAAATTCCAATTTTTATTATTTCATCTTTAAAAGGATATGGGTTAAAAAAGTTATGTAAAGATATATCTTTTTTTTTATCTAGTAATAATTATATTTAATTTTTATTTCATTAGTTTTATTTTTTTATTTATTCTTTTTTTCTGTCTTGCTGCTGTATTTTTATGAATAATATTTTTTTTTGATAATTTATCTAATTTAGAAGAGACTATTGAAAATTCCTTGTTAGCATTTATTTGATTTTTTTCTTTTATTGCCTTAATTACTTTTTTTATATATGTTTTAGCTTCTGATTTTAGTTTACAATTATGTTCTTTTTTTTTATTTGATTGATTTATATTTTTTTTTAAATTTGTCAAAATACTACCTCATATTATATGTTAATTTATATAATATTGTATTAAAATACTTTTTAAGTCAAGATTTATATTTCATATTTTAAAAAAATATTATTTTGTTAATTATTTATATGATTATATTATAATTTTTTAATATATTTAATTTTTATAGGATTTATTCATGAATGTTTATTATAATGATACTTTAAATTTACCAAAAACAAAATTTAAAATGAAAGCAAATTTACCAATAAATGAACCTAATATTATTATGTATTGGCAAAATATGGATTTATATAATTTTGTTAAATTTAATGAAAATGATAATATAAATGATGTTTTTATAATTTGTGATGGGCCTCCATATTCTAATGGGTTTATACATTTAGGACATGCTTTAAATAAAATATTGAAAGATATAATTAATAAGTTTAAAATTTTGGAAGGAAAAAAAATATTTTATATTCCTGGATGGGATTGTCATGGATTACCAATTGAATTAAATGTAGAAAAAAAAATAGGAATTAAATCTTTAAATGTTAAATATGAGGAATTTATTATTTCTTGTAGATCTTATGCTAATTATCAAGTAGAAAAACAAAAATCTAGTTTTATAAGATTAGGTATTTTAGCTGATTGGAAAAATATTTATTTGACAATGAATTATAAATTTGAATCTAGTATCATTGATAATTTATGTAAAATTATAAAAAATAATCATATTTATAGAGGAAAAAAACCTGTATATTGGTGTATTTTTTGTGAATCTGCTTTAGCTGAAGCAGAAATAGAATATTTTGAAAAAGAATCTAAAATTATTGATGTTTTATTTTTAGTATATGATTTTGATTTAATCAAATTATGTTATAAAAGCTCATTTAGAAATTTTTTTTTATTTGGATATGGAAATTTTAATTTTGTAATATGGACAACAACTTCTTGGACTATACCTGCAAATGAAGGAGTTGCTATTAATTTTGAAATTATTTATGTTTTAATACAAATTTTTAATAATAGAATAATAGTAGCTTATGATTTGTTAGATTCTTTTTTATTTCGTTGTAAAATTATTTTTTATAAATTAATATCTAAATGTTTTGGAAAAAATTTTTTTAATAAAATTTTATTAATTCATCCTATTATTAATTGTATTGTTCCTCTTATTTTTAGCAAACATGTAAATTTAGATTTTGGAACTGGATGTGTTCATATTGCTCCTGGTCATGGATATGATGATTATATTCTTGGTATAAAATATGGTTTTTCAATTTTTAGTATTATTGATAAAAGTGGAAAATGTGTTTTATCTGGTGAATTTAAAAATTTATCTTTAGATTTACTTTCTAATTTTGTAATTAAATTTTTAGAAAATAGTTTTAGTTTATTATCTAATAATTATTTTATACATAGTTATCCACATTGTTGGAGACATAAAAAACCTTTGATTTTTAGATCAACATATCAATTTTTTGTTAGTATGGAAAAAAAAAAATTAAGAAAATTTTCTTTAGAAAGTATTAATTTTGTTAATTGGTATCCAAATAATGGTATAAATAGAATAAAATCTATGATAGAAACTCGACCAGATTGGTGTATATCTAGGCAAAGAATTTGGGGTGTTCCTATATCTTTATTTATGAATAAAAATTCTAAAATTCATCCATATACTTTTTTTATTTTTGATAAATTATTTTATTTGATTTCTAAATATGGGATTAGTATATGGAGGCATCATAGTATTTCAATTTTATTGAATGATGAAAATTATTTTCAAATTTTTGATATATTAGATGTTTGGTTTGATTCTGGATCTGTTTATAATTATCAAAAAAATTTTTTTAATAAATTATTTTTTCCTTTAGATTTATATTTAGAGGGATCTGATCAACATCGTGGTTGGTTTCAGACTTCATTGTTACTTTCTAATGCTAATGAATATATAGCTCCTTATAAAAATGTATTAACTCATGGTTTTGTTTTAGATTCTTTTGGTAATAAGATGTCTAAATCTTTAGGTAATATTATTACTCCTGAAAAATTAATTAATGATTTTGGAGCAGATATTTTAAGATTATGGGTTTCTTCTACTAATTTTCAGTGTGATGTTAATATATCTTTAGAAATATTAAGTAGAATTGTAGAAAGTTATAGAAAAATTAGAAATACTATAAAATTTTTATTATCAAATATTTTTGATTTTGAAATTAATAATTTGATTTCTTTTAAAAATATGCTAAAAATAGATAAGTGGATTGTTGGCTATTGTATTAATTTACAAAAAAGCATTATTTTTGATTATAATAATTATAATTTTCATGGTGTTTATCATAAAGTTCAAAATTTTTGTATTAATGAATTAGGTGGGTTTTATTTAGATATTATAAAAGATAGGCAATATACTTGTAAAAAAGATGGTTTAATAAGAAGATCTTCTCAAACAGCTATTTTTTATATTTTAAAATTTATTATAAAATGGATCTCTCCAATTTTAAGTTTTACTTCTGAAGAAGCTTGGGGGTATATTCCAAATAATATTGAAAAATCTGTTTTTTTATCTAAATGGGATAATATATCTGATTTTATTTTTTTTGAAAAATTATCTTTTGATTTTTGGAATATTATTTTTTTAATTAAAAATTTGGTAAATCAATATTTAGAGAATTATAGAAAAATTTTTTTAATTGGTTCATGTTTAGATTTAGATATATATTTATATTGTAATATTGATTTATACTTATTATTATTTAAAATAAAAAATGAATTGAATTTTTTATTTATTACTTCTAATTCTATTTTAAAATTAATTGATAATAGGTTTAATTATTATTATTTTTATAATTTTAAATTTTATATTGATATAAAAAAATCAGTATATTTTAAGTGTGAAAGGTGTTGGCATCGTGTATATAGTGTTAAAAGTGATAATTATATTTGTTCTCGTTGTTTTTTAAATTTAGGTTCTGGAGAAAAAAGATTTTATTTATAATTTATTATGAATTTGTTTTTATTTATATATTTAAATTTTATTTTTCCAATTTTTGTTATTATTTTTTTTATGTATAAGGCCATATTATGACTTTAAATATTATTAGAACTAAATATTGTGGTGAAGTTGAATTTTGTGATTTAAAATCACAAATTATTATTTGTGGATGGGTACATTTTATACGTGATTTTGGTAAAATAATTTTTTTTACCGTTAGAGATTGTACTGGATTTGTTCAAGTAACAGCTGATTCTTTAAATTTTACTAATTTAGATTTTTATAATATATCTTTAGTTAGAAGAGAGTTTGTTATTCAAGTTTATGGATTTGTTTTTTTAAAAAAAGATTTAAAAAAAGATGAAAATATTATAAAAAATGATTTAATTGAAATTTCAGCATCTAAAATTATTGTTATAAATGATTGTATTCCTTTGCCTTTTTATCCAGATGATTTTCATAATTTAAGTGAAGAAATTAGATTAAAATATAGATATTTAGATTTAAGAAGAAAAAATATGCAATTTAATTTAAAAAAAAGGAATGATGTTATAAAATTAATGAGATTTTTTTTATATAAAAATAATTTTATTGAAATTGAAACCCCTATATTAACAAAATCTACTCCAGAAGGAGCAAGAGATTATGTTGTTCCTAGTAGAATTAATGTTGGTTCATTTTTTGCTTTACCTCAATCTCCACAAATTTTTAAGCAATTATTAATTATAGGAGGAGTTGATAAATATTATCAAGTTGCTAAATGTTTTAGAGATGAAGATTTGAGATCTGATAGACAACCTGAATTTACTCAATTAGATTTAGAGATGGCTTTTGTTGATGAGTTTTATATTATTTCTTTAATAGAAAAATTAATTTATGAAATTTTTTTTAATTTATTAAATGTATCTGTTTCTCTTCCTTTTTTTAAATTGTCTTATAAAAAATCTTTATATTATTTTAAATCAGATAAACCTGATTATAGAAATTTTTTTGAATTTAAAGATATCACAAACTATATATATGTTAATTATAAATCAAATTTTAATGATATTTGTAAAAATATAAAATATAAAATTTTTTCTTTTGTTCTTCATAATAAAAATTATGATTTGAGTAAAATAAATTTGAATTATTATTTTAAATTTTTTAGTGAAAATAATATAAAAAATTATGTTTGTATTAATATTTTTGAAAAAAATAATGAAAATTTTAAATTAAAAATATTTAATAATAGTAAATTATCTTATGAAATTATTAATGAAATTGTTTTACATTTAAAGTCTTTTTCAGGAGATATAGTATTTATTATATTTGATGAATTTGATCTTATAAATGAAACTTTATTTTTATTTTTACAAATGTTGTCTTTGGATTTAATAAAATTTAATAATATATGGTATTTTTCTTGGATTATTGATTTTCCTTTATTTACGTGGAATTTTTTATTTAATAATTGGATTTCTACTCATCATCCTTTTTCTTGTCCTAAAGATAATTATAATAATTTTTTTATTAATAATTTTCCTGGTGATGTTTTATCAAAATCTTATGATTTGATTATAAATGGTCTTGAATTGGGCGGTGGGTCTATTCGTATTAATAATTATCAACTTCAAGAAGATATATTTAAAATATTAGGAATGTCTGTTGTAGATATAAATAATGATTTTGGATTTTTGATAAATTCATTAAAATCTGGGGCTCCAATTTTTGGAGGAATTGCTTTAGGTTTGGATAGATTATTAATGATTTTAACTAAATCTAAATCTATTAGGGATGTTATAGCTTTTCCGAAAACTCAATCTTCAAATTGTATGTTAACTTTAGCTCCATCTATTTTAAATTTTGATCAATTAGATATTTTAGGGATAAATATAATTTTAAAATATTAAAAAAAAAATTATTATTTATATTTATATAAATTGTTATTGTGTATTTTTTTTTTTATGATATTATTAGAACATTTAGGGGCGTTAGCTCAGTTGGTAGAGCACTGGACTTTTAATCCATTGGTCGTAGGTTCAAATCCTACACGCCCTATATTTTTTTTATGTAATATCTTTTTTTTGTGTTCAAATTTATTGCTGATAAATATAAACCCCAAGTTGCTCCTGTATTTGTTGATATTATATTTTTTTTTTTTGTTAATCCTAATAATTCCTTCCAATTTCCAAAAATGATGTTTGTTTTTTCAAATAAATGTTCGTTTATCATAAACCATGGTTTAAATTTATTTGGTATTTTATCAATTGTATTTTTATATTTTGTGTTTATATATCCTTTATTATTACATATAGTCATTTTAGTTAATGTATTTATTATAAATTGATATTTTTGTATTGGGTCATATTTATTATTCCAAATATTTAAATTATTTAGATAGATGTTTTTTAAAATTATTTTATACTCAGATGTTTTTAGTATATTTTCTATTTGTTTTGTATATTGTATTGTTTTTTCTATTTCCCAAAATGGATATAATCCTGCGTGAACTATAATTGAGTTATGATTTTTATTAAAATAAATTAATGGTAAATGTTGTATCCAGTTTAATATTTCTATTTTTTGTTTATGATTTTTTAATATATTGTTATTATTTTTATGTATTGAAGATAGTAATTTTATTTCTTGTTCTCCTAAAATTGATATTGTATTTTTTTCCATTTTTTTTATGTAATTTATTAATTTTATTGAATTTTTATTATTAATATAGTTTCCTGTGAATAATATTTGATCATTTTTTTCGTTATAATTTATTTTTTCTAATAATAATAATAATTCTTTATAACATCCTTGTGTTTCTCCAATTACATATGTTGTCATTTTATTTCATTTTTTATGCTATATTCATTACTAATTTTTATATATTTATATATTGATATATTTTCTGCTCTTGTATTTTTTTTTATTTTTAAATCTTTTTTATAAGGAAAAAAATTTGATAATATTTTATTTATTTTTTTTCTTTTATTGTTGAAAAGTTGTATTAATATATTATTTAAATGAAATAAATTTATTAATTTATTTTTTAATTTATGTTTTTGTTTTAATTGTATAAAATTAGATTTTATTATAGGTTTTGGAGTAAACGATTCATTTATTAAATTAGTAATATTTTTTATTTTGTAATTTAATTGTATTTTTATTGATAATTTTCCATAAAATTTATTTTCTTCTTTTTTTGCTTTAATTTTTTCGTATATTTCTTTTTGTATCATTATATTTATTTTATCTATTACGTATATATACTTTGTTAAATTTTCTATTATTTTTAAAGATATATTGTATGGTAAATTACCTATAATTTTCGTTTTTTTTTTAATTATTTTATTAAAATTGAATTTTAAGATATCATAATTATATATATATATATTTTTTTTTTTTATATATATATTTTTTAAAAAATTAAATAATTTTTTATCTATTTCTATTAAAAATAATTTATTTATTTTTTCATATATTTTTTTTGTTA
>ERZ1292625.2343-Hain-H41-01um-R1-2343-length-17838-cov-6_pt1 | contig 17838 bp, 19 predicted proteins | sample MGYA00564400_ERZ1292625 | MGnify/ENA primary metagenome ERZ1292625 (study PRJEB36523, sample SAMEA6512639) | groundwater metagenome | collected 2019-01-08 | study: AquaDiva: Metagenomics assemblies of 32 groundwater samples
ATGTTGACAGGTCAATGCTTAAAATCGCCGTTTTGGCGGTTTTTAGCGTTGTTTCCCTTTCCGCTTTCGGATATTTTTTCAAACTGTTTTTTCAAGGCGGCGAAGGAAAACTTTTTTTAATCTCAGGATTATCCGCGATTATTTTTCTGATATTTTTTACGCTGCAAACTTTATTCATTAAAAGTTTAAAAATTAATTCTTTGATAATTTTTTTAAGTTGTGTTGGACTGGCGGCCATTTTTTATAACATTATAAATTCCGCGATATTAATAGGAATTGCATTAGTTTTTGTGGCGTTGTTTTTCGGCAATATTAACGGCGTCAGGGAATTAAGAAATTCCCTTAAAATAAATTTTTGGAAAATAAATAAAACCATTTTGCCAAAAGCGGTTGCCGCAATATTTTTATTTATAAGCATAATTTATATTTACGGAAATTCTGCGGTGAACGGAGAATTTTTTATTTCTCAACAAAATTTTGAGAAAATAGTTTTGTCTCCTTCAATAATTGTGGCGCAGAGATTTTATCCCGAAATTAATCCATCACTAACTATTAACGAATTGGCCGTCAATTTAGCTAAAAAACAAATAGAGGAAAGTTCTGAATTAAATATTTTGCCCTTAGCTGTGAAAAAAACAATGGTTAATCAAGTGGCTGCTGAATTAGAAAAACAAATTAGCGGATTTTTAAGTATTCCTGAATCTACCGGTAAAAAATCAACAATTAGTGAAACGCTTTACGAGGTATTAAAAAATAAATTCAACGCTTTTCCGGAAAATATCAAATCTCTAATTTTAATCGGCGTTGTTTTGACTATTTTTTTGACTTTAGAAGTTTTAGCCTTGCCGATTCGTTTAATAATTTCCATTTTAACGTTTATAATTTATGAAATTCTTTTAGCATTCGGTTTCGCAAGCGTGGAACTTGAGGGAAGAAGCAAGGAAATTATCATTTTAAAATAATGGATTACTATAAAATTCTCGGTATAAATAAGGGAGCGTCTGATGAAGAAATTAAAAAATCTTTTAGAAAATTGGCGCATCAATATCATCCAGATAAAAAAGGTGGCGATGAAAAAAAATTCAAAGAAATCGCCGAAGCATACGCTATTCTATCTGATAAGAAAAAACGCGAGCAATACGATAAATATGGCAGGGTTTTTTCCGCTAGTGGTGGAAATCAGCAATATGGTGGAAGCGCCGGACCCTTTGGCGCCGAAGGGTCATTTAATAATGGCTTTGGTTTTGAATTTGACCCATCGGCTTTTAATGATTTTTCTGATTTGGGAGATATTTTCAGCGCGTTTTTTGAAGGAATGGGAGTTAGACAAAAAAGGCGCACTTATCATCGCGGAGCGGATATTGAAATTATTCAGGAAATAACGCTTGAAGAAGCGTTTTATGGAGTTAAAAAAGAATTAAAATATAATATTGCGGTTGGTTGCGTCAAATGTAACGGTAAGGGATATGATCAAAAAGAAGGTCTTGAAAAATGTTCTATTTGCGGCGGCAGTGGGGAAATAAAAGAGGCAAGAAACACTTTTTTCGGTAATTTTTCTCAAATAAAACAATGTAAAGAATGTTTCGGCAGCGGGCAAATTCCGAAAAAATCTTGCGTTGAATGTCGCGGTATGGGCATAATTTCCGGCAATCGAGACATTAAAGTAGAAATATTACCAGGAGTTATGGATAGTCAATTTATAAAAATAACCGGTGTTGGCGAAGCGGGAGAAAGGGGAGCTGGGACAGGAGACCTTTATGTCCGAATCAAAATAAAGCCACATCATATTTTCAGCAGACGCGGCAATGATTTATTCATTAAAAAAGAAGTAAAATTAGTTGATATTATTTTAGGAGAAAAGATTGAAGTATCGACGATTGAGGCGGGAAAAATCCAAATAGAAATTCCTGAAAATTTTGACTTGAAAGGGGATTTAATAATTCCGAAACAGGGGATGCCGATTTTCAATTCATCCGGCCGCGGGAATCTAGTTATTGAATTTAAAATCAAAACCCCGAAAAAACCGAACGCGAAAGCGAAAAAAATATTAGAAGATTTGAAGAAAGAAATTGACTAAATAATAATAAAATACCCGCCATTAATGGCGGGTATTTTATATTCCATTTGCTCCCACAAGGAATCGAACCTTGATCAATTGCTTAAAAGGCAACTGCTTTACCACTAAGCTATGGGAGCTATCTATAAAGATTTTAGTATTTTAATTTAAAAAATTAAAAAAATCAATATATTTTAAGATTTTTCTTTGGCGGTAGAAAATGGGCAGGTACCTTTTTTCTGTTTAGATCAAAAATAAACACCACGACATCAATTACCTATTATGATCTACTTTGTTGTTGTTTATTATTCCGACAGCTCTTGAGAGACGTATGTATTTTGCTTTTAATTCTTCATGTTTTTCAGGCGCAATATTCGTTTCCTTTTTTAATATATTCAGTTTTGCAATAATTGGAATGAGTGCGGTTTTGGCTGATTCTCGTAAAGGATACTTTGGGGCATCTTCTGGTTTGAGGTCGATAATCAAATGCAGCTCTGCAAGAGAATGTATTAATTCAAATAAAGCAAGCATCTCTTCGAATTCCGCAATTTCTGGCCCACATTCACGTAAGTCTTCTGGGGCTATTACAGTTTCCGGATGATCCTTCATCCATTGTTCATACTGCTCTTCTTGCTCTTCTGACAGCTTTTGTTCTTCGGCATTTGAGTCATTCATTGATTGTTCTAGTTTTTTCTCCTCTGGCTTTGGAGTTTCCTGCGGAGGATTACTGAACGGGTTTTTGATACTCATATATTTGTTAGTTAATTATTATAATGATTTTATGATTTGGATTAAAAAATTTTCTTCCCCCAAAATTAAAATATGGTTCGAGTCGATTATTTGGTGCCCGAGGAGAGAGTCGAACTCTCATGATCTTGCGATCGATGGATTTTGAGTCCATTGCGTCTGCCATTCCGCCACCCGGGCAATAATTTAATATTGATAATATCAAAATTTTATTTTATAGTAAAGATATTATGGATGAAAAAAATACTCAACAACCGCAAGATGCCGCGCCGTTTATGCTACCCTTAGATAATACGGAACAATATCACGAACTTGCGCCGCAAATTCAGACGCCGCAATCGCAACAAATTAAACCACAGCCGATTGAACCGAGCCAGCCGATAGTTAAACCGCAATCAGTGGAAGAAAAATCATCTTTCCATAAAGACGCGATTTTTCACATTGAAATAGAAAAAATAAAACCTAATCCTTTTCAACCTCGCAAAACATTTGACGAGGAATCGCTTAAAGAATTGGCGGCGTCAATCCGCGAATTCGGAATTATCCAACCTATAGTTATCACGAAGACAGAACATGACATTGAAACCGGAACGCAAATTGAATATCAGCTCATTGCCGGAGAACGCAGACTAATGGCGTCAAAAATGGCGGGACTTGAACGAATTCCGGCGATTATTAAAAGAATCGCTCCGGGCGCTCCGCAAATGGAAATGGCGATTGTGGAAAATATCCAGCGCGCCAATCTTAATTCTATTGAAACCGCCAGAGCTTACGCCAAATTGCAAGACCATTTTGGCTTAACTCAAAGGGAGATTGCCGCGAAACTCGGCAAGAGCCGCGAAACAATCGCCAACACAATACGGCTTTTGAATTTGCCGACAGAAATCCAAGACGCGCTTGCGGAAGGGAAAATCAATGACAGTCAAGGAAGACTGCTTTTAACCATTAATGATTTAAGCCAGCAGATGGCGGTTTTTTACGACCTTTTAGCGAATAATTTAAGTGTTAGGGAATTGAAAAATAAAATTAGAAGAACAACGGCGCCTATTGAAGAAAAATCTGAAAACGTTTCTGAAAAAATTTTAGCAGACCCGGAGATTAACGCTATGCAGGAAAAATTAATGGAGCTTCTCGGCGCTCCGGTAAAAATAGAAAAATTCGGAGAAAAAGGGAAAATTATCATCCAATTTTTTTCCCCCGAAGAAATTAGGGGAATAATAGAAAAAATAAACCCTAAACTTTAGCGACTAACGGCTTTTTATATTATCTTATAGCTGATTTCTTTAATTTCTTTTATCTTTTTTAATTTTAAAATTAATTTTTCCGCTTTTTCTTTATTTATTCCACAATGAATTTTAATTATTGATTGTCTTCCGATATCAACCGTATTAAGATTTTGAATATTTATATGGCTTCTGGATATTATCGATGAAATGTCTTTTATTAAACCTATTTTATCTTCCGCGGTTATTCTGAATTCAACAATTTCGGGTTTTTTTTGCATAAAACTCGGCACGTTTTTTAACGCCATTTTAATTCTTCTTTTTGCCATCGGCGTTTTGGCGAATTCAAGCCATGATAATGACGGCTTCTTGCTTTTTTGCGTTAAAATTTCAATTAAATCGCCTGATTGCAATTGATGGTCAAGCGAGCTTATTTTACCGTTAATTCTCGCTCCAACGCACTGATTGCCTATGTCGGTATGAATTACATAAGCGAAATCAACCGGAGTGGAACCAGCCGGTAAATCTATAACTTCACCCTTGGGAGTAATGGCGAAAATTCTGTCCTTCAAAAAATCAATTTTTAACGATTGTAAAAATTCTTCCGAGCCAGCTGTTTCTTTTTGCCATTCTTTCAACTGATTAATCCAAAGTAATTCTTTTTTTTCCGCGAAAATCGTTTTGCCTTTTTGATAATCTTTACCGCTTTTTGATTGAGCGTAAGCCCAATAAGCCGCAATACCATTTTCCGCTTCCTCGTGCATTTCTAAGGTTCTAATTTGAAATTCAGTCGGTTTATTGTCAATGCAAAAAACAGTGGTATGAAGACTGCGATAACCGTTGGGTTTCGGCATAGCGATATAATCTTTAATTTTACCGGGCATCGGCGGCCAAAGCTGATGAATAATGCCCAAAACCGCGTAACATTCTTCAACTGTTTTCAAAATTATTCTTAACGCCACCAAATCGTAAATTTGTTCCAAATTCATATTTGTTCGGAATAATTTTTTATACAAACTGCTGTATCTTTTGACGCGAAAATCTATTTTAAGCGGTTCAATTTTATGTTCTTTAAGCGTTTGTTCAAGGCTAATTTTCACTTTTTCCAGATATTTATGACGTTCATTATATTGTTCTTTAATATTATCGGAAAGCCATTTATGTTCTTGATAATGAAGAAAGGGGAAAGCCAAATCTTCCAATTCACCGGCCAAATTCGTCATTCCTAAACGGTAGGCGATTGGCGCGTAAATTTCCGTTGTTTCCAAAGCAATTCTTTTTTGCTTTTGTAAAGGTAAAGCGTTTAATGTTTTCATATTGTGCAATCTATCGGCAAGCTTAATAAATATAACGCGTAAATCCTGACTTAACGCCAAAATCATTTTGCGAATATTTTCCGATTGAAGTGCGGTTTCGTTTTCAGTTTGCTGGCGATATTTTACGCGACCGAGTTTTGTGACACCGTCTATTAAAAAAGCGATTTCTTCATTAAATTCTTTTTTAACGTCTTCCAGCGAAATTTTAGTGTCTTCAACGACATCATGAATCAAACCGGCAGCAATGGTTGTCGCATCCATTTGCCATTCAGCTAATTTAAGGGCGGCTTGATAGCAATGAGTAAAATACACTTCGCCGGATTTTCTTTTTTGTCCCTGATGCTCTTTTTTGGAAAAATCAAAAGCGCGCCTGATAATTTGTTCTTCTTCTGATGTAAAAGATTTATTAATTAAATTCTTGACATCCATAGTGGTTATAGTTTAACATATAGATAGGTATTTTCAATAAATTTATATGGAGGTGTTTATGAGTCAATGTTTTAACGTTATAAATATTACAGATATTGGTGTTATGCAAGGCGTTAGTGTTAATAGTGTTAATAAAGATGCATTCTATAAAATGGAATCACATTCTATTGATTATATCTGCACTAAGTGTAGATATATATTGGAGAATGGAAGTATTGCAGCTAGAGAAATATGTCCCAAATCTGAAGGCGGATGCGGGGCGTTAAATTCTTTTGTGCCCTTTGAATGGCATCATTAAACCAATTCAGGGCGTAGCTTCAAGGAGAAGCGCCACACTTATAATGTGGAAGAGTCGACTAATTATTCTTCTCTTTGTTGTCGATCTGACAACGATTCTAATGGGAGGAGAAAATTAAATTCCGAACCGGCCGCCCTGACCAAAATTTTTAAAGGAGGATAAATGGAAAGAATAACAATAGCAAGAAAACCCGAGAGAATAAGGTATTACACTGATATAATAAGAGATTTATCAATTAGGGTAGAAAAAGGCGTAAGCGACATAGTAACTGTAGTGGCAGAAAGAAAAATACATACCAAAAAAACAATAAAAAAAACTGTCAAAAGAGCACGAGAAGATAGCGAAATACTTAACCAGATACTAGTAGATCTCTCCGAAGAGATCTAACCAAATAAGGGCGATAGATAAAACTATCAGCCCTTTTATTTTTTAATTTTATCAGGTCTATTATTTAAACATTTCATATTACTACACCTTTCCGGTATAGTTTTCGTTCCTTGCATCATTAAACTTCCACAAAGTTTGCAAATATTGCCCGTTGGACGGGATTTCATAATAAATTTACAATTGGGATAATTGGAACAGGAATAGAATAAACCGAATCTGCCGCGGCGTTCCATAATTTCGCCTTTTCCACAGCTTGGGCATTTTACGCCGGTTTTCCGGCGATTTTCTTCTTCAGCGCTTGTTTTAATAAATTTACATTTCGGATAATTGGAACAAGCCACAAATTTGCCGAATCTGCCTTCGCGTTCAATTAATTTACCTCCGCACTGCGGACAAATTTCGCCGGTTTCCTTCGGCCCCTCCATTATTGAACCGTCTATTTTTCGCGCGCCTTGGCATTTAGGAAATTTAGCGCAACTCAAAAATTTTCCGTTACGCGAAAGTTTTATCACCATCGGTCCGTTGCAAACCGGACATTTATATTTTTTATCCGCTTCGCCAAGATTAGTAATTTTTCCCGCTGTTTTTTCTTTTTCTTTTACATCTTTTAAAAACGGTTTGTAAAAATCTCCGAGCATTTTTTCATATTTTCTTTTTCCTTCGGCAATTTCATCAAGCTTGTTTTCCATTTCCGCGGTAAAAGAATCGCTGATGTATTTTGCGAAATTTTTTTCCAAAAAAGTGCTCACAACATCTCCTGTATCAGTCGGCTTTAAAGTCTTTCCATCTTTTTCAACATAGCCGCGTTCAACTATGGTTTTAATAATCGCGGCGTAAGTGCTTGGTCTGCCGATTTCCCGTTTTTCAAGCTCTTTAATTAAACCGGCTTCGGTATATCTTGAAGGCGGCTCGGTTTGCTTAGCTTCGCTTGAAATATCAAGTAATTTTAAATATTCATCTTTGCTGATTTTCGGCAATTCAACGTCTTCGCCTCGCGCTGACGGATCAGCCGCCAGCCATCCCGGGAAAAGCATCACACTGCCGTTTGCGGAAAAATTCGGAATTTCGTCTTTTTTATTCGCATTATTTTGAATTAAATTTGTATTATTCGCGATTACTATATTCGCTGATATTTTTGTCCGCATAATTTTCGCGTCAACCATTTGCGAAGCAATAGTCCTTTGCCAAATAAGCTGATAAAGCTTTTTTTGTTCATCATTCGCGCCAGCTGATTTTTGGTTAAAATTAGACGGCCGAATGGCTTCATGCGCCTCTTGAGCGGTTTTGCTTTTAGAAAAATATGTCCGTGGCTGGACATATTCTTTGCTAAATTGTTTTTCTATTGTTTTATAAATTTCAGGTATTGCTTCCTTGCTGATATTCACGCTGTCGGTTCTCATATAAGTAATAAGCCCCTGCTCATAGAGTTTTTGCGCGATACCCATTGTGCGGCTTGGCGAATATCCAAGTCTAGAACTGGCAGTTTGTTGTAAGGTTGAAGTGATAAAAGGCGGGCGTGGAGAACGCTTGGCTTCGGTTTGCGTTATGTTTACGACTTGCCACTTATTTTTATTTAACCGCGCTACTTCAATAATTCGGTTTGTTTCTTTTTCGTTTTTTGGCTGTTCATCGCAAATTAAAGTGATTTTATTTTCATTTTTTCCGCCAGGGGCGGAAAACTCGCCAATAATAGTCCAATAATCTTCCGGAATAAAAACGCGAATTTCTCGCTCCCGTTCCATTATAATCCGCAAAGCAGGGGATTGAACCCTGCCAGCTGATAATCCATAACGAACTTTTTTCCAAATAAGCCCGCTTAAATCATAGCCGACTAATCTGTCTAAAACCCGCCGCGCTTCCTGGGCTTTAACCAAATCCATATCAATGGCACGCGGATGCTTTATGGCTTCTTCAACGGCAGATTGCGTAATTTCATTAAAAACAATGCGCTGAGTTTTATTTTTATCCAAATCAAGCGCTTGAGTCAGATGAAAAGCGATTGCTTCTCCTTCGCGGTCAGGGTCTGTGGCCAGAATAACTTTTTTCGCTTTTTTAACATCAACGCTTATTTCTTTGATTATTTTTTCTTTGCCTGGAATAATTTCATAATGCGGCTTAAAACCTGCCGGAATATCTATGGCCTTTTTGTTGCTTTTTGGCAAATCGCGAATATGCCCCACGCTGGCGCGAACAACATAATCTCCTTTGAGATATTTTGAAATTGTTTTTGTTTTTGTCGGAGACTCTACAATTATTAAGTTCACCCCCACACCATAACGAGTTTATATTTTATCCCATTAAATATATGGAATAGAATTTTCATTCGTTTATGTTTTTATATAATTTTATTTTTTACCCTCACAACTCGTTTGGTGTGGGGGTTCATAAAATTTACAAACTATAACCCGATCCCGTTTCTTTTATTATTCCACTGATTATTAAAAAGGCAACGGATTGGTTGGCGATATGCGTTTTAAGTTTAGTAATTTCAATAATTTCGTCAATAGTAAGCGGATTGCCGGATTCTTGAAGTGTTTTATAAATTAATAATTGATTTTCGTCTTTGATATTTTCAATTTTTGAATTTTGAGTTTGTTTAGAATTTAATTCGCCGGCTGGTGAATTTGATTTTGAATTTTCTAATCCGAGGTCTTCTATAATATCATCAATTGACGCAACTAGCCGCGCCCCATCTCTTATTAACTGATGCGAACCGCGATAGTTCGGATTATCAATGGAACCGGGAACGATAAAAACATCGCGGCCCTGTTCTGCGGCTAAACGAGCGGTAACAATAGAACCGGAACGCTCGGGCGCTTCAATAACAATCGTGGCAATACTTAATCCGCTCACTATACGATTTCGTTCTAAAAATTGATTTTGAAAAGATGGCGTGCCCGGTTTATATTCGGAAATAATTGCCCCGCCGAATTCAAGAATTTTTTCAGCCAGATTTTCATTTTGCGCCGGATAAATCGTATCTAATCCGTTTGCTAAAACCGCAATTGTTTTACCGCCCGCCAAAACCGCTCCCTCATGAGCCGCCGTATCAATCCCCATAGCCAATCCGCTCACAATAATAACGCCTAATTCCGTTAATTTCTGCGCTAATTCTTTGGCAAATCTGCGTCCAGCCGCTCCGGCTTTTCGCGTGCCAACAATAGCAACTTTAATAATGTCATCTTTTGGCAATTTCCCTAATAAATAAAACATTTCCGGCGCGTTCGGAATTTCTTTAAGTAAAGAGGGGTATTCTGCGTCTGTAATTTTCATAGTGTTGATTTTAAGATTTTTTTTCATTATTATAATTATATGAAGAAACAGCTGATTTTAACAGTAGGATTGGGGATATTGATAATTTTAATTTTAGGCGCGTTTTTAATTATATTAAGGACGGATATCTTGAAAAAAGTCAGCCAAATAAGCGAAATTAAAAAAGAGATAGATTTTCGTTCAACAATTATCAAATCTTTATCAACTATGCGCAGTGATATTAATTTAATCCAGCCTTATATTTTTGGAATTGACAATATTTTGCCGACAAAAGACCAATTGATAAATTTTTCCAAAGATTTAAATATGATGGCGGTTCAAAATAAAATTAATCTTGCGTCAAATTTCTCGGGCGAGAACGTTAAGTCATCCGGAGAATTAAAATGGATAGGGCTTACGGCAACCGCCGAAGGAAATTTCAACGATTTAATCAATTTTTTAAAAGCCATTGAAAGCAGCCGTTATTCGGTTAAACTGGATAATGTTGATTTTGGCGAAAAAGACGGAAAATTTAAAATGCTTTTAAACGGTAAAGTTTTTTATTTTTAAATATGGAAATTATAAAAAATAATAAAAATAAAAAAAGGGAGGCGATGTTCATTGCTTTTAGTTCTATTTTATTGGTTGCCATAATAAGTTTTATTATTTATGCGATGCAATTTTTAATAAGTAAAACCGGTGTAGCGCTTGAAAGCAATAATGTTGAGGAAAGTAAAATTCCAAGAATTAACTTTGACGGATTAAAAAAAATCGGGATAATGAAATAAATTAAATAAGCGAGTGTAGTTCAGTGGTAGAACGCCATACTGATAATATGGAGGTCGAAGGTCCGATTCCTTCCACTCGCACAAAATGCGCGATTAGCTCAGTGGTAGAGCGTTTCATTGACATTGAAAAGGTCGGAGGTTCGATCCCTCCATCGCGCACCAAATTATTTTTATTGACATTTATTAATTATTTGCTATAATGACAATATATGAATAAATCATTTGAAACAATGGGATTAGAGGAAGTGGGAGAAGAAGATATAGAAGTTATGGAGCCGGAAAAAATAGAGGAAGACGGCCTTACAAAAGCAGAGGTTGAAAAGGAGCTGAAAAAACTTGAAGAAACGGTGGAAGAAATAAAGAAACAAATAGAAAAGAGAAAGAATTAAAAAGTTTGGATAACCCCATTATTCCTGTCATCTACGAAGATGAAAATATTTTAGCTGTTAATAAGCCTGCCGGTTTGCTTGTGCATGGCGTAATAAATAATAAAGAAAAAACATTAGTTGATTGGCTATTAAAAAAATATCCGGAAGTAAAAAATGTTGGAGACGCTCCTGAAATAAGGCCGGGGATTGTTCATCGTTTAGATAAAGACACTTCCGGGGTTATTTTAATTTGCCGCAATCAAAATTTTTTCAAATATGCCAAAAATCTTTTTCAGGAACATAAAATAAAAAAGAAATATCTGGCTTTAACATACGGCGAAATCAAACCGAAAAGCGGCATCATAGAAAAACCGATTGCCATTAAATCAAACACTATAAAAAGAACCGTTTGGGAGGGAAAAAATGAAAAAACCGCAATCACGGAATATAAAGTTTTAAAATATTTTAAAAATTTTTCTTTAGTGGAAGTATCGCCTAAAACAGGCAGAACGCATCAAATTAGAGTACATCTGGCTTCAATCGGCCATCCAATTGTCGGCGATTCACTTTATGGACCGAAAGAAAATCCTCTTAGATTAAAACGCCAATTTCTTCACGCCGAATCATTGGAATTTAGTCTGGAAAACGGTCAACGGATAAAAATCGAGGCCGAGCTACCCGATGATTTAAGAAATGTTATAGAAAAGCTCAATGAAGAAGAATAAAAAGAAAACTGTATTTGTGGCAATGTCAGGCGGCGTTGATTCCAGCGTCGCCGCTTTATTATTGAATAAACAAGGGTATAACGTAATAGGAGTTTTTATGCGTTGCTATAATCTTGACGGTTGTAGCGAGCGCGATGCCGAAGACGCTCGTCGTGTTGCGGAAAAACTGAATATTCCTTTTTATGTCTGGGATTTTGAAGAAGAATATAAAAAGAAAGTGGTGGAATATATGGTAAAAGGATATAAAAAGGGGATTACACCGAATCCGGACGTAATGTGTAATCGCGAAATAAAATTCGGCTTGTTTTTAGAAAAGGCGTTAAGTATGAGGGCGGATTATGTGGCGACGGGACACTATGTTAGAATTAAGAATTATGAATTAGGAATTAGGGGCGGCAAAAAACCATTATTCATTATTCATAATTTATTATTCATCGCCAAAGATACCAATAAAGATCAATCGTATTTTCTTTGGACTCTGACCCAAAAACAATTGAAGCATTGCCTTTTTCCAATCGGCGAATATTTGAAAAGCGAAGTGAGAAAAATTGCCAAGAAAGCCGGATTGTTAACGGCCGAGAAAAAAGATTCTCAGGGAATTTGTTTTTTGGGAAAAGTTTCGCTTGATGATTTTTTAAAAAAATACATTCCGGAAAAAAAAGGGGGTATTTTACTTGCCCCGAGCGAAGCCGAAGAGAATGTTAAATATAAAAAAATAGGCAAGCATAAAGGCGCGCATTTTTACACCATCGGTCAAAGACACGGATTAGGCATCGGCGGTTCTAAAAAACCTTATTATGTCGCGGAAAAAAATGTGAAGAAAAATATCATAATGGTCGCCGAAGGAAACGACAATCCGGCTTTGTATAAAAAAGAAATTAAATTAACAGATGTAAATTTTATAAATCATGATTTTTATTCTCTAATTCGCGCGAATAAACGAATAAGTATTTTAACGAAAGTTCGTTATCGCCAGCCGTTAATCTCGGCTACATTGAAAATTGAAAATTCAAAATTGAAAATTGAATTTGACGCGCCAATCAAATTTGTGGCTCCTGGCCAGTCAGCGGTGTTTTACAGCAAAAAGGGTGAAATGCTTGGCGGCGGAGTGATAATTTGATAAAATTTACCAATGACACTCTATACTCGCAAAGGGGATAAAGGAGATACGGCTGCGTTCGGCTGTAAGCAAAGATTTTCAAAGAATTCTGAATTAACGGAGGCTTTGGGTTCGCTCGATGAGGTAAATTCCTTTTTGGGAATCTGCAAAATAAAAGCGGTTGATTTTAAATTTGAAATTAACAACCAATCAATCGCAGAAATTATTGAAAATGTCCAAAATAATCTCTTTATCATTCAAGCGAACATTGTCGGCGCGGATAAAAAAATTACCCAAAAGAAAATTGATGAAATTGAAAAAATAATCGATGCTATTGAAAAAGAATTACCGCCGATTAAAAGTTTTTTTCTTCCCGGCGGTTCAAAAATAGGCGCTTATTTTGATTACGCGCGCGCCGTAAGCCGCCGCGTTGAAAGACAAATAGTCGCCTTGTCAGAAACACAAAAAATAGACCCCGTTAGAAGTTTAACTCATCTCTATAATTCAAATACAAATATTAAGACTTCTAACGGGGTAGATGAAGAAATTTTAGCTTATTTAAACCGTCTCTCGTCATTGTTATACGCCATGGCGCGGTTTATGAACTTTAAATTAAAAATCAAAGAAATCCCGCCGTTATATTAAAATGCGACTTCACGATATATTTTTTTATTTTGCTTCCTTTTTTCTTATCGGCGTTTTTTTGGCGAGTTTTAAAATAAATTCGGCGATTGCTCTTTTATTAGTTTTTTTAATATCAACCATATTTTTAATTTATCGCTTGAAATGGTTCGCGGTTTTGTCATTTTTTATTTTGGGAGGATTTTTTTATTGCAATTCATATGGCGCGCTGCAAGAACAAAAAATAAATATTCCATTTAGCGAAAAAACATCTTTTAGTGGGATAGTAGTTGATTATCCGCAAAAAGGAAACGCGCAAAAATTAACCGTCGCGCTTCAAGAACCTTATTTTGGGAAAATTATTATTACCGTTAAACCGTATCCAAGTTTCGATTACGGTGATTTGATAAAATTCGAGGGAATAATTAAAAAACCGGAACCGCAAAATTACGCCGATTATCTCGCTAAAGACAATATTTTCGGAACGACAAGTTTCCCGAAAACAGAATTGCTTGCCGAAAATCAGGCTTCGTATTTGAAATCAAAACTTTTCAAATTTAAAAAAAATATCATTTTAAATTTTCAAAAAACATTAAAGCCAGAAAAAGCGGCCTTTTTGTCCGGAATAACACTGGGCGAACGCGCTGAATTCTCCCAAAAATTAAAAGATAAAATGGCGAAAAGCGGCACAACACATTTGGTCGCCTTATCGGGACAAAATATCACAATAATCGTTATCGCCATTTCATCATTTTTTGGATTTTTTGCGCGCCGGAAATCAGTTTTTTGGCTTACACTTTTAATAATCATCTTTTTTGTTTTGATGACCGGCGCCGAGGCGTCCGTGGTCCGCGCCGCGGTTATGGGCGGGATAATCCTATTGGCGAAACAAATAGGCCGTGTCCACAGCATTCGCAACGCCATTGCCGCGGCGGCTTTTATAATGATTTTATACAATCCGAAAATTTTGCGCTTTGATTTAGGATTTCAGCTATCTTTTATGGCGTTACTTGGAATTATTTATCTTTCACCGGCGATTAGAAAATTTTTAAAAATGAAAGAGGAAGACGGTTTTTTGAATTGGCGAGAGAATTTTTTGACAACAACTTCGGCGCAATTGGCGGTTTTGCCGTTGATTTTAATAAACTTCGACAATTTTTCGTTGTTATCTCTACCGGCAAATATTTTAATATTAGAAGCCATTCCATTAACAATGATTTTAGGATTTATTCTTGGAATAATTGGCTTTATCGCATTGCCATTAGCGATAATTTTCAGCTGGTTCGTGAATTTATTTTTAATTTATGAGTTAGGCATTATTGACGTATTTTCCAAAATCTCTATTCCCATCGCTGAAATAGGAATTATTGGCGCAATAATTTATTATTTGCTTTTTTTACTTTTTACTATAAAATATAACAATGTCCAAAATAACAAAAATATTCAAAGTAATAATTAAAAATCAATGGGTACGTATTGGAATTGCGATAATAATAGTAGCTGTAATCGCCGCCGAAGCTTTTTATATCGGATACGACAAGGGCGTTAAAAATCCGCAAACCGTCATTATTAGGGGAGTCGCCAATATGGATGAAGGTAAACCCGATGCAGTTAATTTCAACACTTTTTGGCAATCATGGAAAATATTAAAAGAAAAATACGTTGATACCGGGAAAATTGACAATCAAACTTTGGTTTATGGAGCGATTTCCGGCTTGTTTGATTCATTAAAAGACCCGAATACGGTTTTTATGTCGCCGTCTGACGCCAAAAAGTTTAATGAAGAAATCAGCGGGGAATTTTCCGGCGTGGGAATGGAAATCGGCATTCACAACGATCAATTAGTTGTAATTGCGCCGTTAAAAGACACTCCGGCGGAAAGGGCCGGTCTCAGGGCTGGAGATAAAATTTTAAAAATTGACGAAAAAGAATCTTCTGATATGGCCGTTGATGAAGCGGTTAAACTAATAAGAGGCCCAAGGGGAACGACTGTTGTGTTGACCATCCAAAGAAACGGCTGGGATAAAATAAAAGAATTTCCGGTTGTCCGCGATATTATCCAAATTCCAACTATTGATTTTGAAATGCTTGCCCAGAGCGAAGTCGAAGGGAAAGATATCGCTTATTTTCATCTTTATAATTTTTACGAAAACGCGCCGTTTCTTTTTTATCAATCGGCGATAAAAGCCGCGATGCAAAATCCAAAAGGGGTTATTTTAGACCTAAGAAACAATCCGGGCGGCTACCTGGAGGCGTCGGTTAATTTAGCTGGATGGTTTTTGGAACCGGGCGAATTGGTCGTAACGGAAGAATTCGGTTCGAATAAAAAAGAAGAATTTAAGGCGAATAACAGTGGTTTTTTTAAAGATTTACCGACAGTGGTTTTAATAAATGAAGGTTCGGCATCAGCTTCGGAAATTTTAGCCGGCGCCCTGCGCGATAATAGGGGGATAAAATTAATTGGCAAAAAAAGCTTTGGAAAAGGCACCGTTCAGGAACTTGAATATCTTAAAGATGGTTCGTCAATAAAAATAACCGTTGCTCACTGGCTGATGCCTAATGGAGGTTTGATTGAGAAAAACGGCATAATGCCTGATTATGAAATTAATTTAACGGAGGAAGACATTAAAGCCGGCCGCGACCCGCAATTGGAAAAAGCGATGGAAATTTTGAAATCTCAATTATGAACCCCCACACCAAACGAGTTGCGAGGGTAAAAAATAAAATTATAAAAACATAAACGAATGAAATTTTTATCCCAGCGCTAAATGAATTGTGGTGCGGGGGTAAAATATAAACTCGTTATGGTGTGGGGGTGAAAGTAATTATTCTCCAAGATATAAAAGGCATAGGCAAAAAATTTGACGTTAAAGAAATAAAAGACGGTTATGCCAAAAATTTTTTGATTCCGCGCGGATTGGCGAAAATAGCCACCAATGCCGCAGTAAAAGAATTGGAAACAAAAAAATCAGCGTTGAAAAAAAAGGAAAAAGAATTAAAAATCAAATTAGAATCCTTGGTAAAAAACTTAGCTCATCGCGAATTTGTGTTTTCATTAAATACTGGTAAAAAGGGCGAAGTGTTTGGTTCTATTACAAAAGACGACATTAAAACGCGAATTGACGCAGACACAAACGCAGATTTACGCGAATATATTGAAAATAATCTGGAAATTAAATTAGAAAAGCCGATTAAAACAATCGGCGAACACCAAGTGGAAATTAATTTAGGGAGAGGAGTAAAAACAACACTTAATATCAAGATTGAACCGTTATCATCGTAGCGTAACGATGATTGCCGTCAAACTTAGTTTTCTTTTTATGAGAAAATTTAACAACGCCGTTTTTCAAGGCGTATAAAGTGTCATCTCCGGCCCTAAGCACGTTTAGGCCGGGTAAATATTTTGTGCCTCTTTGGCGAATTAAAATTTCACCGGCTTTCACAGCCTGCCCTTCTTGTCTCTTTATTCCTAATCTTTTTGATGCGGAGTCTCTTCCAAGCTTAGTAGAGCCTCCGGATTTAGTATGCGCCATAAATTTATTTTATTTGTAATTTCTAAATTTTAATTTATAATTATCTCTATGTCAATAACCAGTAAACTTATTTTTGATATTGAAACCATTGGCGTTGATTTTGACGCTTTGGACGAAACAACGCAAGATTCTTTGACGCGCTGGATTAAAAAAGAATCAAACGGCGAAGAAGAATACCAAGTGGCCTTAGAAGAGCTTAAAAACGGCTTGGGATTTTCGCCTTTAACCGGAGAGATCATCGCTATCGGCGTTTTAGACTACGCGAAAAACCAGGGAGTTGTTTATTTTAACGCGCCGGGACAAAATATAGAAGAGTTTAAGGAAAATAATATCACTTTTAAACAGGCAACGGAAAAAGAAATGCTGGAACATTTTTGGAGCGGCGCGAAAATGTACGACGAGTTTATTGGTTTTAGCAGTCGACAATTTGACGGGCCGTTTTTAATGATTCGTTCGGCTTATCACGACATCAGACCGACTAGAAATCTTTCAGAGAGCCGTTATGTATATCAGCAAAAAACCTGCACTCATATTGATTTGATTGACCAACTCACTTTTCAGGGCAATATGCGCAAAAAGGGAAGTCTTCATTTATGGAGTAAGCTTTTTAACATAAAAAGCCCGAAAGAAGACGGTGTTACCGGAGACGACGTCGGCAGGTTGTTTAAAGAAAAGAAATTTTTGGATATCGCCCGATACAATGCCGGAGATTTAAAAGCCACAAAAGAATTGTACGACAAGTGGAATAATTACTTAAATATATAATGCGAACTTACAAATACATTATGCGAATGATGCAAAATGATTAAAGAAAAATTTTTACAATTTAAGGAATGGTTTAAAGAAAATCAGAAAAATATATTTTTAACGATTTTGATTATTATCGTCGCCACCCTAAGTTTCGGGCTCGGTTATCTGTCAAACCGCGAATTCACCCGCGCCCCGATTATAATTGAAAAATGCTCTGACACCGCCTCCGCTGTTGACATAAAATAA
>ERZ1292625.2344-Hain-H41-01um-R1-2344-length-17822-cov-7_pt1 | contig 17822 bp, 34 predicted proteins | sample MGYA00564400_ERZ1292625 | MGnify/ENA primary metagenome ERZ1292625 (study PRJEB36523, sample SAMEA6512639) | groundwater metagenome | collected 2019-01-08 | study: AquaDiva: Metagenomics assemblies of 32 groundwater samples
CTGGCTATGCACCAGGCGGGCCTGACGGGCTTCCTCGAGGATGGGGAGACGACCTTTGGGGTCCTGAACACGCGCGACCAGGGCTTCCTGTCCTCTGATGGGCGCTTTGTCAGACGGGCAGAGGCCTGGCAGATTGCGGTCAGGGCTGGCCAGTGTCGGCCGGAGGAGATGTACCACAAGCGGGACGGCGGCCACCTATTCTCAGAGGATATCTGGTAGGTCAGATCCGCGCCACCACCGCAAGGATGATGACGGCGGCGGCAAACTCCCCGTAGTCCCCTCCCTGCCAGATGAGGAGAGCCAGGAGGGCGGTCACACAGGGAATGCCGACCGCCCATTGGACGGTCCTGATGAGGCTACTGGCCCTTACGTGCGCCGCAACAATCACAGGATCTTCTCTCTCGATCATTCCTTCACCTTCCTGATGAGATCGTCAACGCTGACTCGGCCTGCTTCACCCGTCAGGACGTCCACGATGACGACCCAGCCGCCCCCGATGGTGCCCAGGAGGATGACGCGACCGACCTGGAGCTGGATGATGGACACGGCCTAGTCCTTCTGGATTTCCCTGACAAAGAGGGCCCAGTGACGTCGACCATTCCGACACCTGTAGGCCCGCTCAAGCGTGTAGTACGTATCTGGCCTGATGGGGACTTCAACCTTGACCCGTTCGGCAAAGGCCGCCTCACAGGCAACCTGGATGTCCGCTGCCGTTGTGGATTGGTCGGCCAGGTAGAGGAAGTCCTGTGGACGAATGGCGCCAGAAGGCCTGGTAGCCACAAGGGCATCCCATCCATCATCTGTCATCCAGACGAGATTAGGCGGACAACTTCTTCCGTCGATGAACTGCCAGAAGGCAAGACCCTTCTCAACCAGTCGAGCCTGCACGGCCGATCTGGCCCTGTTACCATGACCAGTGTGGAAATGATCCAGTAATCCGTGATACGAAGGCTGACAGCCACCCAAAAGCATTTCGAGTTCCCGTACCTCTCCAGGTGTTAGCATCGTGTCATCCGGCTGACTCATTCAACTTCCCCCTTGTAGGCACTTACCGCCAGATCGCACTCGGATACATGGGCGCTCAGGATTCGGACACCCGTCTGGCTGGCCAGACCCGACAGGGACACCTTCTGCTTCCAGGTCATCCCGTCCCCAACAGGCTGGGGGAGAATCAGGACCGGTGGCAGGGAATCGGCCCCGAGGGCCCGCAACAGGAGACCCAGGGCCAGGAGGTCCCGGGTCGACCCCGATAGGGTGTGGTAGGGCAGGAGATGACGACGGACGGGCGAGCGGGCCATGAGGGTCCCGTCCTGGATGGCCCACCGGGACGTCGCCAGCCCGCTCAGGTGGCCGAGGAAGTTGGCCCCCACCGTGGACTGGAAGGTGTCCAGGTCGAAGGATGGGGTGGCCTGCTCGAGGAAGCCGAGCGCGATCGACCCAATGGCGGCCATCTGGACCGCCACGTCCATCCCGTCATCCTGGCTAGGTACAAAGAAGCCGCCTATTCGTCTGAGGGCCTCGAGGCATGCTTCTCGACTTGGACCCTTGCCGGCCCGATCTCGTCCGACATCCAGGATGAGGTCCCGCAGCTCAACGATCGGCACCTCCATGTCACCCAGATCCAGTTCATCCCGTATGACGACGGACCTGAGGAGGACAGCGGGCCTGCACTGAATTCGGGCCAGCGTCGCCCAGGCGTCCAGCTCCCGCCTACGGGCCGTCGCGGGTCCACCCGCAGGCCTGGTCAGGTCCAGGAAGGCGGTCGCGTCCAGGGCCCTGAAGCCGGCCTGGCCGGACCTGCGGACCTGCTTGGCCAGGATGGACAGGCTGGCCCGTTCGTTGGCCTGCCGGCCCGGAACCGTAACGTGGCCCCGGTCGCCATCGGCCAGGTCCAGGCTGGCCAGGACGGACCCCTTATCATCGGGTTCCAGGACCCGATGGAGAGCCCTCAGGGCCGTATCCTTGCCCGACTCGGGCCGCCCGACCAGCTCGTAGTAGCCCGGACTGGGCATCTCGATCCGAAAGGGATCCCGGATGGGACCCACCCCGTAGATTTCGGCCATGAAGGTCATTCGGTGCCTCCACTGGTCACGATGAGCTGCTTGAGCCGAATCATGTTACTGACCATCCCCCACATCGAGAAGTCTGTCTCAAGATACATCTGATGACCTGCTATTTTTTCTTGCGACCACCTGTCATCCCATGGAAGGCCCAGGTCGGCTGCCAGCCATATGGGGACCAGCCGGTCGACCGGTTAAGGCAGATCGGGATAGGGCCAGCCACCTCCGTATTGCCCGAAAGGGTTTCGGCCTGACCAGGCAGGTAACCGACTGGCCGAAGCTGGTCGTCAAGGAGGATTTCGACGTAGCCGAGATCCAGGTCGTCCCTGAAGACGTAGAGGCCTTCGATGCGGACGGTGTCAAGTCGCTGCCAGACGTTGTCCATTTGGACACCTATAGGGTAAGGTCGGAACAGATTTCGATCTGATCGATTGACCCGGTCAGGAATATCCGGCCCATCTTGTCAAGACAGGCGGCCTTAACAGGTATATGTTTGGGGCCCGCCCGCAGGGCAACACCGGCTGCCAAATAGGTCTGGATGACTTTGAGGTAGACCTGAACCGGGTCTTCACCAGGTCGTATGGGGGTCGCCGATAGGAGCGCATCGACGTCTGCACCACACGATTGGGCCACCTCTAGCTCCATCCCAGACGTCCAGGCGAACCGGTGCCCGTCCGAATCGGGTTCGGACAGCCAAAAGGTAGTCCCCTCCTTACATGTCGCCTGGACGACTTCAGGGGCGCTCGAGACGACCTCACCACAACACGGACACGTCCACATAGGATCCTCCACTATTCGTCATCGTCTCGGCCTCCCGCCTCATGCCTGGACTCGTGACAGGTCCGACAGAGGGCGGCCAGGTTTGACCGGTCGTCCGATCCACCCCTGGACCGGTACTGGACATGATGGGACTCGGTAGAGGGGGCCCTCCGACAGTCCTGACAGCGCGGGTTGGCGGTCAGGAAGGCCCGCGTGTGATCCTTCCATGCCGCCCTCCAGGTCCGGCCGCCCCGTCTCGAGCCGTCCCCCCAGTCCCGATCAGGACGCCAGGCCTGGCAGGCCTGGAAGGACCCAGCCACCTGCCGGCAGGCATGGCCTGGAACCTCAACCTGATAGGAATCCTGGCCCAGCTTGACCTCTACCTGTCTGGATTCGACCCAGAGGGACCCGAACCGACAGGCCGGACACCTGGCCCTTAGACGCCCCGCCACGTCTTCTCCTGGATGATACAGGAGAGGGTTTCTCGTGAAACCTGCTTCCCGTTTACGACCAGGGCGATGGCCATCTGGTTCTGACTGATCGGGCCCTGGTCGGTCGGCAGGGGGACGCTCAGCCAGGGGGCCAGAATCCGGTTCACCTCTACCGGATCCTCCTGGACGGCACAGGCGGCCCGGATGGCCCGGACGACCTGCCGGTTCAGACGGACGCCCCGGCCCGGTCGCTGACCCCTGGGGGCCCCCGTCGGGACGTAGCGGGTAGAGCTGCCGGGCGGCTTGGCCGTCGTCTGGTGGTCGGGGCGGATACAGTCTGATCGCCCACACGTTTCCCGTAGGTGCCGGTGGGCATCGACGACCTGTCCGGACAGAATCCAGGCAGCCCGGCGGGCACTGATCGGCTTGCCAGCCATGATGAGGGTCCTCTTGTCTGACCATATCTGGTGTTCACCGTCATCATGGCAATGTACGAGGAGGTCTGTCAGGACCCCCACCTTGATACTGCGGGGCACACCGGGCTCCCCTGTCCGATTTTCGCGCTGTTCCATCACACCTCTTCTACCCGCATGTTTGCGGAAAATTCTCGAGTCCTGTTCGTGATCCGGCCATCGGCCGTTGCCACCCAGGCAAAACCCCTGGACGACTTGACGTAGATGCCGCCTTCTACCTGAAACTTCTTGCCAACCTTGACAGCATCATATACCAGGCTGGTCGTGGTCGACACTGATGGCGAAACGGATGCGGGTTGTGATATGGCCGGGACATGTTCCCGTTTTGGCACTTCGTCGACTCGTCTGCCGGGTCGGACCTTCCAGCACAGGTCGGCGCAGGTTCGGCGCCCCTCCTGCTGGCCCTCCTTGGGCTTGGCCAGGAAGGTCGGCGCCCCACATCGGGGACAGGGATCGGCCTGGATGCGGGACCGAACGTCGGCCACCCGCTGGCCAATCCGGTCGACGATGTCCCGGACGAGGCCGACCCGGTGGATCCGGGTCTCCTTGACGATCCCCCGTTCCTGACCCTCATGGTTCCTAAAGACGCCCACGACCCGTATGGCGTCCGATCCTACTTCGCGAACGACCGGACCGCTCGAGATGTCAACGACGGACGTGTAGATGAGGATGGCGGCCCGGTCGTCCTTGCAGGGCTGACGGTAGACCCGTTCAGCCCCCGGAGGGGTTACGTCTCGGCCGAACCCGCGCCCATCGAGGGCCTCGATGATGGCCAGGGCCAGAGCCTGCTGGTCTGTTGCCGGATCGTACTTTTGATCGACCGTTCCCATGCTGTCGCCCTCCCGTTATCGTTCAGATATCAGGATACGACATGTGGCTTGGTTTGTCAACCTAATTCGTAGTAAATAAATCAACTACTTCTTGGGTAAAAGGGACGGGGGGAGCTGGACCCATTCGGCCAGGAGGGCCAGGTCAGCCCTGGTGGCCTCATTCAGGAAGAGGCGGGCGAGGGCCCTGAGGGGGTCTGGGGCCTGCTGGAAGGACTTGGCCCCGACCGTGAACCGCCGGAGGTCGCGCTGGGTCAACAGGGGCCGCCCGCGGGCTGCCGTCCGGATCTCGCGGGCGCTCAGGCGACGGGACGGATGCTGGGCGGCCAGGAAACGTTCCTGTTCCCCACTGGTCATAGCCGTCAGGGCCACGCCAGCCTTCATACCAAGTCGACCGGCCCGGATGGCGTCCTGGGCAGCCGGACAGAGGTCCAGGAGGCGCAGGAGGCTGACGAGGTGGTCCCGGTCGGTCAGCCGGAGGGCCTGGAGGATGTCGACCTCTGAATGGCCAGACTGGTTGAGCTGGCGGGCCCGTTCGGCCATCTCGATGGGGCTATCGACGAGCCGCATCGTGTTCAGGCGGGTCCCCCGCATGAGGGACCCGTCCCCCCAGGGTTCGGCTGGTAGGTGGGGGAGCTGAATGGGGTCGTGTCTCAGGTCCCGTAGGCGCCTGTTGGCCTCCCTGGCCGCCCTGACCCGTTCCCGACCGTCCTCGACGACAAGCCGGTCCTGGTAGGACCGGACGGCCAGGGCCGTCCCGGCAAAGCCGTTCTGGACCATGTCCTGGACCATGTGCTCGAGGTCCCTGAGGGGACGCAGCATCCGCCTGTCATAGCCGGGATGGTCTGGCTGTCCCCAGTAGGGATGCTGGCTGTCCAGCTCAATCACGTACTCTTCCGGGTCGAGATAGAACAGCATGGCAGCCCGACTCATAGGGCCCTCCCAGACAGGCGCCGGATCCAGTCGACGACCAGTATGAGGACAGGCCCAAGGAGGGCCAGCATGGGTTGCAGTTCGGCCCAACAGATCCCGATGGATCCGTGAGCTATCAGGGCGCCGATCATGTCCTACTCTCCCGTCTCAGATTCCCTGAAATGCGCGTCCAGGCGGGCCAGGGCCTTTCGGCCCCGCTTGGCCCTGAACATTTCGCCCGTTTCAAGAACATCGCCGGACCACCCCATCCGCTTGCCCAGTCGGGAAGATGTCGACCAGATATAGAAGGGGCCTTGGCCGTAACGGGCCCTCAGGAGGGCCCTGGCTGCCTGAAGGACGTAATCCCAGGTGACCCCTAGGACATAGTCCCGACCTTCTTCCCCCGTCAGCTCATTCCGCCATCGGACCTCAACCCCCTTAGCAAAGCGGGTCAGGGTCGTTATGGCCCGCCGGATATCCGCATCCGTCAGCTCGGCCGGGTCAATCCCGAAGACCTTCCCGATCTTCTTCTTCAGCTCCAGATCCATCATCTTCTTCAGTTCTCCCGACCAGGAGGCCAGATCCAATCAGAATCTTGGGGACCTCCCGCCTTATGAGTTCCTCGCCATCCACCATATAGGGCCCGCTACTGCACAGCCGGTAGGGCGCCCCCAGATACTTCAACCTGAACCATCTGCCCGTCCGGGCCATGTTCCCGATCGCCACTGGCCGACCACTACAGGACCGCCACACGGTCACCCGCCAACCCCACCTGAAGGCCTGGAGGTGGACGTCGAGCTGGTCCCGAATCGGGATCTGGAAGGTGTGGACGACTTCCTGCGGGTCATTGACATGCGGCATCCAACCCCCTAGTTGAACGACTGGAAGGTTACGGGCGGCGGGGTCAGATGGAGTGCCACCAGAACCCCCATGACGACCAGAAGGCCTACCATGGCTAGCGCAAATCCAACCCTGCTATCCAGCCCGGCCCGTCGGCCATCAACCCGCATCACATCAGGTCGCGGCGGGATACAGAAATTCACCTCGTCAGGCCGGACTGGTGGAATGAGGGCCGGCAGCATCCGGTCCCTGTTCGGAATCGGCCTGGACCCGTTCATAGAGGCCCTCTGGAGATGACCGTCGTAGTAGACGACCCCCTCCTCGAGGACGTCTGCCTGTAGTTCCAGTTCCAGTTCCATCTGGCACCTCCGCGTCACGGGCGGCATCGCCGATCCGGACGTCCGTTTCGGGGAGCGGGACGATCCCGGCCCCCTTCCAGGCCAACAGCTCCTCCTCATACCCACGACCGTCCGCCCGACAGGAGACGGAACGGCGACTCAAGACGCGCCTGACCTGCCAGCCCCCGTAGAGGGCCAGCGTCTCGGCACACCAGCTATTCGATACTACCACGTTGACGCCCCGCTGGGCCGCCCGCTCACAGGCTGCTGCGACCCGCCTGTGGTCGTCTTCCGAAAAGCCCCCCGCCGTGTACTGGCTGAACTGGCCCCAATAGGGGGTGTCCACGTAGACGAAGGCGCCCGTCGGGGCCAGGTCCAGTACGAGTGCCACATCCTCGGTGATGACGGTTGCGACCCTACTGATGGCCCCACTACAGGCCATGAGGTTGGCCCTGTCATAGACAGGTCGCTTGCCGTGACCGATCGGGACATTCCAGAGGCCCTTCCGGTTGAACCTGAAAAGACCATTGAAGCCCTTCTTGTTCAGGTAGAGCATCCGGGCCGCCCCTTGAAGGGTCGGCACCAGTCCCTGTCCCCTCACCCGATAGTAGTAGTGGGCCGGACCCGTTTCGCCCGCTGCCGTCGAGGCGTCATGTCGGTGCCAGTGTTCGTCCACAAGACCCATGAGGCTCACGGGGGCCGCCCGGACGTACCTATAGAGGTTCGTAACGTGCGGGTTGGCGTCCGCCAGCAGGGCCTGCCCGATCCGACCCGACAGCTCAAAAAAGACAGCACCGGACCCGACACATGGCTCCCGGTAGTCCGCAATCTGGGCCGGGAAGAGGCGTGTGATCGTCTGGGCCAGGTCCCGCTTGGACCCCACGTAGCTCATAAATGGATTCACAGTTCTCCTCAAGATACCGATCCCATCCCGGCCGGGAGGGTCATAACATGAACGGTACGGAGTACGACGGACTCCATCCCGGCCGGGGGGACCGCGTGACTGTCAGGCCGTCTGGCCATCCTGTGCCCGTTCCACCATCGTCCCAGAGGCGATGTAGAACATGGCCTCCTTGGATCTCGTGATCGCTACGTAGAGACAGTTGAGTTCCTCCTGCTTTGCATCAGCCGTACGGGCCCAGCGGGCCGGCATCTCGTGCCGGTCGAGGATGTAGACCGTGTCCCACTCGAGGCCCTTGGCCCGGTGGATCGTGCAGAGGGTCAGCAGACGGGGCCGCGGGTCATCGGACGAGAACATGCCAGAGATTTCGGCGATGAGGTCCCGAACGACCGATCCGGGCCGCATGGTGCCCAGGATGATCAGGATGGTCTGGACCTTGTCCTGGACGCCCTGGACCTTGTCGTCCTCCCCCTTACGGGTCAGCCGGCCCACCTCACGGGCCTCCCAGGCCGACAGCTTCTCGTCCAGGTCTTCGAGCGTGCGGGCCCGCATCTTCTCGATCAGGGTGATGAGGCCCTGGCCGATTTTGCGCCCCAACACCTGACAGGGGACGCGGGCAGCCAGGAGCTGGTAGGCCAGCCCTACCAGGGGGGCCGTCTTCCGACAGATGACGCCGTCGTCGGGCCTGAAGTCGGCCGCCGCGAAGGTCTCGAGGTCACCCAGGACCCCCTCCTGTGCCCAGGGTGTGGCCTGGATGGCTGGGACGAGCTTCTGGGCCTCTCGGACGTGGCTGAGGGGGCACCGATAGGTGATGCTGAGGGGCAGGGCCTGACAGCCGAATTCCTCAGCGATCCGGTCCATCGAATGGGCATCTGCTCCTCGGAACGTATAAATGGACTGCATCCGATCCCCGACCGCGATCAGGCGACCCCGCATCGATCCGTCCCGATTGCGGGCCATCAGGCCCCGCACGAGGGCCCGGTCGGTCATGTTCCAGTCCTGGACTTCGTCGCCCGCCACCACATCATACTGGGGCAGCGAGCATCCAAAGGCAACCGTACAGAAGACCTGATCGTCGAAGTAGATCCGGCCCGACAGGGACATCTCCATGGATGTGGCCAGCACCTGCCTGGCCGTCACGATGATGCGGGCCAGCTCCTGCTCGTTGTCGACGTCGATCCCGTACCGATTGACGAGATCCTCCCAGGCGTCGATCACGTCAGGAGTCAGGCAGCCGGTCGACACGACATAGCGGCTGACCTTGGCCGACAGGGCCGTCACGGGAACCAGCCCGTGGGCCTTGGCCATCTCGACCAGCTTGGCGACCTGGGCCCCGATAGCCTTCCCCTCGTCGGCCGTCAGAATGGCCCTGAGGATGTCCCGCTCCTTGTAGCGGTTCGCATCCAGGTCCCCCACCCGAACGCCCAGGCCCTGAAGCCAACGACAGAGGGCTCGATGGCCCATGCCGTTGACCGTTGAGCAGTCAACGTTTGACGGCATGCGGGCCCTAAGGGCCACTTCGATTTTCTTATTGAAACTAACCGCGATGATCTTCAGTCTCGCTGGCAGGCGTCGCAACATCTGTTCCAAACTTGAACTTTTTCCACTACCCGCAACGGCCTCGACGATGACGGAAGAGGGGCACCGGTCCGTCCCGTAGGTCGCCCCCACCTCATCGGCCCAGTCGAGCAGGGCCTGCTGGAAGGGAGAGGGGATGAAGGACTTGACCGGGGCGGGCTGGGTTTCTGTTGCTGTAAAGTTCATCGTCGTGGCCTCCGTTGCGTTCATGCGACCGTTCATAGACACAGGATACAACGGATAACAGGATATGTCAATGCTTTATTCAGAAAAGATCACGATCACCTTATTGGCCGGTCGACCCGAACCCACCAGAACCCCGTTCCGTCCCGTCCAGGGCGTCGACCTCTACCAGCCGGACCCGACTGACGGGGGCCAGGACGAGCTGGGCGATCCGGACCCCATGAACGACCCTGGCTTCCGAACAGCCATGATTGATCAGACAGACGATGATCTCGCCACGGTAGTCGGAATCGACCGTACCGGGTGAGTTAATCACGGCAAGGCCCTGCTGGGTTGAAAGACCAGACCGTGACCGGATCTGGCCCTCGTAGCCCGGAGGGATAGAAAGGCGAATTCCGGTGTGGATGTGTCGACGGCTCCCAGCCGAAATGATGATGTCGACCGGATTCTCTCGTGACCTATCCTCCCCATGGTAGTCCAGGCAGGCGTGCAGGTCCATGCCGGCCGCGCCGTCCGTCTGGTAGGACGGGAGGGTCGCATTGGGGCTTATCTTTAAGACCTGAACCGGCACGCCTCGAGCGTCAGCCGCCATGCCGGCAAAGGTTCCTGGACCTGTCGACCGGTACATGGCCCGCAGCTCCCGACGCCGTTCGGCCAGCTCGGCCTGGGGCCAGTCGCCATCCGGGTAGCGCCGGGCCCATTCGGCGTGGACGGTCGCATGGAGGGCGGTCAGGCCGTCGTCTGTCAGGGCCCGCGCGACCGTCTCAAGTGATTGTGGCTCAAGACCTGGAACCATGATGGTGTAAGTGTTCATACTGCTCCTGTTGGGTTGACCTGGAGGTCTGGACGGGACTTCAGTTCAAGGAGGTAATGGCCAAGATCCTGCCAGCCCCGCTTTGTTCGTGAAAATGACACCTGATCCCCGACGATGGACCCGTTGAGGCCAGTCCGCCTCCCGAAGGTCAGGACGACCTCATTCCCGCTCAGGACGACGTCCAGGCACTGCCCCATCAGGTTGATGTAGCCGGCATCCAGGTCAGGATCCAGACACCCGTTCCCGATCGGAAGGCCACGGGCCTCGCACATGTGGAAGACGCGCCAGAAGGTCGGACGCTTCATGGGTTCTCCTTTAAGGACGGCCTGACCAGCAGCCGTCAGGGTAAAGGCGCCGTGACATCCACACGTACACCCCTCGATCAGGCCCCTCTTCTTGAGGCTGCGACACTTCGCCAGGGCCAGCCGGCCTGTCGTTCCGGGCGGACAGGCCAGGACGATCGAGTTGGCCGGGGTGAATTCGTCAGGCCCCCCGTACCAGGTGGCCGACTGGGCAAGGTTGGCCGCTCGAGCCATGATGGACCGGATGAACATAAGGACATCCTGGTCCGGAATGTCCTTGCACTGCCGGACGGGAACCGCATCGCGCACCTTCATTTGATTCCACCTGCCAGCACGAGGGCCATGGCGACAAGGGACGAATGGCGATGGCGCCCGCCAGATCGCTGTGGCCGTTCATGGGCGTCTTCTACCGCCAGGGCCCTGGCTTCGGGTGGCGGGGCGGGCCTCGAGACCACCCTGGCCCGCTCACGGGCCTTCCGGTCCATCTTCTCCCGATGGGCCGCTCCTGCCTTATTCCGTACCTTTCTGCCCATACCCTTCTCCCCCGAGTTTCTGAATGGCCAACCGACCTGCATCCGTTATCTCGAAGTCGCCCCGACAGCCGCAGGTACAACCCTGGACGAGTCCGCGGCGGATCAGGCCCTCCATCTTCGCCAGGACGAGCCGGTCTGGGACGCCCGGAGGCATAGCCAGACGGACGGAGTTGGCGTAGCCGTCCCAATTGTCGCCATCGGGTCCAAATTGGGTTGCCCAGATGGGCTGGTAGTCCCCAATGGAGACTTCCTGATCCGAACACTTCCGAACCAGATCGAGGATGGGAAGGTCTGGGATATCCTTGCATTGCAGTCGTTTCACTCTTTTTCCTTACACCGGCCTGGCCGGCTCATAAACGCCCGCCAATGGGTCCAGCCCCAAAGCGGCGGATCAAAGCCCACATCAGGCACCTCTTTGGATGATTCCCAGAAACCCCAATCCCGTTCCAGCGGGCCGGTCAGGAAGAGGGTCCAGGTCGGCCCCCCACCGTCCAGGCTGTCGATCCGGTGAATGCCCTCAGCCCGCTTCCGGTTCAGACGGAGCCAGCCGATGTGACGGCGGGTGATCTGGCCCCCATTCTCCATGACCTCCTCGACGTAGCCGCCCCACAGGACGAGGGCCCAGAACCACCAGGGGTGGTCGTGGAGGGCCCGGTCGTGGTCCGGCCGGATGATCTTGTGCAGGTAGAGCTGGAAGCCCCGCTGGGCGCCCCGCCGCTTTCGGATGTACCAGCGCTTGAGGTACGGGTTTTGGTCGTCCTGGCCATCGCAACCCGTGGTCAGGATCTTGTGCTCGAAGATGCGGTCCAGGATGCACTCAATGATGCCCATCGGATCAGGCCTCCGTGTCGGGGATGAAGTATTCGATCTCGATCAGCCGGATGGCCGCCTCAACGACATCGAGACGCTTGTGATGTTCGGCCAGGACCTCTGAGTGCGACACGAGAACCCGACATGGCAGGTCATCTCGGAAGGCCACGTCATAAGCCTCCTGCCAAGCCATCTGGGCCCGGCGAATCTCGCTCAGGATGTCGTCTCGGATAAACCGGAGGCCCTTATGGGCTGCCAGGGTGGCCCGTGACGGGTGAACCTTCTCTCGTATCATGTGCTCTCCCGATATCCCGCCTGCCAGACCTGATAGAGGCGGGCAAAGGCGGCCTGACAAGCGACCAGGAGGGCCGCATCCTGTCTGGGGTAGTCATAGCCTGGGATGCCGTCATCATGAAAGCGGATGCCTGCCGTTCGGTCGATCTCATCCAGGGCGGCATACAGGTCATGGTCGCCGGCTTCATTCGAGATGAGGCTATCACGGATGTCGATCAGGGCCTCCAAGACATCCGTTCGGCCCTCGATCTCATAATCGGTCTGATGCTCGAGCCAGTCCCCGATCTCCTCTGCGGCCACTTCGGCCTGCCATTCCCTGACCAGAAACTTCTCGCACAGGTAGCCGGGACTCTTGCTGGACCCAAACCAGCCAATCCCGTATCCGCCCGTACTGATGACCCAGTTGTGGGCCGGGCACAAGTCGCCGTGGACGATGATCTGGTCGGGCGTAAAGGTGATGTCGGTCGATTCCATCCGGCCACCCCCCTTCGGGACCAGCCGCCAGCTCGACCAGCCCCCATCGGCCGTCATCGTCCGGATGAGGTGGTGGTCCCTGTAGGTGTCATGGGCCATCTGATCAGGATCGATCTTCATGGTGAACCCTTTGTAGTTCGGTCATAGGCGACAATCGATGCCGCGACGGCCTGATTGAGGCACCTGGATCCGGGAAGCTGGACGATCTGGTCGGCCAGGGCCAGTACATCGGCCGGTATACCGCCATCCTCAGCCCCGACCAGATAGATGGCTCGTTCTGGATGGATAAAGGGGCCAAGCGGGACGGCCCGTTCATCCAGCTCGACGGCGACCAGCTTGGCAAATGGGACGGCTTCTAAGAGATCCCCAACGGCCTCAAATTGAAGGTAGGGGACGTGCCGATACGTCTTCATCGTATCGGTTGGGCCGTTCCGGCCCGGTGTCACACCATGCTTGTACCGGATCGGACCCACACGGGCCACGAAGGCGGCCCCGAAGACGTGGGCCGTCCGCCAGATCGTTCCAAGGTTCTGGGGATCCTTGCTCCCCCAGATGGCAATACCCCAATAGCCCCGACTCATGCCACCTTCCCGCGACAAGACCGACGCCGGGCCTCCCGCTTCCGATTCTGAAAGACGGCCGGACGCCGGACGGGCAGGGATAGGCGAGCCTTGCGGGCCACGGCCCGATCAATGGCCAGGACGGTTGCCTTCTCAATCACGATCTTCATCTCGCCCTCCTAGTGCCGGTAGATGGCCTGCCTGATTTCGGAAACACTTTCCAGATACGAGGCCGTCAGGGCCCGACCCATCGGGTCATCGCCCAATCCATTATCTGATAGGTCCATGGCGAAGGCTTCCAGGGCGACCCGGATGGCCATCGCGGCGGCCTGTGACATCTCGATCCAGTTTATGACGATCCGGGCTTCCTGTTCCATCGCTCACCCCATGTCGGCAGTCAGCTCATAGCGGAGCTGACGGTCCAGGTCGGCCTGTACATCGGCCTCATCTTCTTCGACATCCCAGGCAACGCTGGCGGGTCGGACGGCCAGCGTAACCGGGCTGCAGCAGCAGGGACAGCCGGGCTGACCCCAGACGACGACCCGGGTCCCCGCTAGGATGTCGCGCTTGATGTCAGGGCGACATCCCTTCATGTACCGGTCAACACCACCCTGATCAACAATGGTAACTGCGAGGCCATCGTAGCTATATGTCTCATCAGTCAGGATTCCAGTGGTCGCATTCATGGTGTCGCCCCGTCGGTTCAGGTTATGAATCCATTCTAACCTGAAAGGCTGTTTTTGTCAATGATTTATTTTGATATTATTTTCCATGATGTCTGTGCCAGTCGATCGCGGGCAGGCGGAAGCGGGCCAGCCAGCCGTTGGCGGCCCGGAAGTGGCCACAACCCTCGAAGCCCTTGGCCAAGGGGGACGGATGGGGGGCCTCAAGGATGAGGTGGCGGGGCCTGTCTGGCCGCCAGTCATCCTGCCGACCGGCCTGGAAGGTCTTCGGGAGGGCCTTCTGGACCCGTCGGACGGTGTCCTTAGCGTGCTGGCCCCAGGCCATGACGACGGTCGGGACGGGCCTAGACAGGACGGCCAGGAGGGCAGCATCAGTCAGGGCCTGCCAGCCGATGGCCGAGTGGGATCCGGGCTGGCCAGCGAGGCAGGTCAGGGAGGTATTGAGGAGGAGGACACCCTGCTGGGCCCAGCCGGTCAGATCGGGTCCGCCCAGCCACGGCTGGCCCGTGTCGGTCTCGACCTCCCGGATGATGTTTCGGAGGCTGGCCGGGATGGGGCCCTGACGGGCCGAGAAGGCCAGCCCGTCCGCCTGTCCGCCCGGGTAGGGGTCCTGGCCCAGGATGACGACCTGGACGGCCCAGAAGGGCGTTTCGCGAAAGGCCCGGAAGACGTCTGGCATGGCTGGCTGGATCTGGCCGGTCCGCCGGTCTTCCAGCAGACGGGCCCGACAGACCTGCATCTCGGACGCCTCGAGGGCCCTGTAGAGGACGTCCAGCCAGTCGAGGGGCAGATCCGGAACCGGCTGATACCGGCACGGATCGGCATGATCAGAAGGTAGGACGCATCGGGTCGTGATCCGGCCTGATGGGCAAGCCACTTCGGCCGCTGGACACCTATCGGCGGGCCTCAGACGGGTCCAGGCGGCTCGGTCGTCATCGAGGCACAAGGGGGGCTGGACGACGTCGATGGACGAGACGGGATCGGCCATCATGCGGGGATGGTCGGGTCTGAGCCGGTAGAGGCCCAGGCGCCCGCCCGTAAACTCGACCTCCCAGGTCCCCCGATAGCCGTTCAGGTCCGATTCGTGGCGCAGGGGCCTGTGGCCGATCCATGGGACACCCACCAGACCAGCCTTGGCGTGTCGGCGGGCGTCCCAGGCGTTCGGGACAGGCCTGCCGGCCCGGCTCCGGAGCATGGTGGGCGACTCATGAATGGAGCTGCCGTCGTATGACCCACAGGAGACGGCCCCGTTCGGGTGGAGGGAGTAGAAGGCGTCCCCGGCATCCCACTTTTCGACCGCTTCCGGCAGGGATTCCCCATAGCGGAGCTGCCAGGCCTCCGGAAGGCGGGTCGCATCCGGGTCGTTGCGCAGGCACTCGTCTTCGGCCCAGACCTGGACAAGGCCAATCGTCCAGGCCGGCAGGGTCCAGTCGATCCGGTAGACGTTGGGCAGGACGCCATCGGGCCGCCGACTGATGACGAAGTCGGGATGGCGCCGTTCCCAGATGGCCTTTCCGTCATCCCAGGTCTCCAAGACGTCCGTTCGGACCGTATCGGTTAGCCGCATCCAGGCATCCTCGAAGGTCTCGGTGACCCGACTATGGTGCTCGCGGGGCCAGACGTACTCGAGCCGGTCCATCCAGCCGGGTCTTGTCAGCCAGTCGTTGGGTTCAGCCTTACGTTCCTTCACCTGCCTGTCCCTTTCTTTCGCCCTGTTGGGCAAGAGGATGTCGAGGTCGGACACCGTGACGCGCCTACCCGTCCCGCCAACCCACTCAAGGAAGTCACCCATCCTGGTCGGGTCCACGCAGGATGAGCTTATCGACGACTACCCGGGACCCATAGTGGTCACCCGTCAGGGCCCCCTCGACGTGCACCCGCGTTCCCTTGAGGGCCGGGAGGGCCGGGTCGAAGTCAGCATGGAGGTCGCAGCGATGAACCTCCACCTTTCCCCCGATGGACGTTACGAGGTCGATGACCCGAATGTTGGGCCAGACCTGTCCGACACGCCCTTCCAGGATGACCCTGTTGACGTCAGTCCTCATGAGGGGTCCCCGAGGAAGATGAGCATGGGCTGCACGGGTCGACCGTTGACCACCTGGATAGATCCGGGACCCAGGGCCAACATGCGGCCCACTCCGGGCAGGATGACACCGGCCCGCTCGAGTTCAAAGAACGCATCGCGATCGAGTCCAAACCGATTCAGTCTGTCGGCCAGGACCAGCCAGGCATCCTCCATCTCCCGTTCGGTGATGGGGAGCCGGGGGGCCGAATGGGACCATGCTGCCGTTTCGGGACCCGTTGCAAGCTGATATCGGTTCATGCCTGTTCCTTTCTGATTGCCAACCTTGCGACCTGCCTGGCCCGTGAGCGTCCAGCCTTGGCCCTGCGATGGCGGGTGGGCTTTGAAGTAGTCGCCAGCCAGACCTTGGTCGGTACGCCGAGTGGCTTCATACTTCACCTTCCGCAGTTCCAGCCGTCAGCCGCCAGGACAGCAGACCGAACAGGCCGATGCATGTCTCGATCTCGAGCGCCACCGGGACCGGATCGCCGGTCAGCATGGCCGTGTAGGCCTCAACCTCGAGCTGGCTCATCGTCAGTACCTCCCCTCACAGCATCACGTTGACTGGTACCCCAGGATCGAGCACCCGGATCCACCTGGCCACGTCGGCGGCAGTCGAGGCGGCACCGGTTGAGGCCCGTCGACTCGCATAGGCGGGGAGGTGGTAGTATTCCTGCAGGCTGACGCCGTATACGTTCTTGGCATTCCGGGCCAGCTCACGGAACTCGTCGCGGATGGCCCGCAGGCGGTCCTCTTCGGCGATCCGCGCTCGGATAACCTCAGTCTCGCGCCTCGACACCTCGGTCAAACAGGCCTCGAGCTGGTCGTGGTACTTCCTGACACCTGCCAGGCCGGTCGAGCCGCCCACGGCCATGTCGACGGCACACTTGAGGGCCTCACCGATGTCCCGGCGCGCGTAGATCAGCATGTCGTCCGTGTAGTTCGTGAAGTCCATGGTCTGTCTCCGTTCAGGTTTGTAGACCCATCATGCCACGAAAGGACTGCGTTGTCAATACAATATTTAGAAAAATAAATAATCTCAGAAGGGCATGTCCCCATCGTCCATCTCACAGGTCCCTCCCAGGCAGGCCGGGTAGGAGCAGGGTCGGCCAGACCGCTCACAGATGTCGCGAATGGTCCCGTCCTCGTCCCAGACGTGCTCGGTGGTGGCCTGGATGTCGCCTGCTGGTTCGACGGTTGCAGCAGATTCCTGGACCTGCCCGGCAGGTGATGCGGGCCAGTAGTAGGAACAGCCCCCGCCCATGTCCTCCCAGGTGATGACGCCGTCCGGGTAGCGCCTGACGACGTATGCCCCGTCGCCAGAGTAGGTCTGGGGCCGACCGGCTGGCTTCTCGTGACCGACCAGGCGTGACCAGAGTTTCCGGTCGTTGTCGATGTCGTCATAGGTGACGCAGTCTGGACTACCGGCCCGATAGACGCGACAGCACGACCGGTCCCACTCGTCATCATACTCACAGTCGGCCCGATCGAGGACCGCCTTGTCCCCCTCCATGAAGTCGGTGACCCACTGGGGCTTGCTGAGGTCGTTCGCGACCTCCTCCTGGTGGTCCAGGAAGCGGTCGATCAGGTGCTCGTCGGGCATGGCCGTCATGGGTTGGCCCAGCGAGCAGTCAAGGACCCTATGGCTGGTCGCCTTGAGGAAGGCGAGGAAGTCGGTCAAGAGCTTTTCCTTCGTGTCCATGATCAGTCCCCTCTGGGTGCCGTGGTCGTTCCTATGAGGTCCAGCCGCGCGTCACGCGGGCCGGTGCGTTCTCGACATCCCGCTTGGCGGCCCGCCTGGCCACGCGGACGCCAGCCTGCTCGGCACCTTCTGTGAACCCACCTAGACCCGCGAACAGGTCGATCGCTACGGCACCACTCATCTTGTCACCCCCCCATTTTGGCGTCTCATTAGAGAGTCCTCAGCTCGGCCATCAGGATCTGGTATCGCCGGACCCGTCGTCTGTACAGGTAGGTGCTCGTCTGGT
>ERZ1292625.2345-Hain-H41-01um-R1-2345-length-17821-cov-7_pt1 | contig 17821 bp, 13 predicted proteins | sample MGYA00564400_ERZ1292625 | MGnify/ENA primary metagenome ERZ1292625 (study PRJEB36523, sample SAMEA6512639) | groundwater metagenome | collected 2019-01-08 | study: AquaDiva: Metagenomics assemblies of 32 groundwater samples
AATGCCTCGGCATTATTAACCACCGTTTACACAAAATCTAGGACACCCTCTTTTTTATTTACGGATTAATTGCTAAAGTATTTTCAATATCTGAGCGTGATACTAAAACAGGTATTCCGCTTTTTTCGTGTATGGCTTGCTTTAGAACTTCCTGATCAATCTCGATATCTTGCATTCTTTTATCACCTTGTGAAGCAAGAAAATCATTAATAAAAGCTATGACTTTTTGTTCATAATCTTGATATTTTTCTTGATCTTCTTCCAATGGAGGGTGTAATTCGATGAAAAGTGAATCGAATAACCAGCCAAGTTTTATGGGTTCATTAATGACGCGTACTTCCGTTCCGACAGGGATTTTATTGAATAATGACTCAATATCTTCAGGATACATACGGATACATCCTGCCGAGACGCGCATTCCTACTCCAAATGGTTTAATGGTTCCATGTATCAAGTAGCTTCCTCCTGCTATGCTTAAACGCATGGCGTGTTTTCCTAAAGGATTGGTCGGTCCCGGGGGTACGATACTCGGGTAGGGCTGCTCGCCATTGGCAATTCGATCCAGCTGAAGTGATTTGGGTGGTATCCAAGTGGGGTCTTTCTTTTTTTCTATGATCTTGGATGTTCCTAACGGCGTTATCCAATCCATCCTACCAATACCAACGGGGTGAGTAATAACAACAGGTTTATTGCCATTTTGAGTTTCAGGAAAATAATAAACTCGCATTTCTGCTAAATTAATCACCAATCCTTTGCGATCAACATTGGGAATAATGTAGCGACTCGGTAGAATTACTTCATCATTATCTTCTGGCAGCCAACGATCAACGTTGGGGTTTGCTAATAGGATTTCGGCTTGCCCTATATCATATTGTCGTGCAATGTCCAATAAAGTATCTTTGCTACTAACTTTTATCGTTTTAGTTTGACCAAATATGTCTACCCCGCTAGGTGGTAGAGTCCACGTTTCTGCGTAAGTTGATTTAATAAAAACATTTGCTGAAAGCAGAAAGAAAATAATAAGTAATTTATTCATAAACACAGGGCTACTATAAATATCTAGAATGGAATGTGGTGATGATAGCCGAATTCATGTCTGACAAAGAAATGAAATGATAGCGAATATGGGAGTTAATTGGTTAAATGAATTGAATATTTATGAATGTTTTATAGTAAAGATTTTACATTGAAATAGATATTCAATTCTTAATTTCAATGGCTAACGACTTCCTTAAGTAATTAAGAAAATCTGCTGCTAGTAAGTGGTGAAGTCGATGTAATGCCAGTTATGGGGGGGGGCTATGGAACAGATATGCACGGAAGTGCCCGTGCAATAGAGTTGGCGCGTCGAGCGATACAAGGGCTTGAATGTTCAGGTACAACGGTACGGGATTAATCCTGAAGCCGTGGCGAAGTAGAAAAAAACAGCAGGTTGTCCACGATGCGTTGATGGGCCTTAAGGATATTCGCTCAGCGATCCTGAGTACATAAAGAAGAATGATGGTTATGGTGTTCCGCAAGCATACGCTCCTATCGCTGAACGACTTGCCTGTACGCTTTGTAACTGAGTCATGAGATGTGAGCACAAATCAATAACAACTGCTAGGCATAAACAGCCCTGTAATGTTCAGATGTAGGTAATATCATTTATCCCTATCTGATAGGGGTTCTCCGGATTAAGCTTTCTATCTAGTATATTAAGCGCGATTCGCAATTGAGCATGAATGCTCGTAGTCACAGTTAAAAGAAATTGAATATTGTTTTGCTTTTCATTGTAATCGTCATTGTCATGGGGCTTCCTAATTGTCGCGTTTGGGTCTAATTTAATTCCAGTTTTTTTAGAGTTTTGAGTTTCTTCTGTGAGAATGACAGGAGTTTATTATTTATCAATATGTTATTGTTTATGAATGCTCGCGAATTGATATAAGTCAGATACCGGCATAGTCATAAAAACAACAATAATGTTGCTTGTGTACAACAAAAAGAGTGTTTTTTTGCAAAAAAGAACTAATTTTTCTTGCAGTGCATAACTGGGTTGTGCACAATCTGATCAAACCTTCCGAGATGTGAATTAAGTGTGGGGGGTCTGGATTAATGTTGTGCGTTCTACTTTTTGATTTTTTAGTGGAATTGAACATCCCAATCGTTTTAACATTAAAGGAGAACTTCGTATGAAGAAGAAACTTATCTCATTGGCGGTAGCTGGCGCGCTGGCAACTCCAATGGTTGCATCAGCTCAAGGTACTAACGTAACAATGTTTGGTAGTGTGCAAGCTGAATATGCAACAGTTAATAAAGATGGACAAAGTAGCCAAGCACATATTGGTGACGACACGGGGCGTTCAAAATTTGGCGCCCAAGTTACTGAAGAATTGGGTGGTGGATTGAAAGCCAAAGCGCGTGTTGAATATGGTTTTAGTACAGGTAGCGGTGCATTAGGTATTGCCCGTGAACGCTGGGTTGGATTGGCTAATGATCAATGGGGTGAAATTAAATTTGGTCGTGTTCAATCACCTTTTAAAGATTTCGCTGGTGGTATGACCATTGATCCATTTGCGTATACGACGCTGCAATCATCTGGTAGTGGCGGTGTTATGACTGCTTCAGCGAATGGTTTAGGTGCTGGTGCGAATGGTTTCGTTAACAGCGCGATCCGCTATGATTCACCGCGCGTTGAAGGCTTTAGTATGGCAGGTATTTTGATGCCTGGTGATTCAAACCGCTTGGATCCAGCTAATACTTTCGGGCCAAACGGTGGTCATTCTGGTAGTCAAAGTAATTCAGGCGGTGAGGATGGTGAATGGGATTTCCAGGTAGCCGGTAAGTATGATGCCAAAGTGCAAGATCACAATTTTGGTGTTTTCGGTGGTTACTCACGCGACAACGTTAGCACCCGCCAAAAAGCTCTTGGTTTTAATAACAATGAGCATGTTTGGCGAGGCGGTGCATTTTGGAATTTTCAAAACTTTAGATTGGCCGGGCAATATGAACGTGTAAGTAACGCAGTGGGTGCGGCAACTTGTACCAATTCAGCAGCTCTGGGAAATCCAGCAACAGGTTTGCAGGACACTCATGGGCAGTGTAATTCTGCAATGCACTTAGGTGGTGATGGACACTTGTGGTTTGCAGGTGCTCAATACGACTGGGGCAATACCAGTATCGTTGCGCAAGGCGGTATGTCACAGGCTAACGCGACCAATAATACTTTTGGTGCTTTCGGGAGACGTGAATTTAGTCAATTCACTGTAGGTTTAATCCACAATTTAAGCAAACGCTCAAGCCTGTTTGGTGGTTATCAACGAGGTATGGTTGATGATAAAAACACTGGTGGCTTATTCAGAGATAGCAATACTTACACAGTTGGTATGCGTCACAATTTCTAATCGAGTTTGATTGGATAAAAAGGCACCTTCGGGTGCCTTTTTTATTGATGTGAAAAGAAGTATGGTAGATTATCCAAATAAGATGAATCACACGGTTTGATTCAAACATTTTGTGTAATAACTATCATAATAAAGAGAGAGGATAGAGTGCTATGAGTATGAAAAAATGGACAGACGAAGAGCTGATTGCAACACGGGATAACATGGAAGCATTAAAAAAACGTCAGGAGAATGGCGCAAACTCGAAATTAGGTTTATTGACCGCGTTGATAGGTGCTTTGGCTATTTCTACCGGTGTGGCATTTATTTTTCTCGACGGTGTTGATGTTTTGAGTATCATTTTGATCATAATGGGTGCTATAACATGCGTATCGTGGTTTAAAAACGATAAAGTGCGCCGAGACAATATTACTTTCTTATTTGAAATCAATAAAGAAATCAAATCGCGTAAATTGGATAAATCTTTAAAGAATGCAAATAAAGAGGATAAGCAAGATTCGGATGCTGCGTTAAAATCCCAATTAAATGAAGGCGCATTGGACGTTGAAGAGAAAAAATAAGATAGACACTTCTAAAAAATTAACGTCGGTGAATCAAGTATAGTCGGTGGGTTTTTGTGTATAAAATGTGATGGAGTTAATTCAATTTGATAGGGTTTTCAGCAATCAACGTACGCATATCTATTTCCCAGCCTTTTAATTTGTCATGAGCATGACGGCGTTGGGCCGGGTTGGTAAGGTTATGCATACGGGCGATAAAATCACAGGTATATTCAGTTAATTTTAGTTGATAAGCGCGGTATTCAGGGTCGTTGGAACGGTGAGTGTGTTCAATCAGCTTCCGTAATGAAGCAATCGGTTGCTCAGAAGAGGTGGTTTCATTGATGAGTTGGCGTAGTGTTCGTAAGGTATCTTGCTGCCGACGTTGGCGCTCAATCATCCAGGCTTCGGGATTGAAAGGTGAGTTTTCAATGCTGGTAGCGATTAAATGCTGTTGTCGCTTATCGATGTCACCATACAGATTTTCAATACGTTTGATGGTTCGCTTGACGGATGCCTGTTTGCGTTCGTTCAGATCAGGTTGTAGAAAATCGCTTCGGAGTTCGCTATTGCTCTTGCTGTAGCGTTGTTCGAGATGGTGTAATTGGGCGGCTTTTAGTTGCGGAATCAGTGGTGTTCCGAGCTGAACAGCCTGATCGAAAGCAGGTGTGAGCATGTTTTGTAGTTGTTCCGACCAATTGCAAGCTTGAGTTGATGTCAACGAGCCGTCGATTTGACTGCGCACAGAAGCTAACCAGTCGGCATATTCGGGTAATTGAGTCGTACGATGCCAGCTAAACCAGTTGTGGATCGCTTGCTTGGCATGCGGCGTTTGCTCCTGGTTAAAATCGAGATAACTATCAATCCACCACCAAGCCAATTGCGGCCCGTGGTTATACCCCAATCGCATCAAACTACAGCCGTTCAGTAGCAATAACAAGGCAAGTAATATTATTGTTCGGCGGATATCCAGCATAAAGTCACTTATTAATCCGGTGTGAGAAAACAGCATGTTACAGCAATCCCATATGCATGAGCCAAGAATTCCTCAGAGCTGGGGTGTTTTGTCAAAAACAGAATCCATTGGTTTAAGCGGCGAGTAGATTTGCATAGTATCGCTGCGAAAATTGTGCTGGCGACAAATAGTCTAATCTCTCTTTCTTGCGTCGCTAGTTATAGAAGATTTCGATATATTCGATAATCTCCTGAAAATGCTTGTTGCCATATTTTGAATCTCCGATGATGCACCAGTTCGATTTTAAGTATATTCCGCAGAAGCTTTCCACTGAAGCATTATCATAGTACTAAGTGTAAATAGAGAAGATCCTATAACACTGTAGTGTTGACTACTCAACCAATTTTCTTCATGGCATCACTGACTATCAAGGATATTGCAGCGTATAATGGCTTACTGGTTTAAATAAGTTGTTATCGTGCTATAAGAATAATTAAAAATATATTTTATGACTCAGGAAGATTCTTCACTCGTTATTCAGGACGAGAACCAAATTATTGCCGAGCGGCGTGCTAAGTTGACCGAGCTACGTGGAATAGGCAATGCTTTTCCGAACACTTTTCGACGTGAACATTTAGCGGCTAAGCTGCATCACCAGTTTGATGACTATGCCAAGGAACAACTTGAAGCAGAGGCTGTTGCGGTTAAAGTGGCGGGGCGCATGGTGCTTAAACGCGTGATGGGAAAAGCGAGCTTTGCGACGATTCAAGACATGAGCGGCAGGATTCAATTGTACATTTCCGATGACCATACTGGTGCGGGTGTGCATTTGGTTTTTAAACAGCATGATTTGGGTGATATTTTAGGTGCACAAGGCACTTTGTTTAAAACCAAAACCGGAGAATTGTCGATTCGTGTGACACACCTGGAACTTCTGACAAAGTCATTACGCCCATTACCAGAAAAATTTCACGGCTTGACTGATCAAGAGCAAAAGTACCGCCAGCGCTATCTGGATTTGATTACCAATGAAGCAGCACGTAAAACTTTCACGACGCGCTCAAAAGTGATTCAAGTAATTCGTGAATTCTTGGTTGCGCGTGAATATCTGGAAGTCGAAACGCCGATGATGCATTCGATTCCGGGCGGTGCTTCAGCGCGACCTTTTGCTACGCACCATAATGCTTTGGACATGGAGCTTTACTTGCGTATTGCGCCTGAGTTATATCTCAAACGCTTGGTGGTAGGTGGCATGGAGAAAGTGTTTGAAATCAACCGTAATTTTCGTAATGAAGGTATCTCTACCCGACATAATCCGGAATTTACGATGCTGGAATTCTATGAAGCCTATCAAGATTTTACTTACTTGATGGATTTGACTGAACAAATGTTTGCGGATGTCGCACAGAAAGTCCTGGGTACTTTGCAAATTACTTACCAAGGAAAAACCATCGACTTGTCAAAACGTTTTTTGCGGTTGACGATTACACAAGCGATTCAGAAATTTCATCCGAGTTATACCGATGCGCAGCTTTGCGATCGAGGTTTTTTGATCGACACATTGGAATCGCTGAGTGTTCATTACAATAGCAACGATGGCATTGGTGGGCTGCAACTGTCGTTGTTTGATGAAACTACTGAGCATTTGCTGTTTGAGCCGACGTTTATTGTTGATTATCCGGCGGAAGTCTCGCCGTTGGCGCGACGTAACGATAGCAATGCAGATATTACTGACCGTTTTGAACTGTATATTGCGGGACGTGAAATTGCCAATGGTTTCTCTGAATTGAATGACCCTGAGGATCAAGCCGCGCGTTTCTTAGAACAAGTGAAAGCTAAAGATGCCGGTGATACAGAAGCGATGCACTATGATTCTGATTACATCCGCGCGTTGGAATATGGTTTGCCACCAACGGCTGGAGAGGGTATTGGTATTGACCGTTTAGTAATGCTATTGACGGATAGTCCGAGTATTCGTGATGTCATTTTGTTTCCACAGTTACGGCGTGAGGATGGATGATGTTGCCGGTACTAGCGTAAGCTGATGATCGACCAATTATTTCTTTCCGCATGGTTTTTGAGTGTGACATCCGGATCCACTGCGACCGGATGCGTGACTTTACTCATGAGTGGTAAATCGTTGAGGGAGTCGCTATAGAACCAACTACGCAGAAACGACAACCATGTTAAATTGTGCTCGTCGAGCCATTTTTCTAGTCGTTCGATTTTACCTTCCCGAAACGAAGGTGTGCCTGTAATCCTACCGGTGAATTCGCCTTCTTTCTGTTCCGGTTCAGTCGCAATCAGATGATCGATTCCGAATAATTGCGCAATTGGTGCAGTGACAAAGCTGTTAGTAGCGGTAATGATAATGCACAGATCACCATCCAATTGGTGCCTTTCGATCAAAGAACGTGCGCCGGGGGCAATAATCGGCATAATTTTTTTCTGAACGAATTCGCTGCGCCAAGCTTCCAGTTGAGCGCGTGGATGACGTGCCAGTGGTTTGAGTTGAAAGTCTAGGAATTCATGAATGTCTAGTGTGCCGGCTTTGTATTGCTCGTAAAACTCGATATTCTTTGCTTCGTGTAATTCGCGATCCAGTGCTTTTTTTGTAATCAGGAATTGTGCCCACTGAAAATCGCTATCGCCCGCAATAAGGGTGTTATCCAAATCAAATAATGCTAAGTTCATGAAGATACCTGTAATAATTCTCGTAATAAAGGAACTGTAATATGGCGCTGGTTCGCAAGTGAGTAGCGATCCAATGCATCAATAATCATCATCAGCGATGATAGATCACGCCGACCATGCCGCAGCAAGTATAGGCAAACGTCTTGCGATAAATTGAAGCCGCTATTTGCAGCGTGCTTTTTCAATGCGTGTATTTTTTCTTCTTCATTCAGATCGTGCACTTGATAGGCTAAGCCCCATCCTAGGCGCGTTACCAAGTCTTGTCGCATATCTAAATATTTTGGCGCAGCAGAGCCGCTTACTAAGAAAATAGCTTCGCTTTCGTCGCGTAATTGATTATACAATTTAAACAATTCTGCTTGGCCGGAAGTATTCAAAGCATCGATATCGTCAATTGCTACACAATCGATGTCGTTTGATGTTAAAAAATCATGTTGTTTGTCGGCAGAAAAGAACACAGCATTTTGACCGTTAGCAGCGGATTCAGTAATCATGGCTTGCAGTAAATGGCTTTTGCCACATCCAGGGTTACCCCATAAATAAATGAAGCGTTCTTTTTCCTGCTTTAAAAGAACATTTTTAAGTAATTGCAGTAATTCAACATTGCGCCCAGGTAGAAAATTGTCCAGCGTAGGCACAAATGGGGTGTGAATATCCAACAGTAATTGTTTATTAAAATCAGCGTGCACAGAACCCATCAGTATGATTGATCTCGTTTGTCGGTATACAGATTGCTTCCCAGATAGTGTTGATGCAAATGGCGCAACCATACCAGTAGCACGGCACTAACGGGTAAAGCTAATAAAATTCCAAGGAAACCAAATAATTGTCCAAACGCTAGCAAGGCAAAGATGACCATGACCGGATGGAGTCCAATACGATCGCCAACCAACCAAGGTGTAATGAGCATGCCTTCAAGCAGTTGGCCAATAGCAAATACAGATCCTACATAAATGAGTCCCGTCCAGTCTTGAAACTGCATCAAGGCAGCGAGCGTCGCTAGAGTTAAACCGACGATCATGCCGAGATAGGGTACAAATACTAGAATGCCAGCCACCAAGCCTATCGGCAGGGCAAACTCTAATCCTACCAGCCATAAGCCGGTGATATAAAAAAAACTCATTAACACAATTACTGCGAGTTGCCCGCGTAAAAATTCTGCCAGTATGGCATCGGTCTCAAACGCCAACACGGAAATCTTCTTATGCCAATATCGGGGAATCATTTCATCAATCAGTTTTATTAATTGATCCCAATCCCGAAGCATATAAAATAAAACAACAGGAACCAGTAGTAAATTAACTAAGAATTCTACAATTGCCATGCCGCCAATGGTCAATGACGGTAAAATTTTTGCGGCAAAGCTACCTGCGCTTTTCCAATGTTCAGTAAAAGCCTGCTTTAATGCAATCATGTCGAGTTGTAAATTCACATCCAACTTGGCTTCGATCAGAGGAATGACAGTGGTTTTAATGATATCCAGATAAATCGGTACTTTGTCGAAGAAATGACTGGTTTCCTTCTGTATCAGGGGGATCATGATGAATACCAATGCTGCCAGTAATCCTGTTAACACAATCAAGACGAGCACCGTGCCGAGTGTGCGGGAAAATTTTTTATCTGCTAAGTAGGTGACGATCGGATTGCAGATATAAGCAATCACCGCAGCGAATAAAAAGGGAGTCAAAATCGGGCCGAGCAGATAGATTAAGCCACCGGTTACGCATGAAAGTAGTAACCACCAGAGATAATTCAAATTATCCGTGCGCGTATTATTCTCCATGAGTGCTATATTTTAGCCCGCTTTGGTTTTTAATGCATGGGCTGCAAGATTTTTGCCTAACTCCCAAATGGAACCTGGAACTTGATGGGTATCGGCAATCGTTTTGCTGAATGCAGCGATGATGTGATCCAGGTCTTTTTGTTGCAGTATCAGCGGTGGTAGCAGTTTAACCACATTCATGCCATGTCCGGCTACTTGCGTCAAGATTCGGTGTTCTTTAAACAAAGGAATGGTAATCATCTGACAGAACAACCCTTTGTTTGCAGTTTCAAGCATCATCCAAGCGGCTTTTAGCGATAAGCTACTGGGGGATTTAAATTCGACTGCGATCATGGAGCCTTTTCCTCGGGCTTCTTTGAAAAATTCAAACTGTCCTTTCAAAGTATTTAAGCGATTGATGATTTCCGAACCGATTCTGGCGCTGTTTTCTACCAATTTTTCTGCTTTGATAATTTTTAAACTGGCTAAACCGGCTGCCATCGCCATGTTGTTTTTTGAGAAAGTCGAGCCATGCACCACCGCGCGATCCATGCGATTAAATACACTGTCCATGATTTTCTGCGTCATGGCGACCGCGCCAACCGGTACAAAACCACCCGATAACGCTTTTGCCATGCAAATCATGTCGGGTTTGACTTGCCAATGTTCGATCGCCCAGAATTTTCCGGTACGTCCGATGCCGGTTTGTATTTCATCGGCGACGAATAGCGTACCGTATTGCTTGCATAATCGTTCTACCTCAGGTAGATAATTGTCATCGGGAATATTCACCCCCTTACCTTGCACCGGTTCTACAATAAAAGCGGCTACATCCTTATTGCACAATGCTTTTTCTAATGCGGCAAGATCATTAAAGGGTACAGAGCCACAGTCGAGTAGCAGCGGGCCAAAACCATCCCGGAAGATCTGTTCGCCATTCAATGACAATGCACCCATCGTTAAACCGTGGTAGGCATGATCGCAACAGATGATGCGGTTACGCTTGGTCACATAGCGGGCAAATTTTATGGATGCTTCGACCGCTTCTGTACCGGAATTACAAAAGAAAACGCGTGATAAATTATCAGGCGTGGTGGTCAATATTTCTTGTGCCAGTAAGCCGCTTAGAATGGATACATCGAGTTGCACCAGATCTGGCATTTCTAAAGTCAGTACTTCCTTCAGCGCGTTAATCATTGTTGGATGGTTACGTCCGAATGCATAAACACCGAAACCGCTTAACAGATCGAGGTATTCATTACCGTGTTCGTCATAGAGATATTGACCGACGGCACGTTGATAATTGCGATCATAGCCAATGGTTTTGAGAACCCTAACCATCTGGGCATTTAAATACCGATCATGTAAGTCAAATTTATCGGAGCGATGTTGTGATAACAGACTGGCTATACTGAAAGACATGAACGACCTCTACATGTAAAAAAACACCGCCGACAAAGCCGGAGGCTGGAATCCAAGAGCTTCCGAAAATAGAAAAACCCGATACCGCCGTTCGGCGGTATCGCTGTAAGTAAAATCAGTGCAAATCATACCATTCATTCCCTTCTTTATGCTGCTAGAAGTGTAGTGTCTGACGTAAGGTTTACTATTGAATCAAATGCTGTAGTTATATGTAGCATGGATAAATGTGGCAAAGTTTTGCTGGAGATACTACACTAGGTAGCCAATCGCGCAGCAAATATGCCTAAGAGGTAACAGTGAAAGCCAATAACTTGCGACCGCCTCACAGGCACAAATACAAATGCTGCGCCGCGGCATTCGACAATGGCAAAGCGTTGCGGAACATGAAATCATCGCATCAGAACTAGAAGCGAACATCTATTTCGCATACCCTTACCATTTCAGGGAGCGAGGATTGAACGAAAACAGTTATGAATTGCTACAGCCAGATTTATCTCAAATCTTTCATAGCTTCCTTCAGCATCAATAGAATGGGTGTGTCTTAATGACTTTCATAAGCGTAGATAAACAATGAACGAAAGAAGCTGGGACCGCTTGCTGAAATCAATTGAGGACGGGCTAGTGGTACCTGTATTGGGTCCTCAGGTACTCATCGATCAAGATAGCAAGGGTTCCCTGCAAGCGCAAATTGCGCGCCAGCTTCTGAAGTTTTATGACGATGATATCGGTAGTGATGTGTTGCCACTGTGTCATGAATTAAATGCAGTTGTCACGCGGCTTAAGCAGAATCATCCCATTCAGGATCTTTATGGAGATATTCATGACGCCATTGAGAAACTCATGCCCAAAAATGAGGCTGATATTCCGCAATCTGTCAGACAAATTGCAGCCATTACGCATTTTCGTCTCTTTGTTACGCTCACACCAGATGATTTGCTCGCTCGCAGCCTAAGGACGCGCTGTGCAGTCAATGAGATTATTCATTCACCTTATTTACCCACGAGCGAGGGATCCGATCTGCCGACTGACTGGTTGTCGCGACCAGGGGAAGTGCATCTGCTCTATTTATTTGGAAAATCAAGGCCGGCTCCGATGTACGCGATTCACGATGAGGATGTTTTGGAGTATGTACACAATATCATTGCGCGTGGCAGTCATGTGCCGGTCAAGTTTTTTGATGAATTGCAACAGCGTAATCTTTTACTGATTGGTTGCAATTTTCCTGAGTGGTTAAGCCGATTTTTTCTGCGTCTGACTAATCAGAGGCGACTTTCGGATACACAGAGAAAACGGGAATGGTTGGTTGAGGCTTTACGCCCGGAAGAAGATCTCGTTTATTTTCTCAGGAGCTATAGCGAAGGCACTGAGGTTTTGCCGGATATTTCGCCTACCGCGTTTATTGCTGAACTTCATCAGCGCTGGTTGGCGCGCAATGGTGCGGTGGCGGAAGGTGAGGCTACACCTACTCAAGCTGAGATTATTCCCCGCAATACACTATTTTTTGTCAGTTACTGTCGCGCACCTGATTTTCCGGCTGCAGCGAAACTGGTGGCGTCATTGAAATCACTAGGCGTGGCAGAAAATGAAATCTGGTTTGACAAATCCGAGATTGAACCCGGGCAGGATTTCCGCGAGCGTATTCTGGACGGTATCCGTTCTTGCCGCTATTTCGTGCCATTGATTTCCAATGCGGCCGATCAATTGGATGAGAAATTTTTCCGGCGTGAATGGCATGAAGCCATTGATCGCGGCAAATCGATTCAGGGGCGCACGTTTGTTGTTCCCATGATCGTAGATCAGGCTTACGATCCGGAAAGTTATACGCGGGTGCCTCGTGAATGGAAAGACGAATTGCATTTCGGCCATGCGCCGATAGGTCAGCCCGATGAACAAACCAGCGCACTATTAAAAAAACTCATCCGTGCCGAGAGGCAGCACGGGAGCTGAGTGATGAATACAACACCGGCTCCTCACATGCCACTGGTAAGCAACGAGACACAAACGCATGTAACGCTAACCGCCCAGTCACCCTGGCCGGGGCTTGCTGCCTATGATGAGCGTGCGAGTGATTTCTTTTTCGGCCGCAAGGAAGAAGCTGCCGAGCTGGCGCGCATGATTCGCTTGGCGCCATTGACTGTGCTGTATGGCAAATCTGGGCTCGGCAAAACTTCATTATTACAAGCCGGACTTTATCCATTGTTGCGTGCCGAGCATTATTTTCCTATTCATTTGCGGCTTGATTTCAGTTCGTTAGCAATGCTTGCGCCGCTGGATCAAGCCATGCAGAAATTATTGCAGGCATTTGCCGGAGCGGGTGTTGAATTTTCACCGGCCGCGGCAGGTGAGAGTCTATGGCACTATTTGCACCGACGTGATTTGGAAATATGGAATCAGGATAATTATCCGCTTATACCGGTATTGATTTTTGATCAGTTCGAAGAAATTTTTCCCCAGGGAGAATGGAATCCAGAACGAATTCAGCCTAGCCTCAATGCCTTGGCCGATCTAATTGAGAATCGTATTCCGGATGAGTTTATCGCGGGAGATACCAGTCGGCATGCTCTGTCTGAACTGGATGTGCGAGCACAGCACTATCGTATTGTGTTGTCTTTCCGGGAAGATTTTCTCGCCGAAATCGAGGGCTGGAAGGAGCAAGTACCCTCTTTGTTGCGCAATCGCTTGCGCTTACTCCCGATGTCACGTGAGCGCGCCATTCAGGCCGTTACCTCAGCTGGCTCAGCCGTGCTTGCAGCAGGTGTTGCAGAGCCGCTGGTTGATTTTGTCGGTAATCTGGATTCATCCACGGCAAGTATCTTGCCGGTAATTGAGCCCGTTTTGCTAAGTCTTTGCTGCTATCAACTGAATCAGCGCCGCTCACCTGGCAGCAAGATAGACATCGATTTATTGCATCAGGTCGGACAGGACATTCTGCAGGATTTCTATCATGAAGCATTGGCCGGGATGCCTGCAACGGTATCAGAGTTTATTGAAACTTACTTGATTCAAGGCAATCGCTATCGCAGCAGTTACCCTGTCGATCAGGCATTGCAGGATGAGTTTCTGACCAGGGAACAGCTTTCACTTCTGGCCAGCAAACACCGACTGCTACGTATTGACCAGCAATTAGGTGTGAACCGGATTGAGCTGATTCACGACCGCTTAGTCACTGTCGTGAGCAAAGCACGCGATGAGCGTTTGCGGCAGGCCGAACTGCAGCGCCTACGCGCTGAAGAAGAAACACGTAGGCGTCAGATGGTCTTGGCCAATGCCTTAGAAAAGCAGGTTGCCGCAGAAACACTGGCGGAAGAGCGATTACGTGCGACGGAAAGGGTGCAAGCCGATGCGACACGCTTGCGTAAACAGACAAGGCAATTACAAGGGGCATTGCTGGGCGTCATCATATTAGCAGGTGTGGCGGGTTACGGCTTATACGATGCCCATTCTGAAAAGAAAGTACGCAAGCTGGCGCAGCGAGAAGCAATTAGCTTGCGCTTAGTATCAGAAAGTCTGGATATTTCCAGCGGCGTTCGTCCCGGTGGAGATGAGCGCGCGATTCTACAATTGCTGGCCGCGCAGCAGCTATCTCCCGGCAATAGAAAGGTTGATGCGGCCCTCATTACTACGCTGAGCAGAAAATACTCCACGCAAAAAATTTGGTCTGTGGGCAGCAAAATCAATGCCATTGCCTTTAGTCCTGACGGCACACGCCTTGTTTTAGCTGATAGCGATGGCATGCTGCAGAAGTGGGATATTAATACCGGCCAGCCGATTGGTGATCGATTGCCGGGAGTTATAGAGGGGGTATCTACTTCCCCAGACGGTCAGATTAGCGTGTTAAGCAGTCAGGATAATGCTTTGCGCCTGTTGAATGTCCACACCGACCAACTGATTGGTGAACCTCTGCGTGGGCATGAGGGAAAAGTTATCAGTGTTGCGTTTTCACCTGACGGTAAGCGGATTGCTTCGGCTAGTCGGGATGCAACTGTGCGGTTATGGACAGCAAGTAATATTCAGCTTATCGATGCGCCGCTGCAGGGACACGAGGATATGGTGACCAGCGCTGTTTTCAGTCCGGATGGTACACGCATTCTTTCCGCCAGCGACGATAAAACATTGCGGTTATGGCATGCTGATACCGGTCAACCGATTGGCGAACCGATGCGCGGCCATGAAGGTACACTCAATGGCGCGGTATTCAGTCCGGATGGCGCACGTATAGTCTCGGCTGCGAGTGACGAAACGCTGCGGCTATGGGATGCCAATACGGGGCAACCGATCGGCGAACCGCTGCAGGGACATGAAGCAAGTGTAGAGAGCGTCGCTTTCAGCCCGGATGGTGCATGGATCGCATCAGGGGGTAAAGACAGCATGGTGCGTGTATGGGATGCTGATACCGGTCAACCGCTGAGTGAACCCTTGCGGCGGCATCAGAAAATGGTGCGCAGTGTTGCTTTCAGCCCGGATAGCGCATCTATTGTTTCAGGCAGTTACGACAATACGTTGCAGCGCTGGGATGTCAAGACGGGCCAACCCATTGACGAGCCGATGACAGGGCACACCGGGCCCGTGGTGAATGTAGCCTACAGTCCGAACGGCCAGTATATTGTATCAGGCAGTAAAGATAGAACAGTGCGGTTGTGGAATGCCCATACCGGCCAACTGATCGGCGAAGCATTGCAAGGGCATGAAGAGCGCGTGAACGGCGTGGCTTTCAGCCCAGATAGCCGCCGTATTGTCTCCGGTAGTCACGATATGATGCTGCGGTTATGGGATGTGGAAAGAGGGCTGCCGCTTGGCGATCCGTTACCGGGGCATGTGGGTGCTGTATTGAGCGTGGCCTTTAGCCCGGATGGTGCGCGTATCGTTTCGGGTAGCGCTGATAAAACCCTCCGACTGTGGCCGGCCAACACCGAGTGGGTGACCGAGCTTTGTAGTAAGCTGACTCGCAATATGAGCCCAACGGAATGGCGTACATGGGTATCGCCTGATGTCAAATACCGTAAACAATGCGCTAATTTGCCTATTCCTGAGGATACTGCTGCGGCCGCAGAATCGTCCCCAGGTGACCGGGAATCGGGCTCATGATAGGCACATTGCATATCAAGTTTCGTTCAGGACAGATAATATGTCAAACTTTCTAAAAAAGTGATACATTGCTTCGTTGGTGCAGCATATAGGGTGCAATTTTATTATATTGAGTTTCTGTCATTTCCATTTTTCAATTAAATCAAATAGTGTTAACAGGCAATAATTGTTTAGTCCCACGGTTACTGGAGACGAGCGGAAATATACTGCCGACAGAATTTGAAATGGAATATTGTCGAAACTGGAAGAGCCAACTGATGCTGCTTGACTCAAACTAAAAAGCCTCCTGGAAAGCCAGGTCGATTTTTTCGGAGTACGAACACCAAATAGAGGAATCAATATTGTGAATAAGATTCGCACAACTATTCTTATATTTATATTATTGCTATCTGTGTTCCTGGCATTTTTACCATTAACACTTCAAGCACAGTCTGCTATAGACGGTGCAGGAATAGATCCTCGTGGTCTTTTTTATCCTCGTATTTTTGATTGGGTAGGATTGATTAATATTTGGCCATTAACACCGGATCAAGCCAAAGGTGATCTGAATTGTCGTCGTAGCGGATCTGACTGCAATCGCTGTACAGCGGATGTAGTTGGACAGTTTCGCAAGATTGCCAGCGGACACAAGCAGCGTAAAGCCAAACCGTGGCGCTTTCAGTGGGGTCGTACCTATGAACCTGAGGCGATCAAGCCTTACGATGCGTTCGATGAGGACAGCCCACTCGCGGACGGGCTTGGTTTGTCTAAAGCGCACCCGCAAGGATTCGTACGCACAAACTCTGGCCGTTACATGTATGCTGGTAGTCACAGTCAATATGAAGAGCACAAACCAGGGGTGATTCATTATAGAGCAGATGCCTGATGGCAAGAAGTATCTTGCCTATCTGCATCGTACGAGAACCCGCCATCTCAGTGGGGTACATGTGCTTGGCCGCTACCTCGTTTTCGGCGAACGTCTGTACGGCAGAGATAATCTCCTGCGTGTAATCAACCTTGATCGTCCTGACGTACGCCAAGATATCGCTCATGCCATGCCTGAACCAGCGACTGATGACGCCTTTGCGAGCGATAAGCTTTTCGGAGGCGGAATAGGAATGGTACGCCTTGTCGGTGGTAACTACTTATTGATCAGTAGTCATCCCGGGGATCGTGACAATCGTCCGCGATTCCATAGCTTTTATCTTGTTACTGGGGATCTTTCCGACCCTACTCAACTGCAGATCCGCTTCATTCGCCAGCAAATGTACACTCACCCCCCACATTTTGGCAATACGGAGCGCAAGTACTCAGAGAATCTCTCTCTCATTACTGAATGTGCTACTGGGGATATCTACGCTATTCACAGTAGTGGGGACAGCGAAGGTCCTGATGCTCTTATTGGCAGAGGTTACTGGCGGCTCTCGAAGCTCATAGTTACAACTGCTGGAATTGAATTACAACCAATAGATGCATACGATGTGCCACAAAATGCCCAGGATTGCCATATGCGTTCTGCTGCTTCCGCTGGCGTGAATGCGAGTGACAAGCTTGAGCTTCTCTGTCACCAGTACCGCAAGGATCCTGATCCATCGGCGATAAATCCATTTCAATTCAATATTACTGGTGATGATGCCTGGGTCTTCACGGCTGAAACACCAAATTAAGGGAATTCCACTATGAGCAGAACCATCTCGAGATGCAGTGAAATGAGAATTTGGCCTGCGATTGGAACATCGGCGATGCATTACGATAATGCGATGGCTGAAATTTTTTGCAAGGCTGAAGTGTGAATTGATAGATCGTTAAACTTGCAAAAGGCTGAGGACGACTAGATGTATTTACAGAAACTGAAAAGCGAATCGTAAATCAACAGACTTACAACGTTAAAGGTGTCTAGTGATAAGTATAATTCTGATGCTTTACGCGTTCTGTATTGATTAAAAAAGTGATATGTGCTGTCAAAAATGGAGTCCATGTGTTTAAGCAGCGGCTAGATTTG
>ERZ1292625.2346-Hain-H41-01um-R1-2346-length-17819-cov-4_pt1 | contig 17819 bp, 18 predicted proteins | sample MGYA00564400_ERZ1292625 | MGnify/ENA primary metagenome ERZ1292625 (study PRJEB36523, sample SAMEA6512639) | groundwater metagenome | collected 2019-01-08 | study: AquaDiva: Metagenomics assemblies of 32 groundwater samples
TTTGAATTTAAATGTGGGCTTCGACAAACTTAACCCGGGACAGGTCGGCAACACTGACCCTAACAGTCCTTTTGGACCGAACGGTACGATGGCCTCCGGTACCTGGGAGTCTAATCTTCCGGACGCACAGGAAGCGTGCCAGTCGCAAGGAGGAACCCCCACCGTACTTGATAACGGGAACGTGCGCTGTGATCAGGCCTCTGCACCAAGAGACCAGGCCTTTCCACACGGCCGCACCTCTATAGAAATGAATGAGGTGAGTGCCTGTCGTGCACAAAACGGTTGTACGGTAGAAGCGCTTGTTCGTAGTAACTACAATTGTTGGTGTTCAGGCTCTATCACTCTTGCCGAAGGGCAGTTCCACTCCGCTATTACGACCACTGGCATGGCAGAACATCCAAGCTGTGCGTATGTGCGCGTACAAAGTTACCCAACCCGTGAAGCCTGCCAGGCTGGCTTGCCTGCGATCCAGGACTACGTGCTTACCGGATCTAACAATTCCACGCTTAGGTTTGAGTGTTACTCCGGAACCAGCGCCGTCCTTGATGCGCGTGAGTGTTCCGCAACTGGCACACTAAGTCTATGAGTACCACTGCCCGTCGTATTCTTGTCATTGCAATCGCGGTCGCGGTAGTGATCGCTGTGCTCGGAGTCATCTGGATGTTTTTCTTCCGAGGTGGTCCTGAGCTGCAGGTGGGTGGGGGAGATCCTTTTGGTAACGCAGGTTCCGGAGACGCCGTTGGCACCAACGTCCCTGGCGTACTTGATTCCGGTATTGATTACTCTGGTGACGCGGGAACTCTTGTGGCTCCGCGTCTTGTTCGTATTACTGATGCCCCCGTCGCACTCGGTGTGGCAGCGATGTATATCCCCGAAGTACCTGCCGCAACGACGACTGACGGCGGTGTGACGCCCGCAGTTCCGCCAGACGTAGAGATTCGCTTTGTAGAGCGCCAGAGCGGTAACGTCTATGCGTATCGTGCGTACGCCCGCTCGCTCACACGTCTTTCAAATCAAACGGTTCCTGGGGTACACGAGGCAGTGTGGTTGTCTGACGGTTCTCTCACCTATCTTCGTTTTCTTACTGATACCTCTGGGACTGAGACACTCCAGACCTACGCACTCCCTGCGAATGGCGATGGTGGCTACTATCTAGAAGCAGGCATTACTGATCTTGCAGCAACGAGCAGCGCTGCCGTCATGTCGCTCGTCACGAGCTCTTCGGGCTCAATCGCCACGGTGGCAAACGCCGACGGCACCGAGCCGCGTACCGCATTCTCTTCTGCAATCACTGATCTTGCCGTTTCATTCTTCGGACGTGGGTATCTTGCGACGACCCGTGGCTCCGCAAGTTTGGATGGATACTCCTTCCTTGTATCAGAGGGGGGAACCACCTGGAGCCGTCTTGCAGGGCCGGTGCGTGGTATTGCCGCAATTGGAAGTCCTGGTGGCAAGACCGCGCTCGTTTCGTATGTTGATCGCGGCACGCTTATCACCAATCTCATAAACACCGACACGCGTGAGGTTACTCCACTTCCGGTCGCCACTCTTGCACAGAAGTGTGCCTTCTCTCCTGACAGCACGGCAGTCTATTGTGCAGTGCCGAAAAACACTAACGGCACCATCCCTGACGGGTGGTACCAAGGAGCTACCGCCTTTGATGATCGTATTTGGAAAGTAGATCTTGTCGCACGCATCACCACGCTCATGGTAGACCCTGGAGAAGTGGGGGACATGACGGTAGACGCGGTTGCGCTTTCAGTAGATCCTTCAAACGATATTCTTTCCTTCACAAACCGCACGGACGGCTCCCTCTGGGCCTACGACCTTTAGTCCGCGACAACGACAGGTGCGTTTCTAATTTTGCGTGAGATCAGAAGCTCCTGGAGAAGAGTGAAGAGGTTGCTCGTAATAAAGTAGAGGGCGATTGCACCTGAAGTGAAGGCGACAAACCCAATGATGAGGGGGAGCATGAAGCGCATCTGGAGTGCCATCGCACGGCCAAACTCTTCCTGCATGGTGGCTGGGGCAGAGCCGGTAGGCTTTGGAGGGACGGGAATCGCCACATAGGCGTGTGCGAACTGGGTAATCATGGCAATGACGGCAAGCGTGATGCTTGCACCTGCAACGGGGAGAAGGCCGAGGAACATCGTGGAGATTACCTCAGGTACTGGGACGAATGAGTAGAGGAGCGGGACGGCAACCTGAGAGAGGGATTCGTTCTGGAACACCCAGAAGAGGGCGATGAGCACTGGGATCTGTATCAAAATAGCGAGAAGGCTCGCAAAGGGCTTTACGTTGTACTTCTTATAGAGCGCAAACATCTCCTTTGCCTGCGTCTCCTTGTCATCCTTGTACTTCTCACGGAGCTCCTTGAACTCAGGCTCAATGGCCTTCATGGCCTTCTGGGTGCGGATGGCGGCGACCGTAAGAGGGAGGGTGATGACCTTCACCACGAGTGTGACTGCCACCACCGCAAGACCCGCGTCTCCTCCAGGCAAGACGCCCGTGAGGTACACAAGAAGGTTGTATATAGGAACGTAAAGAACGTCGTGGAAGAAGCCGATCATAGTGAGTGGATTCTACGTGTGAAGTGCCCTTGTTAGCAAGGAGGACAATTCGTGTGAAAGATCTTTAAAGGACAAAGAAGGTGCCCCGGTACGGGCATAAACCACGAGTGCGAAGTCCGGGGAGCACCAAGGTTTCATGACCGATAGGATCCGACGCTTCAAAAGGTGCCGGGAGACCGAGAGTCTAGCCACTTTCTTAGGGACAACAACAGCACAGCCCCCGTGCCCTGGGGCGGCGGGGGCCAGTGTAAGAGAGAAATGCGTACTCGCAGCACGTGCCCCGGCAGTAGGGAAGGTCCTGCGGGTGAGGCGCATGCGGCGTGGCAGCATGTCCTATTTCTTTGGCTTAGAAACGGTAAGGGCAGCGCGTCCTTTACGGCGGCGGGCAGCGATTACACGCTTACCACCGACGGTAGAAGTGCGGGCACGGAAGCCGTGCGTCTTTGCGCGCTTCCTCTTTTTTGGCTGATAGGTTCGCTTTGGCATGATTTCGTGTCGTCGTTAGATGTCCACAGGATACTAACAGTTTCCCCACTGCGAGGCAAGAATTGGCAGGGGGTGGAATGCGCGTATACTACACCAACTATGAATAAGTACGACTCGCGTGAACTTTGGGAACATGTGCTCTCGCAGGTCGAACTTTCAATCTCTCCAGCAAACTTCAATACCTGGTTTCGTGAAAGCTCTATCGTAAAGATAGAAGACGGTATTGTGTACATCGGCGTGCCAAGTCAGTTCTTCCGGGACTGGTACCTAAAGAAATTCCACCCGCTTCTCCTCAAGATTATCCGCGGCGTGTCCTACGAGTTCCGCAATATTGAGTACATGATCGTGAAAGATGCGTCTCGCAAGCCTCGTACCGAGCGCAGACGTGAGCCAAGTATGGAAATGCCGCTTGATGAGTTCTACATCAACAAGAGCGACAACCTAAACCCAAAATATACGTTTGACACGTTCGTTGTCGGTTCCTTTAACGAGCTTGCGTACGCGGCAGCACAAGCAATTCTTGCCCGGCCCGGCATTACCTACAACCCACTCTTCATTTATGGAGACACGGGAAGAGGGAAGACGCACTTGATCCAAGCAATTGGGAACCAGTTCAAGAAACTGTATCCAAATCGCAAGGTTTTTTATCTCACCTCCGAGCGTTTCTCTGTGGATTACACCGATTCTATCGGCAGCGGGTCTGCGAATCGCTTCAAAGAGAAGTACCGTCAGTATGATTTGCTCATCATGGACGATGTACAGTTCCTTGCGAAGAAAGAAAAAACCCAGGAAGAGCTTTTCCACCTCTTTAACTCGCTCCACGACAACAACAAGCAGATTATTTTCTCCTCAGATCGTTCTCCACAGTCTATTCCTGACATTGCAGACCGCGTGCGTGGCCGTTTGTCCTCTGGAATGACGGTAGATATTGGTGAACCGGATACGGAGAGCCGTATGTCTATTGTGCGCCGTAAGGCGGCAGCGAACGGGGTTACTTTGGGTGAGGATGTCATTGAATATGTGGCCACCTCAGTCTCTGGGTCTATCCGTGAGCTTGAGGGAGTCATAAATAGCGTGGTCTGCCACACTCAGGTGAAGGGAGTTCCTCCCGATCTTGCAGAGGTACGCCAGTCCCTACGCGCCTTTTCACGGCCTACTAAGACGGTTTCTGTGAAGCACGTGGTCTCTAAGGTGGCTGAGTTCTATGGCATAGATGAAGAAAGCATCTATGAGAAGACTCGCCGTAGGGAAGTGGTCCGTCCTCGCCAGGTAATCATGTATTTGCTCCGTGAGGACTTCTCTGTGTCCTACCCAACCATCGGTTCTAAGCTTGGAGGTCGTGATCACACCACCGTCATTCACTCCTGTGAGAAGGTGAAGCGTGAAATTGTGGATGATGCGGATCTTGCAAAAGAGATTCAGGACATCCGCGGATTGTTGGTATAGTTGTTGATAAGGGTATGGAAAAGTCACAGATAGTCATGTGGGTAAAGAACGGACAACCTCGGGTTCGTAGTGTACGAAGAAAAAATTCCCGCGTGATATCCGCATGTCGTGGCACGTTCTCCACAGCTTCTCAGTTCATCTCATGTCAGAACAGCTCGTACTTGCTTCGTGATTTTCGTTTTCCACGTATCGACAAGACTAATAAGTAATTATGATTATTAATTTAAATAAAAAAGAATTCAGAGATGTGGTGGGGATTGTATCTCGCTTTGCAGATAAGAGATCTTCTACACTTCCCACTCTTTCTGGCATCGCACTCATTGCAGGAGATGAGGGAATTAAAGTTCGCGCCACTAATCTTGAGACGGGAGTCGATATGTTTGTAGAGGGAACGATTAAAACTCCCGGCGCAATCGTTATCCCATCTTCTGTGCTTCGTGATATCTCTTCCTCCTTTTCTGATTCAGGTCAGGTGACTATTGAACACTCTGGGGATACCGCGATTATTACCGCTGGAACCGCAAAGAGTACAGTGAAGACACTTCCATTTGATGATTTTCCTTCTCTACCACTTCCAGAGAACCCAAAGACTACTTTCCGCATCCCTGGCGCGTCTCTCGTGTCCTTGATCAACACAGTCGCGTCCTGTGCCTCTACTTCCACTATTCGTCCTGAACTTGCTGCAGTACTCCTTTCTTCTGAGGGAGGACAGGTGAAGGCAGTAGCAACAGACTCTTTCCGTCTTGCAGAGAAGAAAATCTCTATTAAAGAGAAGATGAATAACTTCTCCATTCTTATTCCTGCACGTAATGCACTAGATCTTGCGCAGACTATTCCTGATACGGATGTAGAGGTACGAGTAGATGAGCACCAGTGTGCGGTTGTGTGGGGCAAGAATACGCTCACCACGCGCCTCGTAGCAGCTGCATACCCTGATTACACCCAGATCATCCCCAAGTCCTTCACCTCAGAGGCCACAGTGCTTCGTAAGGACTTTGAGGGGGCTTTGAAACGCACTGCAGTTTTCTCCGACTCCTTCCAGAAGGTGCGTCTTGGGTTTGATGTGAAGGGGAAAAAGCTCGCCCTTTCTGCACATAATGCAGATGTAGGGGAGGCGGTAGAGCCGCTTGCTTCCTCTCTTACTGGGGATTCTCTTGAGCTGTCCTTTAACTTCCGCTACCTTCAGACCCCACTTCCTTTGTTTACCTCAGAGAGTATTACGTTGTCTGCGGGAGGTATTGGCCGCCCGCTCGTCATTAAGGGTGTGGGAGATCAGTCGTTCTTGTATTTGGTAATGCCGATGAATCAGTAGTGTGGGTATGGAATGGGTTAATAAAAACAACGGGATACTCACCTTTCTAGGGCTCGTGCTTAGTGCAGCCACCTTTTTTCTAGCAGAGAATAAATCACTAGTTTTGGTAGTGATAGGAGTAACAATTGTCGCCGTGTTTGTGTCCCATAAAATCCACAGGCACAGAGCCACTAATTTTAATGACGTACGAGAGAAGGCAAAGATACTTTTTATTGACGATAAAGAGTGCCAGATTGTTACAAACTTGCGCAGAAATAACTTTGAAGTACGAAAAATAGATGACGTCACCTCTCCTGCGCTAGACACGGACGTGCAATGGGCTAATACAATATTTGTAGACTACAAAGACGTAGGCAAGAAACTGTTTGGGAAAAAGGAAGGACTTGGGCTTATTACCGAACTCAAGAGAACTTACGGAGAAACGAAACGCTATGTTATTTACTCGTCAGCTCAAGACTTCGATGGGCTCGTAGAGTTTCCATACATAAGAAAGAACGCATCATATGACGAGTTTATTTCTCTCATTACGGAAGAGGTCAGCAGGCTATGATCTACATTGGGGCCACGAACAAAGATGGAGAGAGAATATTTAGTACGTTTCCAGAAAGTTTTGTGAGCCCATCAACCCCCTCCTCTCACGTAGGAGGCCAGAGGTACTTGCGCCAGGCGGCGGCGTTTGGGAGCTACGAGATCCTTCTGCAGGAAGAGCCACGAATTTCTAACAGCAACAAAGTATTCAATGCTTTTGTGCAATTAACAGAACAAACACTTGCAGCCGCAGTCCATAATCTCTCAGCAAAAGCGCTGGAACTTTCTGATGACTATCTACACAACATTGTTAAAATTCACGGTAATCAGAAAAGTATTGTGGAGCGCTGTGTCGCCAGTGCAGAAGGTCAGCCAACGTATGCAGATTTTGAAAATACGGTCAGAGAGTACGTACAAACACATCCGCAAGAAACCGCGACAGACCTCTGTGCTCTTTCCAACGAGATCAGGCTCGTTGACTACCACATTGGCGGCTACAACCTTCTGAGAGGTGCACACACACGTACGTCAGTTAGAGAGGTTAATCTTAAGAAATTTTTACTTGGACTGTCGCACCTATTCTTCCAGCAGCTTTCTAAGAATAGAATCATGCTCAGCCTACACAATGTAGATGAACACATGTTGTGCGCTTTTGACTATGAAACATTCAACGTGGCCATGCACGGCTTTTTGGAAAATACTACCAAATACGCGAAGCCCTACTCAAAAATAAGCGTCTTTACGAAAAGCGGCAGTGGCGACTTAGTGTTTGAGATGCAAAGTATTCGTATAGAAAAAAATGAAACCAACATAATTTTAGAAAGAGGTGAATATGGGAAAAACGTTCCGGATGACTTGCGCGGCAGCGGTATTGGTATGTATCAGCTAAAAAAAGCTTTAGACGTAAGCGGAATTCAATTTGGAGTGTTTCCTGACCACACAACTCAGGAGTATGTAGACAAGGTGCCTTACACCCCCAACACCTTTGTGTTTACGTTTCCTAAATATAGATTAGGAACCGAATTACCTTAGTTTTCATCCTCCTCAACCTCCGGCAATGCCGCGTTAAGCGCCCCGATCGGATACTCCCAGTGAGAATACTGCGCGTCTCTCTTTGAATTACCACCTCCGAGTGGGTTGTCTTTGTTTACCCAGTGGAGAATATCGTGCACGCCATCATCTCCTATATACATACCGCGAAGGGCAGGAGGAGCGTTCTCGGGAATGCCGCGTGGCTCACCAAAGAACTCTTTAGGGCGCTTGGTAAGGGCAATGTCCATGAACGCACGCCACATAGGAGCAACGACATAGCCGGCAGTCTCGTGCACCATTGGTGTGTTGTCGTTATTTCCGGCCCACACACCTACTACGATTGAAGGCGTGTATCCCACGGTCCAGGTATCACGGTATTCGTTGGTGGTACCGGTCTTTGCGGCCACATCAAAGCCAGGAATGTTAAACGGGTTGTTTGGCTGGTATGCAGGGAAGCGGGCTTCGTTATTAGAAAGCATTGAAGAGATGTCGCGTGCCACACCTGCATCAAGCACCTGCTCACCAAGTGGAGGAGTGTATTCCTCAAGCACCGTGCCCTTGTTGTCGGTGACCTTTAGGACGGAGACGGCAGGGACGCGCACACCGTTGTTCGCAAACACGCCGTACGCGCTCGTAAGCTCAAGCAGCTTCACTTCTCCGGCACCAAGCGCAAGAGAGAGACCATAGGCATCTGCATTTCCAAGCGTTGAAATACCCATCTGGCTTGCAAGCGCGATCGTCTCGTTAATGCCGGCAAGATAGAGCACTTTTACTGCAGGGATGTTTATAGACTGTGCGAGTGCAGACGTGAAGGTCATCGGGCCACGGAACTTGTTGTCGTAGTTTCCTGGGGCATAGCATGGGTAGACGGCATTGTAGTTATCGGCTGCGCTACAGGCAGTAGAGAACTGGGTAGGGAGATCAAAAATGATTGTGCTCGGGGTATAGCCCTTTAGAAGTGCCGTAGCGTATGCAAATGGTTTAAAGGAAGAACCCGGCTGCCGATTCGCAATTGTTGCGTTATAGCTTCCATCAATCTCTTGGTTGAAGTAGTCACGAGACCCGACCATGGAGAGGATCTCTCCCGTCTTTGGATCAAGAGAGACAAGGGCTGCGTTGCTTGCATTGAACTTCGCCTCGTTCTCTGTTGCATAGTCGTACACAATCTTCTCTGCCTCGTGCTGAAGCTCTGCATCAATCGTCGTGATGACCGAAAGACCTTCTTCAACAACTGCAGGACCATACTTCTCTTCAAGGTACTCACGGACATAGAAGACGAAGTGGGGCGCAATGATTGAAGAGTTTGGCTGCGGACTAAACGTCACTACCTCAGCAAGTGCGGCCTGGTATTCCTCCTCCGTGAGATAGCCCACCTTCTTCATACGCTCAAGCACCAAGTTCTTTCGTGTCTCAAGCCCTTCGCGGTTGTTTCCGTATGGTGAGTAGCGAGTAGGGGACTGCGGAAGTGCCGCCAGGTATGCAGCCTCACCAGTAGTGAGATCCTTAGATGCTTTCCCGAAGAAGGCACGACTTGCAGACTCTACGCCGTAGAGGGTGCCGCCGAACGGTGCATTATTCAAATAGAGTTCAAGAATCTCATCCTTGGTGAAGCGCTGCTCAAGCTTAAGCGCAAGCACCAGCTCGTGCACCTTGCGAGGGATGCTTTTCTCACCCGTGAGGAGGGTCATTTTCACCACCTGCTGTGTAATCGTGGATCCTCCCTGACTAAAAGAGCCCGTAGAGAGGTTCACCAAGACCGCACGAAGGAACGACATGGGACGCACACCAATGTGGCTGTAGAACTGATCGTCTTCAATGGCGATCACCGCCTCCTGCACGTTCTTAGACATACTTTCAAGCGGCACGATGTTACGACGCACGTCAGTATTAAGGTCGTAGAGCACGGTCTCACCCGTACGGTCATAGATCTTCGTGGACTGCTCTACCTTTCTATAGGAAAGGGAATTGAGATCTGGCACCGGGGTAAGTGCAATAAAGATGAGAAAGAGGCCTCCTATAAGAAGGCCGATGCCAAGCGCGACTGAAAGACGCTCGGTAATAGGGTGCAGTTTCTTCCTGCGTCGCATGAGAAGAATGCTACCACGGAAACGAAAAAGCCCGCGAGCTGCGGGCTTTCATGAGGTGATTAGAAAGATTCTTCCTCGTCTTCTGCTGCAAGATCCTCGTCGAGGTCGTCATCTTCTAGGTCCTCGTCCATGTCTTCATCAGGCACGTCAAGAACATCATCATCCTTCATTGAGTCGTCGTCCATGCGTCTGTAAATTAATCTTCGTATGCCCCGCGCCGCGGAGTGCCTCTATTTGACCAGAACGTGCCCGACCTCGCAACAGGGGAACAACGCCTACTGGGGAAAACGACCAGAGAGGGCGGTAATCCCTATCGCAATCGCATCCAGCTCATCGTCCAAGCGCTTCTTTTCGGGAAGCTTTATAAGGAGAGGGATCATACGAGCAAGGGCTTTCTTGTCTGCGGCACCATGCCCAGTCACTGCAAGCTTAATGGTGCCCGGCGCAAACTCTACGATAGGCAGGGCAGCAGCGCCTGCAACCGCAAGAATGGCACCTCGTGCTTCGGCCACCATAAGTGCAGACTTCTTATTTACGCTGAAGAACAGTTTCTCAAGTGCCAGCACTTCAGGAGCATACTTCTCAATTGATTCTTCAACGGCCGTGCGTACCGCAGCCAAGCGCGCTTCATGCGCTCCTTTGGGTGGCGTTACACAGTCACTCCACACCAATATCGGCTTACTCGCGGTCCCCTCAAGAATCGCAATGCCCAGGCGATCGTACCCTGGATCAATCGCCAGTATTCTCATAGCCTTCGGCGTTGGTGAACACTTCTTGCACGTCGTCCTGTTCGTCTAGTATGGAAAGAATCTCTCCGAGTCTCGTCTCGTCATCACCTGCAACCGGCATCTTAGGATCGTTCGAAAGATAGCGACCATCAGGAGTTTTCGTAAATGCCCACGCGGCGCTTCCTGGCGTACCAAGCTCGTACCCATTCTTAGAAAGAATGTGTTTGATCTCCTGTGTGGTGCGGTTCTTGCTGTCAGTTACGGCGACCGCAATGATGGCAATACCACCAGGACCATAAAACTCATACGCGACCTGCTCCAGCTCGCCGCCATCTTTGCTGGCTCCTTTGGTAACGGCGCGATCAATGTTGTCTCTCGGCATATTCGCTGCCTTCGCGCGCATAATGATTGCCGCAAGAGTAGGAGAAGAGATATTGCCCCCCACTTTCTTAGACTCAAGTGCGAGCTCACGAGCAAAGCGAGAAAAGACGCGACTACGTGCCGCATCAGTCACTGCTTTGGCACGCTTTATCTGTGCCCACTTACTGTGTCCTGCCATACGGCCTACTATAGCAAAACCTTTAGCTTCCCGTGCTACGCTTCTGGCATGACGAACGAACGTCCTGAGTTTCCGGAAGCGAGCGGCAATATGCCACACACTGACCTCAGCACGTTTGAGGGATTCTCCCAACTGTCGTCCGCACAACAAGCAATGCTACGGACGCTACAAGAAACAGATCAGCGTCCAGTGAACTGCCACCTCGCGGTGTTCTATCTAGAGCAAGGTGCGGTGACACCCGGCGATGAAAAAAGGTACAAAGAACTGCGAGAATTCCAACTCCAGGGGTATGAAATTTCTAAGGATCCGACACTGGCCGCACTTACCACACAAATCACGAAGACCGGGTTCCCATGCATTGTGGCACCAAGTGTGATGTATGACGCGACGAAACCCCCTGAACCCATGCATTCGTTCGTGGCGTTTAGAAACCCACAAGGCGAGATTGTGCTCTGGGAAAAGTCAGGATTTGACGGAGCATACCAAACGAGAACACTCCCAACAGTGTATGCCGCATATCAATCAGGCGTTGATCAGGTGTTTTGGCGCACTAGAAAACTTAAGACGCGCTAGCGAGATACGCCCTTCCTTTCTCGGTCAGCATGCGTCCACGAGGAGAGCGTTCAATATAGCCAAGACGAAGGAGATACGGCTCGTACACATTCTCTAGGGTGTCCGGGTCTTCATGGAGCGCAGACGCGAGCGCACGAATACCCGCAGGTCCTCCTTTGAATCCAGTCGCAAGTGTCTCTAGATAGCGCTTGTCGTCCTTAGTAAGCCCAAGCTCATCAATGCCGAACATCTGGCAAGCAAGGTCACATACTTCAGGAGTGATGTCTTTCTCGTGCACTTCTGCGTAGTCACGGACGCGCTTGAGAAGTGCGTTTGCGACACGTGGTGTAGCACGACTGCGGCTCGCAATCTTTTCTACCACTGCATCAGACGCAGAGAGGTTAAGCACACGAAGGGAGCGCTTAATGATGGAGCGAAGGTCTTCATCAGAATAAAAATCTAGCTGATACACACCGCCGCCGAAGCGAGAACGAAGTGGGCCAGAAATATGTGAGACGCGCGTGGTCGCGCCCACTAGTGTGAATCGAGGGAGGGGAAGTTCAACGGTACGTGCAGACGGCCCCTTACCAAGCACGATGTCCAGGGTCCCTGATTCAAGTGCAGGGTACAAAAGTTCTTCCACCTTGTTTCCCAGTTGATGAATCTCATCTATGAAAAGAATAGAGCCAGGTTCAAGGTTGGTGAGAATAGCCGCAAGATCTCCGGCGCGTTCAATCGCCACTCCTGAAGTGCTACGAATCGGTGCTTCAAGCGTGAGCGCGACCAAATGTGCGAGCGTTGTCTTTCCCACTCCCGGTGGTCCATAGAACAAAAGGTGTTCGGGCATGTCACCACGCTTCTTTGCGGCGTCCAACACCACCTTCACGTTCGCTTTTACGTGTCCCTGACCCTCATATTCGTCCCAAATAGTAGGACGAAGTGCGGCATCAAGCGCCTGATCACGGACGACCTCTTCTTTGATGGGTTCTGGGGGGGTACTTGACATAAAAGGGAGGGTATGCTAGGATACCATTATACCTCAGTGAGTTTGAGGTCGGAACCTTCGGGTTCTTTTTCTTTGAATTGAATCGTGCGTACCACCCTCTAGGCAAGGTCTGACGGCTTAGGGCGTCTCCCCAAGGATCTTCTGGTATCCACCTCGTTGTGGAAGCACTGGAAGTCTCCTCAGGCGTTTCGTTCACTTTCTCTTTATTGAGAAGGAGTGCCTGGAGGGTAGTGCACATGATTCTCCACCAACCGCCTATGGGGCGGTTTTTCTATTGTGGCAGATCTACGACACGACGAAGCTCTTCAATCGTCGTCTTTCCTTCAAGTACTTTCAAAATGCCGTCCTGCGCAAGAGTAGGGAAGCCCTGACGAAGTACATGCTTGGCGATGTCACCTTCTGATGGATTGGTGCGTAGGAACTCACCAAGCTCTTCGTCCATGAAGATGGCTTCGTGTATTCCCATACGTCCTTTATAGCCACTGCTCCCTTCTTCGTCCGGCACGGCGTCGTACACAGTGTCCATAGACGCAGGAAGAAGTGAGCGATCGATGAGTGTGGAGAGCACCTTCTCCATCATTTTCTTTTCTTCACCTGTCGCAGGGCGCGCCTTCTTATTTCCATCAAGCGTACGGACCAAGCGCTGCGCCATAGACACCGTCACGGAAGAGGCAAAGAGCTTCGGGTCTACCTTCAAATCCACCAAGCGAGGGAAGGTGCCAGCGGCGTTGTTAGTGTGGAGTGTAGAGAACACAAAGTGTCCGGTAAGTGCGGCTTGAATGGCGGTCTCTGCCACTTCTGCATCACGGATTTCTCCCACCATGATTACGTCTGGATCCTGACGAAGTACGGAGCGAAGTCCTGAGGCGAAGGTGTAATCCTTTCCGGTCTGTGTCTGCACGATGCCCTGGAGATGGTACTCAATCGGGTCTTCAATCGTCACGATCTTAATCTCCGGTGTGTGAATCTCGCGCAAAAAGGTATACAAACTGGTCGTCTTACCAGAACCCGTTGGGCCGGTGTTAAGGAGCATGCCGGTTGGACGGCGAATCTCAGTGGCAAGACGAGAGAGAAGCTTCGGATGGATACCAAGATCATTAAATGATTTATTGATTGCGCGTGGATCAAGAATACGAAGCACGATAGACTCGCCGTAGTTTCCTGGAATGACGGACGTGCGAACCTCAATCTGAGAGTCATTCATTACCACCGTGAACCGTCCGTCCTGCGCACGATTCACCACGTTCAATTTCAAACCAGAGAGAAGCTTGATACGAGAGTTGAGGAGGCGATGTACACGATGCTCAAAGGAGAAAGTGTCGGTCAACATTCCATCAAGACGAAGACGGAAGCGCACGTCTGCTTCTTCTGGCTCAAGGTGTATGTCAGATGCCTTCATCACAAAGGCCGCCGCAAGCATTGCTTCAAATACCTTAGATACCTGAGATCCTTTCTTTTCGCTCAGTGTCTTTGTGAGGTTGGCCCGAAGGGTGGCAAGACTGGTGAGCTCTTGCGAAAGCGCCACCAGCTCATCACCTGAAATATCAAAACTCCCGACGGCACTCTCACTCGCAAAGGAAAGATCGGCATAGCGGGCGTAGCCTTTGTTAAGGCTCTTGGTAGAGACGAGGAACTTCGTAAGGATGTAGCCCTGGGCTTCTAGGTCAGCGAGTACCACAGGAAGCGCGGGGTTACCTGGGTTATGGAGCGCAACCGATACCTGCTTGGCAACCTTAGAGAATGCCACCACTTCTGCTTCGCGAGCAACGTCCTCAGGGATAAGGCGAAGCGCATCCACATCAATAGGGACCACCCCAAGGTCGGTGTAGGTAAGTCCATATTTACTAGAGAGCACCTCGGCGAGGTCCTCTTCTTCTTTCTCGCGGAGAAGCGCAAGCTTTGCGTCCTCTGCGCCTACGTCAAATTTATTGGCCATGACTCCTTATAGTATCGCGCGGGAGCGTTGTTGGTACAATGGGTGCATGCAGAATGTCGTGGCAACCATCCCCGATCTAGAGCGGGAGGCAGAAGCGTTTATAGCGCGTCTTTCGCCTGAACCAAATCGAGCGACCCTGATAACGCTTTCAGGAGAGCTTGGTGCAGGGAAAACGTCTTTCACCAAAGCGCTCGCCAAGGCCTATAGCGTGAGCGAGAGCGTCACAAGCCCCACCTTTGTCCTAGAAAAGGTGTATGCGTTACCTGCATCTACTGGATTTGCACACCTCATTCATATTGATGCATACCGCCTGAAGAACGGAGAGGAACTCAAGGTGCTTGGATGGGCAGAAATTATGAAAGAGAGAAGCAACCTCATTCTTCTTGAGTGGCCAGAGAATGTAGCAGATGCTCTTCCGACGCCATCGGTTGCCATTCGTCTTGAACCAAACGCAGACGGAAGTCGTACGATCGCCTATGTCTAAGAGCACGAACAAAAAGAAGCTTGTGCTTCTCGACGCGCACGCGATCATTCACCGCGCGTACCACGCACTTCCCGACTTCACATCTCCGGCGGGAGCGCCAACTGGTGCACTCTACGGCCTCTCCTCCATGCTCCTGCGGATTATGCAGGACCTAAAGCCAGACTACATTGCCGCCTGCTACGACCTTCCGAAACCAACCGTGCGGCACGAAGCGTATAAGGACTACAAAGGAACCCGCACAAAGACGGATGACGCGCTTATTACGCAGCTCAAGTCCTCTCGCGACGTGTTCGCTGCCTTTTGCATACCTATATATGAGCGAGAGGGGTTTGAAGCAGATGATGTCCTCGGCACCATCGCGCACATGCTTAAAGACGATACGGATGTAGACGTCATCATTGCTTCAGGCGATATGGATACCCTGCAGCTTGTAGATGGCACGAGAGTGCGTGTGTACACGCTCAAGAAGGGACTGAATGACACGATTATGTATGACGAGAAGACAGTGGAAGCACGCTTCGGATTCTCTCCTGCACTCATTCCCGACTGGAAAGGACTTCGTGGAGATCCCTCCGACAACATTAAAGGAGTACCAGGCATTGGAGAGAAAACGGCGACTGATCTCATCGTGAACTTCGGGAGCGTAGAGGAAATCTATAAGAAACTTAAGAAAAGCGAGAAAGCGTTTCTTGATAAGGGCATCAAGGCACGCATGGTGAACATTCTCAAAGAACACGAAGAGGATGCCATGTTCTCTAAGATGATTGCAACAATCCGCACCGACGCACCGATTGCCTTTGTACTTCCTGACGCAGAACAGGTCGCGGCAACACGAGGAAAGAAAGTGCTCGCATTGTTTGATGAGCTTGGTTTCCGTTCGCTCCGTGGTCGTGCGCGAGCAGTTTTGTTCGGAGGAGAAGAGGACGAAGACGAGGTGAATGCGGAGGAGGATCTCCCAGCAGAAGAGGTGAACGAAGAGAAGCTTGCTGAAGCAAAAGCGATGCTCTGGCTCCTTCATTCCGACTTTACGAATCCAAGCATTGAAGACGTGATTGCGTTTGCCAAGACACGCACTTTTGAAGATGCATATACTGAACTTGAGAAGAAAATAAAAGAAACCGGTCGGCTCTGGGAAGTGTACGAGAACATTGAGAAACCCCTTATCCCAGTGCTTGTACGCATGAAGGAGCACGGAGTCCTCATAGACACCAAGGTGCTCACCGCGCTCGCCAAGATCTACCGAAAAGAGCTAGAAGCCATAGAAGCCCGTATCTACAAGGCTGCAGGGCACGAGTTTAACGTAAGCTCTCCAAAGCAGTTGGGCACCGTACTGTTTGACGAGCTTAACCTCGTCGCCAAGGGACAGAAAAAAACTGCAGGCGGCCAGCGCTCTACGCGTGAATCAGAGCTTGAGAAGATCAAAGACCTTCACCCAATCGTGGAAGATATTTTGGAATATCGTGAACTCCAGAAACTCCTCTCGACGTACATTGAAAGCATGCCGCCACTTCTGGACGATGAGAATCGTCTTCACGCAGATTTTCTTCAGAGTGGGACGACCACAGGACGTATGGCAAGTGCGAACCCAAACCTGCAGAACATTCCTATTCGCACAGAGCGAGGCCGCGCAATCCGCAATGCGTTTGTCGCACCAAAGGGCTGCATACTGGTGGCGCTTGATTACTCGCAGATTGAACTCCGGATCGCCGCAATTCTTTCTGGTGACAAAAAGCTTTGAGATATTTTCCGCAGTGGACGAGACGTACACCAGGAAGTGGCAGCAGCAGTCTTTAAGGTAGCACCCGAGAATGTGGACGCAGAAATGCGCCGTCGTGCAAAGGCAATCAACTTCGGCATTTTGTATGGAATGGGAGTGAATTCACTACGTGCGTCTCTCGGCACTACGACCGCAGAAGCGCACAAGTTCTATGATGACTACTTCAACACATTCTCTACACTCGCTGAGTATCTAGAAAAAACAAAAGGTTTTGCACGTAAGAACGGATACACGGAAACACTCTTTGGCCGTCGTCGTCAGTTCCCAGAAATGAAATCACCACTTCCATACGTGCGTGCGCAGGCAGAGCGTATGGCCATCAACGCACCGATCCAGGGCACGCAGTCTGACATCATCAAGCTCGCCATGGTGCGGATTGATGAGTTTCTTCGTACCGACGGGCACGATGACAAGGCGTATCTTCTTCTTCAGGTACATGACGAGTTGGTGTATGAGATGAGCGAAGATCGTGCACAGGATCTGATACCAAAAATCAAAGAGCTCATGGAGCAAGTCCTCCCACTTGAAGACGCACATAACGTGCCGGTGGTGGCAGAAGTAAAGCAGGGTCCGAACTGGGGTACCATGGAGCGTATATGATCTATCTCTTCCACGGCTCAGACGCAGGGAAGACGCGCGCGAAGGCATTTCAGTGGATTGCCGCAGCGAGAGCAAAACAACCAGAGGCGTCGTATCTTCGGTTTGACGCAACTTCTTTGTCGGAGATGGCACTCTTAAACGCACTTGCGACGCAGGGACTCTTTTTTAAGAAGTCTCTCATTTTAATTGATGATCCATTCTCGGTGGCAGAATCGGGCGCACTTGTACTTGAACACTTAGATCAAATCCAAAAGACGGAGAACATTGTTGGGATTCTTGCGCCGAAGCTTCTTGCCGCACGCGTAAAGAAACTAGAAGCGAAGGCAGAAAAAGTATTTGTGTGTGATGCAGCGGAGAAGAAGGTGCGTGGCTTTAACAATGGACTGGTAAATGCGCTTGCCACAAAAGATCGCGCGCTTCTGTGGAAAGAGATCGTTAAAGCGCTGCGAGAGGGTGATGCTCCTGAAGCACTGCACGGTCTGTTGCATTGGAAGGCTCGCGACATGATGCAGAAGGGAAGCCCGAAGTGGGGGAAGGATGGATCTCGTGTCCTCTCTCGCCAGCTCATTGAGCTCCTATCTGATTCCCGTAGTGGTGACCTCCCGCTTGCAGCGTCGCTTGAGCGTTTTGCACTGTCGCTCAAATAAAAGTAGTCCGCCCGCCAGGGCTCGAACCTGGGACCGTCTCCTTAAAAGGGAGCTGCTCTACCGACTGAG
>ERZ1292625.2347-Hain-H41-01um-R1-2347-length-17803-cov-13_pt1 | contig 17803 bp, 17 predicted proteins | sample MGYA00564400_ERZ1292625 | MGnify/ENA primary metagenome ERZ1292625 (study PRJEB36523, sample SAMEA6512639) | groundwater metagenome | collected 2019-01-08 | study: AquaDiva: Metagenomics assemblies of 32 groundwater samples
CGGAAGAAATTCATGACGGCCATGTGGTTCGTCGAAAACTATCGGCATTTGACCTACTGGCAGCAACTCGCTCCCGGATACGATTATTGGTTCACCATCCAACAGAAAGACTGTCACGACGCCCTCCGGCGGGCCGGCGCGCCTCATGTCAGCTACCTGCCCATGGCCGCAGATCCGTCCGTGCATCGTCCTCTGGCCTTGACGATGAACGAACAACTGGAATTCGGATCGGATTTGTCGTTTGTCGGCGCCGGATACGCCAATCGACGAGCCCTGCTCCCCCGTTGGATCAGCAAGGACTGGACATTCAAGGTGTGGGGAAATGAATGGGAGGGCGCCGATGCGGTGGCGCCTGTTTTACAGCGGAACGGTGCGCGGATCGACACCGATACCTGCCTCAAAGTGTTTAACGCGACAGCCATCAATTTGAACCTCCACTCGAATACCGGTGAGGGACTGGACCCGGCGGCAGACTTTGTGAATCCCCGTACATTTGAACTGGCCGCGGCCGGTGCCTTCCAACTCGTCGATCAACGGGCACTCCTTCCCGAGTGCTTTACCGAAGACGAGATCGTCAGTTTTGAAGGCACCGACGAGGTGCCATCCCTGATCAGGACCTGGCTTCGCGATCCGGTTGGTCGCCGGACCATTGCCGACGCGGCCCGCCGGCGGGTCTTGCAACAGCACACGTACGAACACCGCATGAAGGACCTTCTGTCAGAATTGGGCATGCGGGAACCGGATCGGTTGGGTTCGATCCTGCGAGGGGAGCGGACCGCGGAGGTCCTCGCCGCACAGACGACCACGCCGTCTGAACTGACGCCGATGTTGCGGCAATTCGCGCCCGATCAGCGAGTCGAACTGAAGGATCTGGCGGCGCAGATTCGCGCCCGCGGGCCTCGAACAGAACTCAGCCGCGAAGATTTGCTCATTCTCATGCTGGAAAGTTATCGGACTGAAACCAGGGACTTGGTATGAACCGCCAGGTGCTGATCCTCAACATTACGCGGATGGGCGACCTGGTCCAAATGGGGACCTTGCTGTCCCGGCTGCAAGAAGAATGGCCTGGCGTGGCGGTCGATGTGATCGTGGATCGCCGGTTTGCCGCCGTCGCGTCCTTGCTGCCTGGGCTCCGGGACATTATCACCTACGACTTCCATGCTCTGATTGATGACAGCCGCGCAGCCGTCAAGAGTGTCACCGCGCTCTATGCCGACCTCGCCACCTGGGCTCGCCCATTGGTTGAGAGACGTTACAATCGCATCATCAACCTCACCTTCAATCGTCCGAGCGCGTTATTGGCTTCGTACATCGGCGCGCCGGATATCCGCGGCGCCCGATGCGCCTGGGACGGGGAGAGTGTGATCGAGAATCCCTGGATGGCGTATTTCACCGACATGCATCATTTCCGCGCCATGAATCGATTCAATCTGGTGGATGTCTATGCCTTGGGAGGAAGCGGACCGGGAACCTACGCGCCATTGTCGGCGCAAGTGACGACCGCGGCGCGCGAATGGGCACAACATTTTCTCACCGCTGCGCCGGAGACAGCAACAGAGTGGATTGCCGTGCAAGCCGGGGCGAGCGACGTGATGAAAGCCTGGTGGCCCGAGCATTTCGGTCGCACACTGGCGCACCTGAGCGCGAGATGGAAGGGCGGGATCGCCCTCATTGGAACACCGGCTGAACAAGACACAATTGCACAGGTCGTACGAGTCTATCGGGAGGCCGGAGGACGCAACCCCGTTCTTAATGCGGCAGGACAGACGACACTGGAGCAGTTGGTGGGTTTGCTCGCGGAGTGCCGTCTCCTCTTAACCAACGACACCGGTCCGATGCATCTGGCCGTCGGTGTCCAGGTGCCTGTGATTGATCTCTCCGTCGGGCATGTGGATTTCCGAGAGACCGGTCCCTATGGATCGGGGCATTGGGTCGTGCAGCCGGAGCTTGAATGTGCCCCCTGCGGATTCGACCAGGTGTGCGCCCATCACAGCTGTAAGGATCGTCTTCCAGTAACCATGGTCGCGGATTTGCTTTTGCATGTCCTGGACAAGGGGGAGTGCCCTCCGGTAACACCAGGCTACCGGCTCTATCGCTCGTCCGTCGACGAGGATCAGTTGGGCAGCTTTTGCGCGGTGGGAACGGAAGAGTCCTCAGACCTCGACTGGTACAGCCGGTATTGGAGACGCTACTGGTATGAAACGCTGACCCACCGCGCCAGCCGTATTCCGGTGGACTCGACCGTGCCTCAGAATGCCGCCGCTGCGGCACACCACCTGGCCGGTATGATGCCTGACATAGATCGACTCTGCCGTCAGGCCGATGCCATTATGCAGGCAGCCACACAGGTGGCTCAATCACCCGGTTCGTTGCAGGCTCTCCAACGGGAACAAACGGCGTTGCGTGAACGCGTCGTACACTCGGGGATGGCCCATATCGCCAGTTCTCCGGTGACGACGTCGTTCGTGCGCTCCATTCACCATGATCATGTCAGGGGACTCGATCGTATGGCCCGGCATCATGCCTTGGCGTACCGGCAATGGAGGAGGCATCTCACCGAGATCTATCGACACCTGACTCAGAGTCCCTCGAAGTCCACATCGCGGCGATTGGCTATGTTCACTGATTCTTCAGTCGCCCATTCAGGATAGCAGCCGGATGACTCCAGCCTATCCCGCGCAGTCAAGAAGGAGAGAACGTTATGCATGTCATGCTCGATCAAGACCAGTGGGAAGTCGTCAATGCACTCAGCCTTGGCGACGTGTTGGCGGATATCAGCGAGAAAGCCCATGCCCGCTCACGCCTGATCACGTCCTTGACCGTGGATCAGCGCACCATTACGGATCGCGATTTGGATTCGGCCTTCTTAGGTGAGCCGATCGCGCGGTTTACTCATCTCCAAGCCGTTTCTCAAACCATGGATGAGGTGATGCTCGGGGCCGCGTCGACGATTCAGCATTACGCCGATCTCCTCCGCAAAGAAGCCCAGGAACTCGCCTCGCATATCCGCATGGGAGACGAACGGCTCACATCATTGGATGCCTGGCTCGGCAAACTCGCCGACTATCTCGAGCTGGTGGAATCCAAGCCGGCGAAGACGCATCCCGATCGTGCCATGACCCCATGGGTGCAGGCTTTACTGGATGCGCGCGCTCAACGAGACCTCATTCGCGTGGCCGATCTTCTTGAATATGAGCTCGCGCCCAGGTTGGAGTCCTAAAATGACCGATGTGTTCATTACGGTCGGTTTCTGTCGACGGTGTTGTTCGCCCCAGTTGCTTCGGGCCTCTCAAGTCTTAGAGGCATCCTCCGATAAGGGATGCAACCGCTCTCTAGGCGTAGAGGGGTAAGACGCTTCTGCACGGACGCGGAAGCGAGGCACGTACAGCACAGCAGTCGGCAAGGAGGAAGCATCCATGGCATTAATTATCAACAACAACCCGGCATCAATTTCCGCCCAGCGGAATTTGTCGATCAGCACCAACCAATTGGGACGCTCGGTCGAGCGTCTCTCATCCGGCCTTCGGATTACGCGAGCCGCGGACGATGCCGCCGGCCTCGGACTGTCCGAATCCTTGCGGGCGCAGATCCGCAGCATCAACCAATCTGTCCGGAACTCCTCGGACGGTATCAGCTTGACGCAGATCGCCGACGGCGCCGCCTCGACCATCGGAAACCTCCTGTCTCGGCTTCGGGAATTATCCTCTCAGTCGGCCAGCGGTACGGTCGGCAACACGGAGCGGTCGTACATCGATCAGGAATTCGTGGCGTTGCGGTCGGAAATCGACCGTATCGCGCAGGTCACCGAATTCAACGGTCAGGCCCTGACCAGCGGCAGCACCATCAGCTTCTCGATCGCGATCGGGTTCAGAAGCGGATCAGGCAACACCCTCGACCTCGCCCTGAATGACATCACCACCTCGTCATTGGGGATCAGCTCGGTGAACGTCTCTACGTCAGCCAACGCGACCAGCGCGCTGGCCAACATCGATAGCGCGATCAGCGCCATCGCCACCGCCCGCGCCGAATACGGGTCGATCCAGAACCGGTTCGAGGCCACCATCGCGAACCTGCAGGTGACGAGCGAAAACCTCACCGCCGCAGAATCGCGTATCCGCGATGCGGATATCGCCCATGAAACGTCGGTATTCACCAAGAACCAGATTTTGGTGCAAACCGGCATCTCGGTTTTGGCACAGGCCAACAACCTCCCGCAACAGGCCTTGGCCTTGCTGCAGAGGTAATAACCGGCGGGGGCGGCGGCTCCTCATGAGCGGCCGCCCCCACCCTAGGTTCACACGGAGGCTGCCATGATTACATCAGTAACCGGCAAAGCAGATCTCCTGACCACACCCGCCCGCGGGGGTGAACCGGATCATGCAGCGGCCAAACAGCCGACTGCCGCACGGACGCAATCTGATACCGACAACCAGCCAACCGCCCCGATCGATCGGGCGACCCTCGAACAGGCGGTGGCGAAGGTCAGTGAAGATCTCCAGGCACACGATACGAATCTGAAGTTTGAAATCGATGACTCGACCGATCGGGTGATCGTGAAAGTCATCGAAAAAGATTCCGGAGAAGTCATCCGCCAGTTCCCGCCGAAAGAAGTGCTTGAACTGGCGAAATTCTTCAACAGCTCAAAGGGCATCCTGCTCAAGGAGCAGGCCTGAGCCTGTGAGGGACACGAGACATGGCGACCATCAGCTTCGGCGGGCTGGGGAATGGGCTTGATTTCGGGAAAGTGGTTGAACAACTGGTCAAGGTCGCACGCCTGCCGGTTGACAGCCTGACCGAAAAAAAAGGCGCCCTCAGCTCAAAGTCGACCGATTACGCGACGCTGAGCACCAAACTGATCGGCCTCCAGAGCGCCGCGGATAAGCTGCGGCTCTCGACCTCGTTTGACCGGACGACGACGAGCGTGTCCGATACCAGTGCGTTGAGCGCCGTCGGCTCCTCCACTGCCACATCGGGCACGTACTCGCTCAAGATCACTCAACTCGCGCAGTCCAATCAAATCACGAACAAAGCCGCCAAAACCGTCGCCGCGACGACGACCGATATCGTCGCAGGAGCGTCGGGCACCTTTACCTTCAAAATCGGCAGCGGAGCCGACCAAACGGTGACGCTCAGCGACACGGCGACGCTGGAAGATCTCAAGAGCGCCATCAACGATCTCGGGGCCGGTGCTACGGCGTCGATCATCAATACCGGGACAGATACGACTCCGGCCTATCGGCTCGTCCTCACTTCAACGACTACCGGAGCCTCCAATGGGATCGCCATCGTGGCCGACAATACGACTTTGGATTTCATGAACGGGAGCGGGACCGGCGGCATTGATACCCTGCAAGCGGCCCAAGATGCCATTGCTATCGTTGGAGACCCTACGCTGAATCCCGTCACCGTGACACGAAGCACGAATGCCATCTCCGATGCCATTGCCGGCGTCACCCTCACGTTGTTGAAGACAACCGGGACGTCAACCGTTCAGGTCAATGTAAGTCGAGATGTCACCGCGGTGAAGGACAATATCAAAGGGCTGGCAACCGCCTATAATGAAGTCCTTAAGTATATCAATGAGCGGACGACCTACGATGTGGCCACGAAAAAGGGCGGGAACTTTTTTGGAGAACCCACCGTTCGCGGGGTCCTTTCCCAGATTCGCACGGCGCTGTCTTCATCGATAACCGGCGCAGGATCTCTGAATACAGTCGGCGCGCTGGGATTCAAGACGGATCGAGAGGGAGCCATCACCGTCGATGAAGCGAAACTCGATACCGCATTGAGCGCGAGTTACAGTAGTGTTCGGACCTTGTTTGTCAATCAAACAGGGAGTGCCGGGGTCGCCCAGTTGCTCAATACTGCAATCGACTCGTTGACCAACGTCGCATCCGGTCAATTGACGTTGAGAAAGAACGGAATCGCCAAACAAATTACGAATCTGTCCGCAGACATTCTGAGAAAAGAAGATGCCGTCACCAAATACGAAGATCGGCTCAAGGCACAATATGCGGCACTGGATGGTCTCCTCAGACGTCTCCAGAGCCAAAGCAGTTCACTGCAATCCAATTCCTCTCGTGGGAACTGAGCTCATCACGCAGTAGGGGATACACACACCTATGGTCGCACAATACGCCCAGCAGTATCAGCAAACGCAGATCCTCACCTCTTCCCGGGTACAGATCGTGGTCTTACTCTATGATGCCGCCATTCAATCCATCGAATTGACGCGACGCGCCATCGAAACCAACAACTTGCCGGATAAAGCGCGATTCATAGGGCGGGCTATCTCAATCGTGGGAGAGCTCGATAGCGTGTTGGATTACGAGCAGGGGGGAGACATCGCGAAGTCGTTGCATCGTCTCTACGACTACATGCTGAGCGAACTCGTTGAAGCCAATGCCAAGCATATGAGCGCTCGGCTCGACGGGCCCGCGCGTTGTCTCATGACTCTGCGGGAAGCCTGGCGAGAAGTCGCGGCACAACAGCAAGCCCCATTGGCAATGGCCCGGTAGCCACATGGACTCACTCTCCGACAAGGATCTTCATACGATCATGGCTGTCACCGAGGCGGCAGGAATGGCCGCGGCCCGAGGGGAATGGAATCGGGCAGATCACTATCTTCAACTACGAGAGAACCTCCTCTCTCAGGAAACCCTTTCTCCCGAACATAGGGCATATGTGCTGACCGTTGATCGTACGATCGCAGAACAGATCACAGTAGCCCAGGCAGGGTTGGCCTCACTGCTTGATGAAGCCGCCAAGACTCGCCGACGACTACAGGCACTGCGCCGATGGAATGGCGCATTGTCCTCGGACTCAGGGACGATTGAGCGACACCTCTAACCAATCGCACCCGGGAGACGCACATGGGGATCGCAGTCCATCAGATACATAACCTGGTCCGTACCTATCAACGTGCGCTCCAGCCGACACAGTCTGAGAAATCACCCGAACCGAGCAGGAGTGAGACCGACCGCGTCTCCGTGTCAGCGGAAGCTCGCGAACGGCATGAGCAAGTCACCGCACATCCAGAACATGACCGCGACAACACAAAGAGGTCCAGGTGAGCACACAACCGCATGACGGTCTCTCGCGCATTCTTCTCGTTGGAACCCAGGCCTTCCATCGGGATATGCGCTGGATTCAACTCGCGCGGCATGGATTTACTTTTGCGCCCGTCACAAAACGACACCGTACACTCGACACCGACAGCACCGCAGACATCCAGGCCGTCATCTACCAGGTGGGTGCCCGAACGACGGACACACTCGCTTTTCTCGAAACTGTCGCAAGTCAACAGAGTGACTTGTGCATCATTCTCGTCGGACGGAACCAGAAACCAGACATGGTCGCGCAGTTTCTCCGCAAGGGAGCCTTTGACTATGTGAATTGGCCCTGTTCCCTCTCACGCCTGACCGACTCACTGCTCAGCGGGCTCAACAACCGCCAAACGTTCTTGGAAGTCCGCAACCTTTCCGGAGATCTGGCCACCGCCAATCAGTCCCTCGCCCATGAGCGTGATACCCTCAAGCAATTCAATCAGCGCTTGGCCGGACTCAATCAGCTGACACAGGCGCTGGCCAGATCCCTGAAGCCTGAGGATGTCGTTCAGGCCCTCTTTACCGGCGTTCCCGCACTCACCGGGGCCGAACTCATGGGCCTAGTCCGAACAAATCCAGAGCACGTCTGGACGTGGTCAAAAGGGGGCAATCAGGAGCGGGAAGAGACGCTAAAGACACAACTCCTCGGACGACTCGGGCGATCGCCGCAGCGCGTCACCTCAGGCGCGACCACGCTGCGCCTGGTCGGCTCGCGTCCCATGCCACTGATGAGAAGCGACGACGCCATCCTCGCGCACCCGCAGCCAGAAGCTCATGCCATGCACGATATTCCGCTGGCGATCGGACCTCACGCTATTGGGGTCCTACACGTTCAACGTGCTGAGTCCCAGCCCTTCACAGAGGACGAACAGCAGTTGCTGGCCACCATCGGCACGTCGCTTTCTCTCACATTGCGGAATGCCGATGCCCACCAGGATCTCCAAGACATGGCATTGCGGGACCCGCTGACAGGCGTCTTCAACCGCCGCGCCCTCGATGAACCACTCATGCGGGAGTTGAAAGCTGGACTCCGCTACGGGGCACCGGCCTGCCTGATGATCCTGGACCTCGACTATTTTAAAACCGTGAACGACCGCTTGGGACACACGGCCGGCGATCTCGTCTTGAGAGAACTGGCCTCCTTGATGACGGACACTGTGCGCGACGTCGATACGGTCGGACGGTATGGGGGAGAAGAGTTTGCCATCATCCTGCCGCATACCTCAATCGAGCAGGCTCAACCTTTAGCCGAACGCCTACGCAATCTCATTGAAACCCATGCGTTTGACGTCGAGGATGGCACCGTACGACTGACGGCCAGTATCGGGATTGCCGAGGTGTGCAATCCGGCCATTGCCTCGGTTGAGGATTGGGTGAATGCAGCCGATACGGCGCTCTACGACGCGAAAGCGCAGGGGCGCAATCGCGTGGTCGTGCACGCACCGATTCCACTTGCCCCGATTCAGGCCGCCACGCTCTGCATCGCAGCCTAGGATGTGGAAGAAAGAGTCAGGCCCACGATGAGTCACACACAGTCGCTCCAAGAATCTTCCCTCGCAGTCGATGAACGCCGGGAGTGGATCCGTGTCGACGATCACCTCTTGATGGAGTGTCGCCTCACGAGCGAATCGGCCGACACCCCTCAGCCAGGCACGCCTCCGCTGACCGATGAGATGATTGCCGCCGCCGTCGGCAAACCGACCGCCGATCTGCTGGCGCGCACAGGCGATACGCTGGCGACGTCGCCTTTTCTCCCTTGGATCATGAAAGTCGATTGGTTGATGGAGGTGCTGCTGCGCGGCATGGCGCATATTCAGCCCGATAGTATCGCCATCGCGCGGCTGACCGAAGTGAATATCAGCGGGGGAGGAATCAGTTTTGTCTCACCACGTCCCTTTCAAGCATCAGACTTGTTGACGCTGAAACTGATTCTTCCGCCCTTTACTCCCGTCAACACCACCGCGAAGGTCATTCGCACCTCGCCGTTGACCGGCGCGCCCGGCTATCTCATCGCGACACAGTACGTCGAGCTGTCCCCGGATGATCAAGAGCACATTATCCGCCACATTATTCAGACACAGGCAGAACGGCTCCGGGCACGCCGCGCCGGCGCTTGAGACAACGTCAATCGTCATGGGTTAATCCTCAATCGGTCTGAACGGATTTCGCTTGACGCCTGACGGTTGACGCTAGGCGGCTTTCGCTGGAGAACCGGCAATCCGTTGTAGCAGGGTGTCGGCAATGTGCCCGAGCGCCACTGCGGCCGGAGCCGTCGGCTCCAGCTCGGTCACCGGCAGATAACTGCGCACAGCCCGTTCCATGGCGGGATCGTCTGGAATTTCCCCCAGGAGAGTCAGGTCACCGCCGACATACTCCTTCAAGAGCTTCCGAAGCTGCAAGACATTGACACGCGAGCGTCCGGCGACGCGATTGAGGATCAGGGCCGGTTGAAACGTGCGCAGTGACGTCTCAGCGATTCCTCGTCCCGCTTCATCAGTCTTTCCTGCCACATCCAACACTTCTTCGACGCTGCTGAAGTCGCGGTCCGACAATGCCTCCGCCATCGCATCTCTGGCAAGAAACGAGGACAACACGCGGCGGATCGCCGCCAGTTTGATGAAGCGATAGAGATCCAAGACCGAGGTGGGGTCTGGCGTGGCCACGGCGACATGGTGATCGGCCATGAGAAAGAAATCGAGAGCATGGTAGCTGGTCCCGGCGCCGATATCCGCAACAATAATGTCGGTGTCCAACTCCTGGAAGTTTCGGATGAGCCGTTTCTTCTTCGAATAGGCCATGTTGGCCGTGGCCAACGTGTCACCGGTGCCCGGAATAATGCGCAGATTCTTGTGTACGGATAACGGCTGGGCAATCTCCGACAGCATCGCCACGCGGCGATTAAGAAAGTCGGTCAACGTGAGCGGAGGATTCAGTAGACCGAAGAGAATATGACTGTCCGCTCCCCCCACATCGAGATCGGCCAACACCACGCGTTGTCCGTGTTTGGCCAATAAGAGAGCAAGGTTCGCCGACACCACACTCTTACCGACTCCTCCCTTTCCCGACGCGATCGAGATGATCGTGGCCATTGCGCAAAGTTCCTGATGGTTGGCTGTGGATATCGAGTACTTCATCGGCTGAAGACCCTCCAAACCTAAGCATCAATTGTTCCTGACTCGCATTGAACACTCCAATCGATAACACCGAGAGACCCACTGTGGTATTCGGCGCGAGCACCCTCTCAAGTTTTCTATCGAGCACACCGATAACCCACTCACTATGAATAATCCTATGACCGCATCAATCGTGACACAGGCAAACACAACGGATGGCGAGATCTTGACGGTCCAGGAAGTGGCGCGCTTTCTTCGTGTGCCCAAGTCCACCGTCTATAAACTCGCGCGTGTCGGCGAATTGCCGGCCTCGAAGATCGGGAAGCACTGGCGCTTCCTGCGACGCGACATCCATGACTGGATGCATAGCCGTTCACAAGCCGCGTAACGCAGTTCGCGGCGAAGACCGGTTGAGAACAACCTCCGACGGTCGAGGTGCGCCTCACTGTGGGGAATACCACGACCAACGCGCAACACCTGTACGCGGGCAAGGGAGTCTCATGGGCAGTCCTGTCACAAAAGCAGAAGCAGAGCAGCGCACACGAGGCATGGATGCCGAGACCTTCAAGCTGCTGCGTGAATTTATCTATGAGCAAACCGGGATCACCTTCCAAGAGAATCAGAAATATCTCCTGGAAAGCCGTCTCGCCTCGCGTCTCAAGGAACACAAACTCGCGACCTATGCCGACTACGTCAACTATCTCCGCTTCGATACCTATCGCGACCGGGAGCTTGTTTCGCTGTATGGCCTGATCACGACGAACGAGACCTATTTCTATCGGGATCAACCACAGCTCGACTCCTTCATCAAGACCGTCATCCCGGCCGTCATGGAGGCCAACAAGGCTTCCCGCCAGATACGGATCTGGAGCGCCGCCTGTTCATCGGGAGATGAGCCCTATACCCTGGCCCTCATGCTGTCGGATTACGCGCCGCTGGTAAACTGGAACATTGAAATCCTGGCCACAGACATCAGCGAACCGATTCTGAAGCTGGCCAAAGCCGGCGTCTATACCGCGCATGCCTTGCGCCATGTTCCGCCGCACCTCAAGACCAGACACTTCAATGCCCAAGGCGAGAACTTTGCCATTTCCACGACGATCAAAAGCCGGGTCAAGTTTATGAACCTGAACCTCTACGATCGCCCCCGGCTCAAGCTGATACGAGGCATCGACATCGTCTTTTGCCGAAACTGCCTCATCTATTTCGATGAAAAAGCGAAATGTCAAATTGCGACCGATCTCGCAGGCGCGTTAAAGCCCACCGGCTATCTCATCATCGGCTTCTCGGAATCCCTGACCAAGATGAGTGATGTGCTTCGGTCGCAACACGTCGGCCGCTCGGTCGTGTACCAGAAACTGTAAGACACAAGAGGAGGCCCCATGCCAGCAGATCTCAACATGAAGATTCTCGTCGTCGATGACATGTCGACCATGCGCCGCATCGTAAAAAATATACTCAAGCAATTAGGCTTCTCCAACATGGATGAGGCGGAAAACGGGCAGGAGGCTCTCCAGAAACTGCGCGCCGACACCTTCGGCTTTGTCGTCTCCGATTGGAACATGCCGGTCATGCCCGGCATCGAATTGCTCCGCGCGATTCGAGCGGACGAGAAGCTGAAGCATATCCCGGTGCTCATGGTGACGGCCGAAGCGCAGAAAGAGAATCTGATCGAAGCTATCCAAGCGGGCGTCAACAATTATGTCGTCAAACCGTTCACCGCTGAAACCATGCAGGAGAAGATCAATAAGATCTTCAATAAATAGGAAGGACCTGACTCATGATTTCACGAGCGAATGTGAATGCCAGCGCTCCCTCGAAGAGCCCGGACGACGACATTGACGCGGAGAATCCCGATACCGCTCTCTATGAGAAGCTCGGTGAACTGACCCGGTTCATCGACAAGACCATCAAAACCATTTCTCAATTCAGCGCGCCGATGAGCGCGACCACGGAGCAGTTGCCCGACGCCACCACTCACCTCCGCGATCTTCGCAAGCTGACTGAAGAAGGCACCCACAAGGTCATGCAGCTGGTAGAGACAGTGGAAGACAACCGGACGCGCATCTTTGCCCAGCTGGATGCGCTCAAACAGCATGTGACCGGAGATGAAGCGGCCGCCGTCGAGGCCATCCGTGCAGGATTAAAGAAAGACGATAAGCCGCTCATCGATATCATCACTGCCTTATCGTTCCAAGACCTCGTGGCGCAACGGGTTAACAAGCTGGTGACCATCATTGAGGAAGTCCAGCACAAGCTGCTCGAACTGGTCGTCGTCTTCGGCCCCTACACCAAAGGAGCCGGGAAGGAAGAATCCGGCAAAGCCGCCGAGATGCTGAAACAACTGGAAGCATCGAAGAAAACCTCGATGAATCAGGATGTCGCAGACGAGATCCTGAAGCAGTTTGGATTCCACTGAAGGACGTGACGAGTGACCGGTGACGCGTGATGGGCGGAAGAACCCCGAAACGACGTGGCTGCCATTTCAGACGGCTTGGTACACGTCACGCATCGCGCGTCACTGCCGCAGATACTGGAGGGTGCCATGGACGATGAGACACAGGAAATACTCAACGACTTTCTGACCGAAACGACAGAAATGATCGACGGACTCGATCAGAAGTTCGTCGAGCTCGAAACACAGCCGGACAATAAAGATCTCCTCAATGAGATCTTCCGGGCCATGCATAGCATGAAAGGCTCTGCCGGATTTTTGGGGTTCAATCATCTCGTCGATGTCACCCACCGGGCAGAAAGCATTCTGAATAAACTCCGGCAAGGAGAAATGGCGGTCGTTCCAGAAATTATCACGGTCATTCTGGAAACCGTCGATACCGTCAAGCTCATCATGACTGAGATTCGCTCTTCCGGGACGGATGTCGCGATCCCGGTTGAGACCATGTCACAAAAGCTGGACGACATTCTTGCCGGCAAATTCAGCGGGGTATCAGCCGCCTCACCGGCCCCCGTCGCGGCCAGCGCACCAGAGCCCATCCATGTCGCACCGCCTCCTCAATTGGGAGAGATCTTAGTCACCGAAGGCCTGGCCACGAAGGAGCAAGTCTTCGATGCCTTGACGGAGCAGTCCAAGCAGGCGGATCCGAAGCAACCGCTGGGCGAATTGCTGATTCAAGCCAAGGCAATCACTGAAAAAGCGCTCGACCAGGCGTTGCAGAAACAAGAGAAGCATCCCAAAGCCGAAGAAGACGCCACCATTCGCGTTGAAACAAGACGCCTCGATTCGGTCATGAATCTCGTCGGTGAATTAGTCCTCGGAAGAAATCGCCTGATCAAAATCGGCGGACTACTGGAACAAACCCATGAGTCTGATCCGCAAGTCCGTGCGCTCGGCGAAACGCTCACCCAGCTCAATCTGGTGACGACAGACCTGCAACTCGCGGTCATGAAGACCCGCATGCTGCCGATCAAGAAAGTGATGGCCAAGTTGCCTCGCATGGTACGGGACCTGTCCTCGAAGCTCGGCAAGCAGGTCAGGCTGGAAACCCACGGAGAAGAAACGGAGCTTGATAAGTCCGTGGCCGACGAAATCGGCGATCCGCTGGTCCACCTGGTCCGCAACGCCATCGACCATGGCATTGAAATGCCGACCGAACGGCACGCGGCCAGAAAACCCAGCGAGGGCCTGCTCCGCATTGCCGCCAGCCAGGAAGGCAACAGCATCGTCATCCGCATTCAGGATGACGGCAAGGGCATCGCGCTCAACAAGATCAAAGCCAAAGCCTTGCAGAAGGGATTGATCAGCGAAGCGGAGTTGGCCGGGATGGAACCCCGAGAAGTGGTCAATCTCATCTTCTTGCCCGGCTTCAGCACGGCCGAAAAAGTGACGGACGTCTCCGGACGCGGCGTCGGCATGGATGTCGTACGGACCAACATCCGCAAAATGAACGGGACGGTGGAGATCGAATCCGAAGAAGGCAAGGGCAGTCTCATCACGATCAAGCTGCCGCTGACCATCGCCATCATTCAGGCGCTCATGGTCGAAGTCGAACGGGCCACCTTTGCCATTCCCTTGAGTTCGGTCATCGAAGCGGTGCGCATTTCAAAATCTGAGATCAAGACCATCAACGGCCGGGAAGTCTTGCACTTACGGGATCGCGTCTTGCCGCTGCTCCGGCTGGCCAAAGAATTTGAAATTCCCACCGACCGCGAACGCGACCGCTTCTATGTCGTCGTCGCAGCCCTGGGCGATCGCCGCATCGGCGTCGTCGTCGATGAATTGCGCTCGCAAGAGGAAGTCGTCATCAAGTCGATTTGGGAATACTTGGACAGCATCAAAGGCATTTCCGGCGCCACGATCACCGGCGAAGGAAAGGTCGTACTCATCCTGGATATTTCAGAGCTCGTGGAGAACGCCCAAGCCTGGCATGCCTCTGCCATGGTGGCCTAGGAACACGGGTAGGGGTCGCAAAGGAGTTCGCTGATGTCTACGTTGATTAATGAAATCGATGCGCGCACGAGACTGGCAGGGGCCAATCAGATGGAACTGCTCTTGTTCCATCTGGGCACCGGAGAAGTCTTCGGGATCAACGTGTTCAAAGTTCGCGAGGTCATGAAATTACCGCCTCTGACAAGGGTGCCGGAAGCCGACTCTCGCGTCCTGGGCATGGCCAATATCCGAGGGACCATGGTACCGGTCATTGCGCTGCGACGCGCCCTCGGCTTGGGCGAGCAGGATGTGGATCTCACCAAGCCCGAGCGCAAAGAAAACGGCATCCTGATCATTACCGAATACAATGCGAGCTTGCAGGCCTTCCATGTCGCGGCGGTCGACCGCATTATCCGGACCTCCTGGTCCAAGATCAAAACGCCGCCTGCCCTGGTCCGTGAAAATAACAAGGGCGCCGTTACTGCCGTCACGATGCTTGGCGATAGCCGCATGGTGTTGATCCTCGACGTCGAGAAAGTGTTGAGCGACATCTGCCCACGCCCGGACGAGGAAGTGTTTGCGGGACTTGAGGCCAAACCTGAGCTCAAAGCGAAATGTATTCTCTTCGCCGACGATTCTTCGGTCGCGCGAACGCAGATTCGCAAAGCGCTGGAAAAGTTAGGCATCGCCTACATCCAAACTACCACCGGCAAAGAAGCCTGGGACTACCTGACTGAAATGGCCGACGACTCGGTCAAACAGGGTCAAGCGCAGGTCAATCGGATTCAACTTATCCTGAGCGACATTGAGATGCCGGACATGGATGGATTTACCCTGACCAAGCACATTCGCTCCGATCCGAGACTGGCGCATCTTCCCGTCGTCCTCCACTCGTCCTTGACGGGCAGCTGCAATCAGGAAAAGGGCGCGCAGGTCGGCGCGACGGATTATGTGACGAAGTTCGACCCGAAAGAGTTTGCCAGCAAACTGACGCGCTATATCCTGTAGCCAACGTGAGTATGCAGCTCCGTTGTGCGTGAGAGAAGGACGGACCGGTTATGGCTAAAATAATCCAAGTGCTGGTCGTCGATGACTCGACCTTTATGAGGAAGAGTCTGTCGGCGATGCTGACCAGCGATCCTCGCATCGCCGTCGCCGGCCTGGCCCGAAACGGGGAGGAAGCGCTTCAACAGGTCAAGGCCTTGAAGCCTGACGTCGTCACCATGGACGTCGAAATGCCCGGCATGAACGGCATTGAAGCGGTCCGGCGCATCATGGCGGAATGTCCGGTCCCGATCGTCATGGTGAGTTCACTCACGACGGAAGGCGCCGGCGATACACTGAAAGCCTTGGAGTACGGAGCCGTCGACTTCATCCCCAAGCAATTGGACGGCGTCGCCACCAATATCGTCGAGATTGAGCGTGAACTGGTGGCAAAGATCGTCGGCGCCAGCCAGGCGTCCGGCAAACTGGCGCTCCGACGCTCCGGCACACCGATGGCGCCGATCGTTAAACCGACCGGCGGCGCCTTGTCGGCCCATTCGATCAGCGTCACACGCGGCAATCGCATCGTGGCCATCGGTAGCTCCACCGGGGGACCGCAGGCACTGATGGACATCTTGCCGATGCTCCCCGCGGATTTCCCCGCGGGCATCGTCATCGTCCAACACATGCCGCAATCGTTCACCAAGCCCTTTGCCGACCGCATGAATCAAATCTGTCCATTGGAAGTGAAAGAAGCGGCCGACGGGGATGAGGTCAAAGCCGGCCGCGTGCTCATCGCCCCCGGAGGGGTTCAATTTCGAGTCAAGAAGAAGTCCATCACGACCAATGTGGTGTCACTCAGCCCCAACTATGAAAAACACCTGCATGCGCCGGCCGCCGACATCATGTTGCAATCGGTCGCGGCGCTGTATGGCGAGCGCGGCATCGGCGTTATTCTCACGGGAATGGGACACGACGGCTTGGAAGGGATGAAAGCGATGAAGGCATCCAAGGGGCGAACAATCGTACAAGACGAGAAGACCTGCATTGTCTATGGCATGCCGAAAGCAGTGGTGGAGGCAGGTTATGCCGATAAGGTAGTGCCCTTGCCTCATATCGTCGGAGAGATTTTGAACATGGTGTAGAGACAGACAGAAACAGCGACAGGGCACAACGATACATTACTCACAAGGGAGCGGCAGGAGGAACTATGACCCAGTTGATGAAGAACATGAACATCGGGCCGAAATTTGCACTCGCGATCGTAGCGACCGCGACGGTCATCACATTAGGCGGCCTCTTCTTGATCCAGGAACAAGAGAGCGACAAGCTCAATACTCTTCTGGAAACGCGAGGCAAAATCGTCGAAACTCAGACACAAATCACGCGCGCATACATCGCCCAGAACTATGTCGGCAAGATAAAGAAATCAAAGGCAGGGGCAGACATTGTCGTAGCGAAGGATCACGCGGGTAATCCTGATGCGATCCCATTCCCCGCCACGGCAACCCGCGAGATGGGCGAAGAAGCCAATAAGAGCGGACTCTACAACACCCGTCTCTTCAGCCAGTCTCCGTTGAACCAAGCGAATATGCCCAAAGACGCATTCGAACATGACGCGCTGAAAGCGATCATGGGAGGGGCCGATAGCTTTGTCAGACAAGAGGACGTCAACGGCGTGGCCACGTTCCGCCGTGCAACACCGGACAAGGCGACGACAACAGCCTGTATCTCATGTCATAGCGACAAGCAGGTAGGGGATACGCTCGGGGTTTTGACCGTCAACATGGCCATGACCAAGGCGAAAGAGCTGTCAAAAGAATCTCTATTGAACACCGCCGGCGTCATGGTGGCCATCATGCTTGCAATCGTCGGAATGACCTATTTTCTTCTGCGCTCAATGATCTTGAAACCGATCAATGAGATGATGCTCATCTCGAAAGATATCGCTCAGGGAGAAGGGGATCTGACGAAGCGCGTGCCGGTCCACGGGGCAGACGAAATTGCGTCGTTGGGCGGCTACTTCAATATGTTCATCGAGAAGCTGCACAAGATGATCGGCAAAGTGGCTCACGTAACCGACAAAGTCGCCTCCGCGTCGGTCGAGCTGTCCGCCACGGCCGAAGAAATCTCCAAGGGCACCGATACCCTGACGTCACGCGCCTCGCAGACCGCCGCGGCGGTCGAAGAGATGAACGCAACCGTCAGCCAGG